>Ga0184619_10000200_pt1 | contig 20028 bp, 18 predicted proteins | sample PLM0_60_b1_FD_133146 | JGI IMG/M metagenome (GOLD analysis project Ga0184619, IMG submission 133146) | Groundwater sediment microbial communities from an aquifer in East River, Colorado, USA - PLM0_60_b1 | ecosystem: Environmental > Terrestrial > Soil > Riparian zone | place: USA: East River...
CACCCGACAGCTCAACAGCACGGTATCCACCGTGTACCGATCGGCCGCGGTTTCATACATCACGACGCCGACCAGCCCGTAGTCGCCGAATCGGTCGACCACGCGAACGCCCAGACACGTGGCGCCTGCGCGCTTCAGGAAGTCCCGAATCTCGCTTTCTGAGCGTCGGATGGTCGTGAAATTGAATTGATTCGTTCGGAACGTCAGCTGCGACACACGGCCGAGTTGATCGTCCGTCACGTCGGCAATCTCGACGCGAAGCTGCAGCCCCCTGACAAAGTCCTTCAGCGAAATGATCTGCTCACGGAACTTCCGCCGCTCCGCGTTTTCCTGATACATCCTGGTGCGGTTGCGATCTTCGTCGGTCAACCCGGCATGATCGAACGCCCACACGTGATCCAAGAACGCAGGGAGCGACTCGCCGTCCCGCGGCAATTGCAGCGTCAAGACGTCAGGGCAGGTGATCCTGACATCCGCGCACTCAACCGGGTTGTCATCGATGAAGATGAAGGCGTCCAGCCCGAGATTGAGCTCGTGCGCGAGCGATTTGATGTTGTCCGCTTTGCTGTCCCAATTGAGACGCCACGCAGCCAGGTGCTCCCGTTTCAAGACCATGTCGCCGCGCTGGTCGAAGACGTCCAGCACGTCCTGTTCGTTGTTCTTGCTGCACAGACAGAGCAGCAGGCCGGCGCGCATTTGCCCGAGCATGAATTCCTGCAACCGGCGGTAGGGCGTGCTGAGTTCGACTCCCAGAGGACCGTCTTCACCGCACACGCCCTTCCACAGGGTGTTGTCGCAGTCCAGCACGATCACCTTGAAGGGCCTGCGCTTCAGAGTATGGATGGCCCGGAACAGCGCAGTACCGATCGCGGCGTAGCACTCGGGCGTATACGGGATGTGTCCCACATGATGGCTGTGCAGGTCGTAGTAGTCGCTGACCGGATAGTGCCGCAGCAGCGACGCCGAACCGATCGCGTGAACATTCGGTATGCTGCCGGCCGCCGACAGGAGGGTCTCCTCGACGTCGTTCAGCGCCGCCCGCACGCCCGGGTCGGCTGCCGCCGCCGGAGTCCTCGGGCAGACACACAGGACGAGAGGCGCCGCCGCCTGACTCATGAACGACCGCAGCGCGGTGCAAAACTCCTGGATCGTTTGCGGGTCGACGGCTACGACGTCCGCCGAGCGGGAGCGAGTCTCCTGGCCGGCCTCGCCTCGGGTTGCATAGAGATTGCACAACCCGGAGTGCTCGAGCAGTCGCTCGTGTTCGACGGCGCACCGGTACCCCTTCTTGGTCAGGAGATCTTCGACCTGCTTGACGGCCCCCTCGGTGCGGTCGTGGATCTCGATCACGACCTGGGCGATGTTCGGCCAGTCGCGATCGTCAATGCCGTTGATGATGTCCAGCTCGCTCTTCTCTGCATCGACCTTGAGGAGGTCGATCTTGTCGATGCGGTGCGCCCGCATGATCTCCGACACGGATGTCAGCCGGCACTCGTGGGTCGTGCGACGGAGCCTGTCCGCCGTGAGCTCGGCGACATATCCCTCCACCGCTTCACCTGGGACCGAGGCCTCGCTGTTCAACGTGTTGCGCACGACCGCTTGAATGGCCTCGCGGTCCGCGGCTTCATCCGCATGAAACCCGGAGAAGACGGACGATTTCTCATAGAAGGTGAACGTGGCGGTCCTGGGCTTGTCCGACACACCGGCGTTCACGGCCAGGACATTCGATCCGTAGGCCTCACAATTCGCCTTCAAGAGGTCGTACACGACCGGCGCCGGTTCGAAGGCGTAAATCCTCGGGTTACTGCAGCGGCTCATCACGAACAGGGAGAAGAGCCCCACATTGGCGCCGATATCCACGACCGTGGCTCCGGCCGGCAAGCGGATGCCATGCCGCAGATAGCATTGATCCTCGAAGATCTCCTTGTAGACATAGTCCGTCTCATACGCGTTCAGATGCGCGATCTCCATGCCGTTCGGCAGAACGTATCTCGCACGGTCCCCGAAGCATCGGTCCGCCCGTTCCTTGCTGAGCGTGAGGACCCCGTGCCGATCCGCGGCCCACTCCTCCAAGCCCAACAGGATGACGTTGACCCCGTCGCGGTTCCTGCGAAATGCGCTTCCCGGGTCCAACAGCTGCTGAAACACCTGATTGTAGGGCGCCAATTCGAGGTGGATCGGAACGCCGAAATGGTCGGCCCAGAATCGCAGTGAATCCTCCACCGGATCGGCGGTGAAATTCGCGGCGACGGCGAGCGTTGCGGCCGTCGCGTCATCGGCGGTCTCAGCGGCATCCAGGAAGGTGAACGCGACCCCCGAGAGCACCAGGTACGGCTCGCCGGACTGGCCGAGGACCCGCACGTTGCCGACGAGACTCTGGCCGTCACCGTCACCCTCGCGCAGCAGCACGGCGTGACCCCACAGCGTATCGGGGAAATCGACGTCCAGTACGTCGATGCGCTCGATCGATCGTAGGATGAACGTCTTCCCATGCTCCAGGCCGAACAGCGCCAGCAACTGAGTGGCGGAGTCCAGCAGGCTCGGGTGCACGTGATGCGAGCCGGTTTCGCCGTCGCGGCGAGCGACGGAAAGCTTTCCCAGGGATTGGTCGCCCGCCCGCCACACCGAGGCGACCCGCTGAAAGCTGGGCCCGTATTGGTTGCCATGCTCTCGCAGTGTCCTGTAGAACCGCTCCGCGTCGATCACGGCATGAGACCGCGCTTGGAAGGCCTCGATGGAGAACGCGTCCGTGCCCGCTGTGGGAGCCGTCGTCGGGTCCCGCTCGATCTCGAGCTGGGCAGCATACCGGGGCGCGGCGGGGGAGGCGTGGCCATTCTCGCCGACAGCTGCTTCGGAGAAGGCGTACGCCACACGACCGTCGCCGCGATCCCTCACGTCGACCCGTACGATGGTGTCGTCCGCCGTGAGGATAATGGGATTCAGAAACGTCACGCTGCGGACGAGTGCCGCGACGCGCGTGGAAAGCGCGCGATCGACAGCCAGGGCCATCTCGACGTAGAACGATCCGGGCAGCACGACCATGTCCTGAAAACCATGATCCGCCAAATACGGGACGGAACGAACCCCGATCCGGAATTGCGCGGAGGCCTCTCCCGGGCCATCCCTGGAGAGGTGGACGAGGTGCTTCATGACACCGGCGGCTTCAGTTGCGCTCACGTGTCGTCCGAGCTTGAGCCGTGGGACAGCGCGTGCACGACGCTGCGTTCGAGACCCACCGAAGCGGCCATCTCGTGGACGGCCTTCTGGACCACGATGGCGCCGATCAGGCCGGGCCCGGGCACGAAGCTGTAGAGCGTCCAGTCACAGTGGTCGCCTGTCGTGTTGTCGACGCGGAGAATCCGGGCCGGCTCATGCGGCGCAAGCGAAACATCGAAGCGATCGAGCGCGTGGGAGAGGCCGTCGCCCAGCGCCTTGATGAACGCTTCCTTGCGGGTCCAGCAAGTGAAGAACCCCAGCGGCCGGTCGCGCGGCTCGAGGGCGAGGTAGGCCTCGTTCTCCCGGCGGGAAAACATCCACGCCGCGATCGCGTCGGCGTCGGGGACCACTCGCACGGCTTCCACGTCGATCCCGATCTCCCGTCCCCGTGCGAAGGCGTACACGGCGACGTCATCGTGGTGCGATAGGTTGAACCGCAGGTCCGAGTCCGCGAAACGTCGCGCGAGCGCGGGTTTGCCGCGGTGCCCGTACGCCAGCTCGACCGAGTCAGGCGGCACCCCCAACCGTGCGCCGAGCAACTGGCGCAGTCGCGCACGCGCGACCGTGAAGCGGCGGCGCTCGCGGTCGAACGCAAAGCGACCGGCTCTGTCGCGCTCCGCCTCCGAGAGCAGCGCCGCCGACGCACGCACAGCAGCCGGCCCTACGTCCAGGCGAGTCACCACGACGTCGATGGGCTTGTGACTCGTCGGGTTCAGCCTGCGCAACCGTTGACCCATGGAGAGCCCCTCCGCACCCCCCGGCGCAATATCTGTACTATGAGGCCGCCAGCGTGCCGCCCACGGCCGTCCCTAACTTGGGCGCTATAGCTTGGGGGCAGTAGCACGCAGACTGGCTAGGCGCAAGACCCCCTGATGCGGCGGCGCCACAGGTCCGGCCACCGGGGCAGCACGCGCTAGCGGCGGGGGAGGCGTACGCTGACCCATCGGGTCGTCACGCAGCCCGGTTTTCGTGCGGACGATCACAGTTTTGTAGCGTGCCCTTCGCGGAAGGGCCACGCGCGCCGCGCCACGTGCGGCATGGTGGACTCTGGTCGTCTTGTGGGGAGTGTCGCGTTGACGTCACACCACCCGCGTTACCGTCGACGCGTTACCGCAGGTCGCGTCCAAGCGTCTTTTATTATTTGTTCCCGATGGAGCGTGTTCACCAACCAGTTCACGGTCGGAAACCGAACGCAGTCGCCAGGGCGCGCAGCGCTACCGCGCGGGCGCGCGCCAGCGCGCCGGTCGCCGGTCGGCCCGGCAGCACTTCGAAGGCGCGCCAGAGAGAGTCCGACCACGCGATCGCGAACACGGCGCCGCAGCGTTGGCAGCGCAAGGTGGGCGACGAGTCGACCACGGGTCTGCGCTCGCAGCAGCTCGGGCAGACGGCGTACTTCGGATCCTCGGCGGCGGGGGCCGCAGGGGCCGCGTCGTCGGGCCTGCGGCGGACCAGGGACCACATAGGAGGGCGCAGCGGCAGGATTTGCAGGAACGTCCGCGGGACGCGCAGCAACCGGCTGTTGACCTCGAGAACGGTCTCGCCGGGCGTGAGCTCCACCACGCGGTACCACGCGCCGCGGCGCAGCGGACAGTCCATCCCGGCCCGCACGCGGGCCCAGTATCGCATCTTGAACATGCGCGCTCTCCGAGCCACGGTCGACTTGCGAACTGCAGGGCGTCCGCGCACCCGGTGGTCGCGCGTGCCATATCATGTCGACAGGCGGTGGATTGGGACTGTGACACCCGACACACGGAGGGCAGTTCACGCGCCGACCCGCCGGCGGATGGCCAGGGTCCCGTCCACGCAGCGGGGGGGCTAAGTTAGGGGCTCGCGTGAGGAGGCGCATGTTCGGCATCCCCGAGTGGGCCGTCGGCGTGGGATTCATCATGTTGGCCATCTCGATCGCGAAAGCGCTCGCGGGGCGGATCGGACCGCCTGATCGGCTCGGCAGGCCCAGGGCGTCCCGGCGCGACTTGGCGCAGGCGGTCGAAGACTTGCAGAAGCGGGTGGGCGGGAGTGAAGACGTTCAGGCACGGCTCGACGCGCTCGAGGACGTGCAGCGACGGCTCGCCGATGTCGAGGAGCGGCTGGACTTCGCGGAACGCATGCTCGCCAAGCAGCGGGACGCCGAGCGGATCGCTCCTCCGAAGGGCTAGAAGAGCGCCCGAGTGGCGAAATGGCAGACGCAGGGGACTCAAAATCCCCCGGGGGCAACCCCGTGAGAGTTCGACTCTCTCCTCGGGCACTCAGGCTACTCTAGTTCTAGACTCCTCGCCAAGCAGTGCGAGGGGCAACGGTTCGGTCCACCCCCAGGCCAGTCCGCAATGCGAAGCAGACCGTGACGAAGAGACAGACTTGGCTGCGCACCCTTCTCGTTGGCCTCATCTGCGCCGTGGTGGCTTCGCTCTACCCTTCAACATCAACGGTCTGTCCTGCCTGGACGATACAAATCGTTGATACGGCAGGGAACCCTTTGAGAGGTGCGTTTGTGAGGCAGGTTTGGCAAGACTATTCCGTCGAGTCGGCGAGCCACGAGCAGGATGCGCATACTGATGAGAACGGCTTTGTCAGTTTTCCGGAGCGCACCATCAGGTCGAGCTGGCTGGCTCGAACATTCGGCGTCATCTCGCAGACCGTGTCGCTCGGTGTGCACGCCAGCTACGGCCCGTCAGCACAGGTCCTCGCCTACGGGCACGAGGTGGGCGGGAAGCGGCTCGAGGGGAGTGCCAATTATCAAGCGGGGGAGCCTTTGCCTGAGAAGCTCGTAACCCGTGTCAATGATTTACCTCATTAAGTGAGGTACTGAGCGTGGATCAAGAGCGACTACTCAAGCGGGTGTGGCTGGTCAACGGTCTGCTCCTGGCGGTGTTGTTCGCCGCCCTGGCAATCTGGCTCGTCGTGGAGGTGGGCTCGAGCTGGTTCCGCCGCCACTCGGCGGTGATCACGGCCACGCACGGCGCGCCGGCGGACCGGGCCTCCCGTGCGGTCCGCTACGATCCGCCCCAATCGATATGGAAGAGCACGACGCGTATCGTCCTGATCCGGTACGGTGAGGCGTTCGAGCGTCCCGAGGCGAAGTTTGCATCGAGTGACTCCTACGGCGAGCGCTACACACTGTACGTCAACGCGATCTTCCTCGAGCCGGGCGGCGGCCCCGGACATCTCCTGCTCGATCGGCCGGCCCTCATCCGGTCGGTGAACTTTCCTCGCTCGAAGGACGATTCCCTGCAGGCGTGGGTCACGTACGAAATCGCCTTCGAGGACACGGACGGCGACGGTGGGCTCGACGAGGACGACGCGGCGAGCCTCTATGTGAGCGACCTCCACGGGGGCTCGTTTCGCCGGGTGCTCCCCAAAGGCTGGAGCGTCCTGGCCCACGAGCCGCTCGACGGCCGTCGCATCGTCGTTCTCGCACTCCGGTCGGCCGAGATCGGAGACCGCCGATCGCTCGAAGAGACACCGGAGCGCGCGTTCTTCTACGACGTGCAGACCGGTCGTGCAGAGCCGTACGCCGCGCTGGATTCTCTGACCGCGCGAGCCGCCCGGATCGTCGGGCGCTAGGCCGCGAGGGTGACCTTCATTCGCTCCGGTGAGGCCGTCGTGGTGTCCGTCGCTGATTGGTACCGACTCACGTTCGCCCCGCGGGGGCGGACCGTACGATTGACCAAGATCGAATACCTCCAGGAAGAGGGTGAGTAGTCGACGCGTGAGAGGCCGCTGCCTAGCAAGCGCTTGGCTGTCGACCGGGCGCGCCGATGTGTCGTCCGCCCTTGCGCTCCGGGGAGCGATGGGGGGATATGGGGGCCGCCCTTTCGCCGCCGTCCACAGGGGGATCGCCATGGCCGCCGTATCCGCTCGTCGTACGCTGCTCGTGCCCGCGCTGGTCATCCTGTCCCACACGGCGGCTCACGCGCAGACGACCGCGCCTGCTCCCACCGTCGCTACCGGTGCGACCGCGGCCTGGACGCTCAAGTTGAAAGGAGACGTCCGCTGGCAGCAGGTGACACCGGCGGGTGCGCTCCTCGTCTCGACCGACGCCGCACTCGCGGGCGTAGATATCGACCGCGGCCAGGTCGTGTGGGAGAAGGCCGAGCTGGGTGGGCTGCCGGCCGACAGCGTCCGCATGATCGAAGGATCCCTCCTCATGGAAGCGGCCCGCCCCGGGCTGCTGCTGATCTTTGACCCGGTGACCGGCGGAGTCGTGTTCGATTCGCGGCGCCTGGACCTCGCGCAGGTGGTCACCCGCCGCGTGCTGCCACAGAGCGGCACGCTGCTCATCCACGGACGGCGCACGGCCGGGCCGTCGGTCGTGGCCCTGTACGATCTCGTGACCGGTCACGAGCGCTGGGCGAACGAGGCGCTGTTCGAGCAGACGGAGCCCAAGAAGAAGGGACTCGGCGGCCTGATGCAGGGCTTGGTGCGGGCTGCCTCCGAAGCCACCGCGCTCGAGGTGCTGCAGGCAGGGCCCGATATGATCGTCGTCCACACCTTGATGGGTCTGCGAGCGCTGGATGCGCGGTCGGGCGCGATGCGGTGGTCCACCGCACTGCCGACCGCTCGCCCGGGCAACCCCGCGCGACACGTGCGGCTCTACCCGTCGCTCGACAAAGCCGACCGCATCTACGTGAGCTTCGACGACCGTCTCATGGCCTACCGCCTCGCCGATGGACAGGCGCTCTGGGCCAAGCCCGCGACGGTGGACGGCTGGGTGCACGGCATCGTGCAGCACCCAAACGGGATCATCATCCTCCCCGAAGCGCCGCCCGCCAAGGAGGCAACGGGCAACGTGCGTATCGTGAACGGCGTGGTCCAGACGGGGCTGAATGTGGCGCGCTATGAAGACGGCACGACGATCGCTGCCAAGCCCCTGCGCATGCGCGGCACGGTCACGGACGCGATGATCGTCGGTGGCTCTGCGGTGCTCGCGGTGGACGCCGAATCGCGCACCTTCGTGAACGTGCTGGACGTGGCCACGGCGACGCTGCGCCTGAAAAAGGACGTGAAGATCAAGGGCCAGCTCGCGTACGCCGAGCTCACGCCCGCAGGCCTGCTCTACATCTCGCGCCCCGACGCGGGCGTGAACGCCGAGGTGAACGTCATCGACCTCGCCACGGGGGAGCCGAAGTTCAAGGACGCGATCGAGAGCGGCAAGCAGCTCGGCGGGTTGCATCATGCTGTGGAGGGGCCGACACTCTATGTCTTCGCGAACCGCGACCACCAGCTGTACGCCGTCGATCGCAACGCCGGCACTTTCCACGCCCTCGGTGGCGAGATTAAGCTGCAGGGCGGCGAGGATCCGATCGATATGGAGATCCGACCGGCGGGTATTGTCCTCATCGCGCCGCAGAATCTCGTGGTCGTGGCGCGCGACGGGCAGGTGAAGCAGCAGGTGTATTTTCCGGCGCCGCAGCTTCCGGGGCTGTTGCGCGCACTCCACCGGATCAACGCGGTGCGCGCCGGCCTGTACGGCGCCGCCGCCTCGGCGTACGGCGACGCCTTCGCGCAGGCGTCACGCACCGCTACGGATTCCACCGCGCGACGGATCACCGGGCAGCTGGCGACGGCGTACACGCAGGGTGGAGCGCAACTCCAGGGCTACGCGAGCCAATCGGCGGCCCTGGCGACGAAGCGATTCAAGGCCTCGCTCACCGTCCCCGGATCGGTCTTCATGCTCACTCGCGCACCCGAAGGGAACGGCAACGTGCTGCTCCAGGTCGACAAGGACAGCGCGCAACCGCGGGCGCGCGTGGATCTCGGCAAGGAGCGCGAGCCAGTGTACGCGGTGGACGACATCGCCGGGATGCTTTTCCTGCGGACCGCGCCGGGCACGCTCGTCGGCTATCGGCTCTGATCGCGGACCCTTCCCAACGGAGCCGTGATGCACGCATCCAGATGGACCACGAACCTCGCGTGCGCCGGCCTGCTCGGCGCGGTGCTCTCGGGCTGTCGCTCCCGCGAGGACGCCTTTCGCGCCAGTCGCGTCGCCGTGGCCCGGCTCGACTCCGTCCTCGCGGCCGCCGACAGCGTCCGGCTGCCGCTCGCCGCGGCGCGCGCCCTGCTGGGTGTCGTCGCGGAGAGCGGGTTCGCCAGCAAACTGCCGCGCGACACCATGACCATCGCCGACATTCTGACTTGGGCCTACGCCGAGCAGGCACGAAAGCAGCTGGCGGACGCGGCGGCGACGGCGGCCGAGCGGGCCCGCCGGGACAGCGTCACCAAGCTCCTCGAGCCCCTGCTCGGGGTCACGGTGGTCAAGAAGAGCTACCTGCCGAGGGATCCCGATTCGGAGCAGTACGAGGACTACATCTCGCTCGGGTTCGCGTATCAGAACAAGGGGACGAAGGCGATCCGCGCATTCCAGGGTGACGCGACGTTCCTCGATACCTTCGGAGACTCCATTTACAGCGCCCATCTCAAGGTGGACATGGCGCTCGCCCCCGGGCAGACGCGGCGCGAGCCGGCCCGGATCGTCCGGTTCAACCCCTTCCGGGTCGCACACCAGCGACTGCGGGATACGCCGCTGGACAAGCTGAAGCTGGTCTGGGCGACCACCGATGTGGTCTTCACGGACGACAGCCGGCTCAGTCTCACGCCCTAGGACTCCCGAGCAGTGGGGGGGGCGCGAATGCGACGGGTCGTATGAGGGAACTCGGGCGCGCTGGCGGCGTACTCCTGGCATGCCGCGCCATCGCTCGGTCCTTTTCGTACTGCTGCTCCTCACACCCTCGGCGTGCGACCGGCAGCCGACCGCGCTCCCATCCGGCGGCGTGCCGCCGTTCGACCATGTGTTCATCGTGGTGGAAGAGAATACAAATTACGCCGACGTGATCGGCGGCACGGCGATGGTCTATCTGGACAGCCTCGCGGGCGAGTACGGCCTGGCGACGCAGTATTACGGGGACGCCCACCCGTCCATCGGCAATTACTTCATGATGACGGTGGGGGACACGATTACCGACAACGACAGCTACTCGTCGGTGGTCACCGCGGACAACATCGTGCGACGGCTGGTGGCGGCCGGGAAGACGTGGAAGTCCTACGCCGAGGACTTGCCGTCCATCGGCTACACCGGCGGCAATGTCGGCAACTACGCCCGCAAGCACAACGTGATCGCGCTGCTCTCCGACGTCGTCAACGACCTGGCCCAGAAGCAGAACTTGGTGCCGTTCACGCAGTTCTCCGCGGACCTCGCCGGCCACGCTCTGCCGAACTACGCGTTCATCGTGCCGAACCTGTGCAACGATGCCCACGACTGCTCGCTCGGCACCGCGGATGCGTGGCTGCGCGCGAACATCGATCCACTCATCCGCAGCGCGGACTTCCAGCACGACGGCTTGCTGATCATCGTGTTCGACGAGGCGGGCAGCGACAACGCCCACGGCGGCGGGCGCGTGGTATGGGTAGCCGTGAGCGCCAAGTCGAAGCGGGCGTACCAGTCGACCGCGCTGTATCAGCACGAGAGCACATTGCGGCTGTCCGCAGAGGCACTCGGGCTCCGGACATTCCCCAATCGCGCCGCCAGCGCACCCGACATGACCGAGTTCTTCGAGCCCTGAGGAACCGGTGCATGTGTGCCCGCCTCCTTTCGCTTCTTGCCGCCGTCGCGCTCATCGCCCCCGCCGCCCGCGTGACCGGGCAGACTGCTTCCAGTCACGTGTATTGGGTCGGCTTCTATCAGGCGCTCCCCGGAAAAGCGGCGGCGTACAACAAAGCCCTCAGCGACATCGCGGATCCCGTTTTGGACGAGTTGGTGCGGCGCAAGCTGATGGTCTCCCACGTGCAGCTCGTCCAGCACAGCGGCGCGGGTGAGAACACAAATCTCGTGATCCTGGAGTTCCCGAATTGGGCCGCGCTGGACACCTACGACGCGAAGCTGAACGAAGCCGCGCAGGCCATCCTGCACAAACCCTGGAGCGAGGCGACCGTCGGGTTCGCCGAGCTGCGCCGACTGGTGCGGATCGAGCTCTACACGCCGGCGGCTCAACCGCGCTGACACGACGGCCCGCCGTCCTGCGCGGGCCGCCCACGTCAGTCGCGACGGCGCCCCCGTTACGGCGTCGCCGCCAGCGCCGCGTTCGCCGTCGCGAGGCCCGCCCCTGTCGCATCCGCGCCCCACGTCACCACCGCCGTCGAGCCATCGGGGTTGCGGATCGTGCGGCTGCCGGCCAACAGGGGGATGGCGCTCCCTTCGAGAATCGACTCGGCCTCCGGCGCCGTGAGGCTCGGATGCTTCTGCGCCATGAGCGCCACGATGCCGGCGACGTGCGGCGAAGCCATGGACGTCCCACCCAGGAAGAAGTAGCTGATCTTGCCGCTCTGGAGCTGGAACGGCCCCACCACCCACGAGCCCGGCGCCGTCACGTCGAGATCCTGCCCGGTCTTTTGGCGGCTCGAGAACCCCGCGATGTAGAACTCGGTGGGGTCCGTCGGGTCCGCGACGTCGCCGCACCGCCACCAGTTGCCGGCCGCGTTGCAGGCGGCCAGACCAGCGAACGGATGGGCGGTCCATTCACCGACCCAACCCGATGCGGCGACCGAGATCACGGGGGCGTACGCGCCGGGAAACCCCATGCCGGCCGCGCCTGCGTTGCCGGCCGAGGCCACGATGATCACACCCTTCGAGATGGCGTAGTCGATCGCCGCTTTCTCGACCGCGTCGAGCACGGGGCCGCCCAGGCTCATGTTGATCACCACCGGGTGCCCCACGAGCGGTCCGGCTTTCAGGTCCGCGATGTACACGATGCCCTGGGCCACCACCGACGACCAACCGGAGCCGTTCTGGTTGAGGACCTTCACCGGAATCACCGTCGCGAGCGGCGCCACGCCGTTGATCTTGGCCGCGCCGAGCTGATAGCCGAGAATGGTGCTCGTGACGTGCGTACCATGGGAGCTCTGATCGTGCTGCCACTTGTTCGGCTGCTCGGAGACGTTGCCGCCACCCGCCCCGCCGCCACCGAACGAGATCCCGTATTGCGTCGCGATCCGCTCCTGGGGGAAATACTGCCGCCACGAATCGAGCAACCCGGTATCGAGCACGCCGATGTACACGCCGCTGCCGTCGAACGCGACGGCGCGCGCCGCGGTGAACGGACCCGGCGTGACGTTGACGGCATCGAGATCCCAGGTGTCTTGGCCCGCCGCGAAACTGCCCGCGCTCACCGCGTCCACTGGCGCCCCCGTGCGCTCCGCGTCCGGATTGGCGGCGAGGACGTAGGGAAGCGCGTGGATCGCGGGAAGACTGCTCGCACTGGCGCGCATGAAGACGACGTTGATCTCGACCAGCTTGCCGTGCACGTTGCCGTACGTTCTCAGCTCGGCGAGCTGCGCCGCGGTCGGCGCCCCGGCCAAGAGCACGTTGATGCCGATCGTGCCCTGGGAGGATCCGGCGGCCGCCGACAGCTTCGGGACGCCGGTGATGCGCTCCTGCGACCGCTCGCAACCGAGCGCCAGGATCGCGAGCGCCGTCGCCACCAGAACTCGACTGTTTCTCACGGGGGTGCTCTCGGAGGTAGGGTCAGGTGATGTATCAGTCGCCGTGCCGGCTGGCAAGTCCGGCGTCGCAGTGCATATTTCGAGGGTGCTCCAACCAATGACCTACGCCGCGGACAGTCTCAAGGGCGAGCCGCACGACTTCCGGATTCCCCGGAAGGCCGACCGGGATCTGGCGTTTCGGGGCTGGCTCTTGAGCCACGCCGCGGAGCGGGGCGGCTCCCCCGCGTTCCTGCGCGGCGTGGACATCGACATCTATATGACGATCGGCCTACGGCTGGTTGCCCACGTATGCCACTGGTCGCTGCGCGAAGGCGAGGGGTTCAAGGAGGATCACCACGTTGCCGCGCGGGACACGGCGTCCCAGCTGGTCGAGTGGCTGAAGCAGGACAACGCCGGGCGTCTGGACGCGCCCACCAAGCGAGCCTGGATCGGCGCGTGCCAGGCCTGGCCAGGCCTCGGGACCGAGGCGGTCGAGCGCGTGGAGTGACCGGGCCGCGCTGCTGAAGCAGGCTCGGCACCCTGGAGGTGGTCATGCCGGCTGCGTTCCAATGGGCGCGCCTGAAGGCGGACGTGAACGTGCCGCTGCGCCAGGGCGCCTGGTACCGCATCCTGAAACTGACGCCCGCGGACGCCGTGGTCGACGTCAAAGGGAAGCCGGTCTCCGTGCCACGCGGGCAGGTGCAGCTCTCACCGGAGCCCGCGCTGCGCTGGTCCGTGGTACCCAGCCCCAAGTACGCACCTCGCTTTCCGATCAGCTGGGGTCCGCAGTACGCCGTGTGCCCCAACTGCCGCGACCGGGCGAAGCTCGAGGGTCACGCCGCGAGCATGCGCTGCCACCGCTGCAACGGACTGTTCGAGATCGACTGGAACGAGCCGAACCGCGCGCCGGGCGACCGAACCCCGGGAGCGGCGCGGGGCTAGGGAGCGAGGATATTGAAGGACGCGCTCGACGCCGGTGCGGCGCCCGGCGCCGTCGCCTGCAGCACGTACCCGGATCCTGACCGATCGACGACCAGATCGCCGAACAGCGCGATGCCGTTGACCGGAACGATGCTCCGCGTGCCCGACAGATTGCCTCCAACGGGATTGACGCTGACCGCGACCGTGATGCTCAACGCGAAGCTCGTGTCGGGGGCGCCCAGGCTGTCCCGCACCGTCACCTGCACGGCAGGGGTGATGATGTCACCGGCGTTGGCGCTGCTCGGCTGGACGTTGAAGCTCAAGGCGTTGGGGCCGTCGGCGCCGCCGCCGCCTCCCGAGATCGCGATCCCGCGGCGGCTGGACAGCAAGTCGGAATACGGGCAGGCGACTGTCGCGAGCCCCGCGAGCATGACCGTCGTGTAGGAGAGTTTCCCGCCCATCTAGACCCGCTCCGGCCGAGGATGTGGCGACACGGTTTTAACACGAAACGCCGCTACGCCCCTACATGTTTGTAGAACGCTCCATATCCCGCAAGAGCCCGGGCGACCCCCTTGTCCACCTGGCCGGCGATGTAGGCGGCGAGGTTGCCCGTTCGGCCCGTGAGGGCAGCGGCCCCCGCCGGCACGTCCCCCGGCTTGAGATCGCGATAGCGGTCGGGGAGGCCGCTCGCGACGGCTTCGAGCACCCACGGTTTCATCTCGACCGTGGCCTTGGTGACGATGACGCCGCGCACGCGGCCCTGCGGGCTAAAGCCCACCGCCACCTCGAGGGGCCCGTGGGGCGTGTCGACGCGCACGAACTCGAGCGCCCCGACCGCGGTCGATCCCGCGTTGCCCGTGTAGAACGCGAGGACGCCGTCGTCCGGACTCCAGTCCACGGTCTCGTGCAGGTGGTGGGCGTCGGTCGCGCTCAAGTGCACCTCCTGCGCGTAATACGCGTCGGCCCCCGGCAGCAGGGCCCGCACCGCGTCGGGGCGCTTGACCAGCACCACCGCCGGGGTGATATGGAACAGCGCGGCGATCGCCGCCGCGCGCATCAGCAGGTGCATCGGTCAGCTCCTTTCGTGTGACCACCACATCTGGTATAGGGCGAGCGCCGTGACGACGAGATATCCCGCCCCCATGGCCCATCCTCCGACGAGTGTGGCGATCGCGAACCGCGGCGAGAGAAACTTGGTGAGCCACATCCCGGCGAAGTCGAGCCACGGCGCGGCGAACAACAGGGTGATGAGGCCCAAGGCCCACCCGCGGCGCACCGAGAGGCCCGCGACCACGACGCCCAGCGCCGCCGCGATCACGCCGTACATCGGCACGTGCACGTGGGTGTCCTGGATCAGCAGGTCGGTATCGACGGTGTGGACCTCGGGCCTGGCGAAGTCGGCCATCGACATGGGATGCTGCACGACCACCGTGGTGTCGGGCGGCATCGGCATCGACATCTCTGCACCCGCGTACGTCGCCGCCACGCGCTGCGGTGTGAACCCCGCGTACAACGCGACCATGAGTGCCCCGAACACGTACGACAGCCCCACCGTGGCGAGCAGACAGGTCACGAGCCACTTGATGCGGACGTCCGCCCGTCGCAAGTCGTACAACATGTGATGGCCTCCCCCTCCACTCAGAACACGTAGACGAGCTCGAGCACGCCTTTCGTGTTCGAGCGTTGCGGCGCCCCGGTGACATCGGTGAAGAACGGCGTGGACGACCAGTCGGCCCGGATGGCGGCGCGCACCGCGACCTGCGGGAGGTGGAACCGTGTATGCTCGATGTTGCTGAAGATTCCCTCGCGGGCGCTCGAGAAAAACCACATCGGACCGACGGTGACGGACCGCGCGATCTGTGGCGTCCCCGTGAGCAGGCCGTCGGTGTCTTCGAGCTGGTCGTACCGCACGGTCACGCCGACGGTCCGGGTCATGCGTAGAAACGCCGTCGCAGCCGCCCCCCGCCACGTGGGCGCGCCCCCCGCTCCGCCTTCCCGCTCCCGACCGAGATTGACCTCGGCGCCCACGATCACGCGCCCCCGGTCGATGGTGAGGTCGCTCGAAAACAGCGCTCGCTGATGTGCGTCGCTCGAGTCTCGTTCGGGGCCGTACACACCCGTCACCCCGAGCGTGACCCAGGGCGTGAGCATCCATTGCACGCGGGCCAGGGCGGTCTTGCCCCGGTTGTTGTCCGTCGCGACGTCCCAGCCGTCGGCGGCGGCAGCCCAGACGTCGAACCGGGGCGACGCGGTGTAGTGCACCTGTAGGCCAGTCAGCTTGGTGGGTCGCGCGTAGGTAAAGGTGAACGAATTGGTCGGTATCAGATTCAGCGGCTCGTCATCGCGCTCGAAGCCGATGGGCGCGTCGAACCGACCGAAGCCCACGGCCCAGCGGTTCGCCCGCTGCGGCGTCCAGCTGACGAGCAGGTTGTCGATCTCGGTGGACGCCTCGCCGTCTTCGAGCACCGTCGTCAACTGGGCGAACACGTAGCTGTCGCCGACGGGCTTGAACAGGCTCACGCCGACTTTCCCGGCGGTGAACGTGTTGCTCGCGGTGACCCGATCGTAGTCGGCCCGTCCGACCGCGAAGCCGCTGACGGTGACCGGCTGAGGCTCCTCGAACGTGACGGCCCGCCCTTGCGCCGCGGCGCTGATCGCAACACCGCAGAGCAGAGCGCTCCCAAGCACACTGCGCATACGCCTCCCTCCGAGTTGTCGGTGGCCAACGAAATCAGGTCAGCCGAGGCCGTTCGGAGGCGGAGGAGTGGGACCGAGCAACGGGGAAGGGGGAAGGGGGAAGAGGGACGGGTACGTCACCACTCGGACGATCGCGGCGACGGCCGGAGACGCTACCGGCGGCGTAGGGACGGCGGCCGAGACCGCGAGATCGAGCCCGCCCGTCATCTGATCGCAGAAGCACGGGCCGTCCGACGGTGCGGCATGGTGCGCACCCGACGCGTGGTGCGCTGCATCGTGGTGGCACGCGAGCAGCGCCCGGGTGGTCTCGCCGCCCGGGCCGGCGGCGAGCCAGCATGCGGCCGCCAGGATAAAGAGCACGCGTCGAGGAGTGCTGCGCATCGCCTCAAGTGTACGGTGACGGTTTCGCCTGGCGCAACCCCGGCCGCCGCGTGTAGACTGCCTCCCCATGAGCGCGAATATCGAGTACCGCGACGACCGCTGGGTGGTACCCGACCATCCCATCATCCCGTTCATCGAAGGCGACGGCACCGGGCCCGACATCTGGCGCGCCGCGCGTCGTGTGTTCGATGCGGTGGTGGAGAAGGTCTCCCGCGGCAAGCGCCGCGTCGACTGGCTGGAGGTGCTCGCCGGCGAGAAGGCGTTCAAGCAGGTGGGGAACTGGCTGCCGGAGGTGACGCTCGACGCCATCCGCGCGCACCGGGTGGCGATCAAGGGACCCCTGACGACGCCCGTCGGCGGCGGCATCCGATCGCTCAACGTGGCGCTGCGGCAGGCGCTGGATCTGTACGCCTGCATCCGTCCGGTGCGCTACTTCGAGGGCGTCCCGAGCCCGATGCGAGAGCCCCAGAAGCTCGACGTCGTGATCTTCCGGGAGAACATCGAGGACGTGTATTCCGGCATCGAGTACCGGGCCGGCAGCGTCGAAGCCGACGCGGTGATCGGTTTTCTCGCGGAGCGGTTCGGCGCGAAGATCAGGCCCGGCAGCGCGATCGGCATCAAGCCGATGTCCAAGTTCGGGTCGCAGCGCCTGGTGGCCAAGGCCATCGCGTACGCCCTCCGCGCCGGCCGCCGGTCGGTGACTCTGGTCCACAAGGGCAACATCATGAAGTTCACGGAGGGCGGGTTCCGGGAGTGGGGGTACGAAATCGCGCGCGAGCGGTTCGGCCAGAAGACCGTCCCCGAGGCCGACGCGGGAGACGGGAAGCGGGAAACGGGAAAGGTGATCATCAAAGATCGGATTACCGACGCGATGTTCGCGCAGCTGGTGTTGCGCCCCGACGAGTACGCCGTGATCGCCGCGCCCAATCTCACCGGCGACCTCCTCTCCGACGCGGCGGCGGCGCAGGTGGGCGGGCTCGGCCTCGCGCCGGGCGGCAACGTCGGCGACGGGTTCGCGGTGTTCGAGGCGACACACGGCACGGCCCCGAAGTACGCGGGGCTGGACAAGGTGAATCCCGGGAGCGTGATCCTGTCGGGGGTGATGATGTTCGAGGAGCTCGGCTGGAACGACGTCGCGGCGGCGATCGTGCGCGGGCTCGAAGCGGCGATTCGGTCGCGGCGGGTCACGTACGATCTGGCGCGGCTGATGCCCGACGCGACCGAGGTCTCGACCTCCGCTTTCGCGGAGTGCATTATCGAGCATGTCTGAGGTGACCAGCAACACGGTCAGCGTGCCGCTCGCGCAGATCGACACGCCGCTGCTCGCCATCGCGCTCGCGCAGGGAACCACCGTACCCGGTTCGCTCGTCGAGCTCGACCGGGCGGCCGGTGGCGTGGTGGGGCGGGCGATCACGAGCGGGGATTTCAAGGGCAAGCGGGACGAGACCGCGCTCCTGTACCCCGGTGGGGCGAAGCCGGAGCGCGTGCTGCTGGTGGGCCTGGGCAAGCCGGGCGAGGTGACCGGCAACGCCATCCGCCGTGCCGCAGCCGTCGCCGCCAAACGCGCGCGGGCGCTGGGCACCAAACAGTTCAGCTTCGCCGTCGCCGCCGAGGCGCGCAACGGCGTCTCGGCGCGAGAGGTGGGGCAGGTGGCGGTCGAGGGCGCCGCCCAGGGCGCGTGGGCCTTCACCGAGCTCAAAGCGGCGCCCGACGAGCCGAAACCCGAGGTCGAGCGGGTCACGATCGTGTGCGCTCCGAACGACGCGAAGGACGTGGCGGCCGGCCAGCGAGTGGGCGACGCGATCGCCGCGGGACACCGGCTGACGCGCTACTTGCAGATCCAGCCGGGCAACGTGTGCACCCCGAGCTATCTCGCGGCGCAGGCGCGGCAGCTCGCCGACCAGTACGGCTTCACACTCAGCGTGCTCGACCGCGCCCAGATGGGGCAGGAGGGCATGGGCGCGCTCCTCGCCGTGGCGCAGGGGACCGAGCAGGAACCGCGCTTCATCGTCCTCGAGTACCGCGGCGCGGGAGAAGCGCCCCCCGTGGCCCTCGTCGGCAAGGGTGTCACCTTCGACTCGGGCGGGATTTCGATCAAGCCCGCGCAGAACATGGAGGACATGAAGTTCGACATGTCGGGCGCGGCCGCGGTGCTCGGCACGTTCGAGGTCCTGGGCCGGCTCATGCCCAAGCTCAATGTCGTGGGCATCATCCCCTCCACCGAGAACCTTCCCTCCGGCACGGCCGTCAAGCCGGGTGACGTGGTGAAGAGCCATTTCGGCAAGACGATCGAGATCATCAACACCGACGCCGAGGGGCGGTTGATCCTGTGTGACGCCCTCTCGTACGTGCGACGGTTCAAACCGGCGGCGGTGATCGACATCGCCACACTCACCGGCGCGGTCGTCGTCGCGCTCGGCCAGGTGGCGATCGGCGCCATGGGGAACGACGAGGGGCTGCTCAACGAAGTGCGCGAGGCGGGGGACCGCGCGGGGGAGCGCTGCTGGCCGCTGCCGCTGTGGGACGACTACCGCGACCTGCTCAAATCCGACATCGCGGACGTGAAGAACTCCGGCGGACGCGGCGCCGGCTCGATCACCGGCGGCTGGTTCCTGCGGGAGTTCGTCGAGGGGTACCCCTGGGTGCACCTCGACATCGCGGGCACCGCGTACACCGACGGCGAAGGACCGCACCAGGCGAAGGGCCCGACGGGCATCGGGGTGCGGCTCCTCACGGAATTCGTGCTCAAGCGCGCGGGGGCGTGACCCGCGGCCTGCTCAGCGCGGCCGCGCTGCTCCTCGCCGCCACCGGCGCCGCCGCCCAGGTCGACAGCACGGCGCGCCGCGACTCCACCGCCCGGCGCGACACGACGGCCCGCGACACGACCGCCCGCGACACGACCGCCCGCGACACGACGCCCGGGTACCTCTCCGTCTTCCCCGAGCCCACCCTGGCAGGTCCGCTCCCGCGGGGCACGCGCTACACGTTCACTGCCGATTCGTTCGTCCTCTCCAACGTGCAGACGCTGTCCGACCTGCTCGGGCACGTGCCGGGCGTATACGTCGCGCGCGGCGGCATCTACGGTGCGGCCGAGCCCGTGCTGTACGGCGGGCGCGGGGCGGCGGGCCTCGAGATCTACTGGGACGGCGTGCCGTACCTGCCGCAGGGACGCGACTCGGTATTCCTGGACCCGGCGCGCATTTCGCTCGCCCCGCTCGAGCGCGTGGACGTCATCGTCCTGCCCGCCGCGCTCCGGGTGTACCTCGTCACGCTGCGCCAGCGCTCCACCGAGACGAGCTCGCAGGTGGGCGTCGCCACCGGCCAGGTGAGCACCGCGAACTA
>Ga0184619_10000201_pt1 | contig 20016 bp, 21 predicted proteins | sample PLM0_60_b1_FD_133146 | JGI IMG/M metagenome (GOLD analysis project Ga0184619, IMG submission 133146) | Groundwater sediment microbial communities from an aquifer in East River, Colorado, USA - PLM0_60_b1 | ecosystem: Environmental > Terrestrial > Soil > Riparian zone | place: USA: East River...
ACCCCTGAGGCCGAGAGCTTCAATCGTCGGCTGAGCTATCCAAACGCGGGGCTGGCGTGACAGTAGGCCGGGGCTCCGGCGCGATTACGGGCTTTCCGACACCGCCTGCGGAGCAGGGTCCGGGGACGGCTCGCGTAGAACCTTTTCGATCATGTCCTTCTTGATTGCCGTGGTCACCGCTTGCGTCAGGAGCTGAGTCATTCCGAGATTTTGCGCCTCGGCGTGACTGTCGGCTCTCTCCAAGTGATATGCTCACGGTTGGGGATTAGCCTACGGATGCCAAAGATGTTTGAGCGCCGCAGGCGCGTCAAGAGATTTAGCAATTTCTTCCCGTGAAATTCCTTCTGCCACCCAATCCTTAATCTTCTGGATGTTAGCCGGAGTGAATTTCGTTGTGCGCCTACCCGCGTGGAGTGTGACCTCCTGCAACATCGTCATCGCCTGACCCTCCCACTATGGTAATGTTTCTTAGGCGCTGATGGACGTATCATTCACCTAGGTGATGGACTTTTTATCGTATGGATCGCGGAGTAGCGCCTTATACTACCGTCGCCCCAGGCCAAATTCACCTTGACTGGAAAGTGCCTGACAAACTCCTGATTTGCCTCATTCTACGATATGAGCCCCCTGATGCCGAAAGGTGATGGCCGTGTCACCCGAGCGGCCCCTTGATTTTGCATACCGCCTGCTTACTGTGATCCCCGGATGAACCTAATAAAGCGTAATAATTTCAATCACATAATGCGGAAACGCAGGCATCTGCGGATTTCCTGCGGGGATCTTCTGCGGCGGCTCGAATGCATTGCCGGCAAGCTGTACCGCCGATCTCGCGACCGGCGCCGGCACCGGCTTCACCCTGGTGACCGACCACATCCCCGAATTCGCCAGGCGCGGCTTGTGCGCACGCGATCCCAAGCGCGCGCTCGCCGACAGCATCGCCATGCGCATGCCGCGCAGGCCGGCCAACGGCGATGCGTTCAAACCCTATTCGCCGGCGGCGACGTTGCCCTATGCGCACCGCTGGCGCCTGTTCCGCACCCCGAACGACGCTTTTCTCGCAGCCAATACCCATCGCGAGGGCACACCGCTTCTCGATATTCTGCAGCCGGCCTATGCGGGGCTTTACAGCGGGGCGATTCATCCGACCGCCGAGGCGCATGCCATCGTCGCCGACCACGTCGTGCGCCACGTCCGGACCATCTTGGGCCGGCAAGATGCGCCGCAAGAGGTGCTCGAGAGCAGGGCGCAGTAGCGGTGAGTGGTCGCCGGGCTTACATGCCTCGTAACTACTCGCGCACCAGCTTGGAGACCGGCTCTCCCGGATCGAGCCGCTTGAACAGTGCCGGCGCATCGGCAACGCGATCGATGATGCATTCGAGTTGCCCGCTGACCTCGACGCTGGATGCCGCGAGCATAGTCTTGTCCTGATCGTCGCATTGCGGGACGTAAAACACCGCGTCATTCCCTGCAAGCCGAATCATCGTGTAACCATAACCCGGCTGATCGTTTTCCCCCTTTGCTTGGCCGACGAAAAGGTCGCCGCTCAGGGCGTGGAAGGAAATGGCCAGCGTCTCCCCCTTCTCGTTGACAAAATCATAGGCACCGTCTCCGCGGTGCTTGATCTCAAGCACCTCCTGCCGCTGATAGGTACTGTCCGGGCCGCGTTCGTAGACTACGTAGCGCCCGCCCTCGTGGAGTAGCGCAGCCGCACTCGCGAGCGGAAACTTCGCCTGCTCGGATTGAAAGCAGCCCGCGAGGAGGAGGCAGGTGGCTGTGAGCAACAGCAGCGAACCAAAGCTTGTGGGACATTGTGCCATGGTGAGAAACGTCTTCTTTCGGATGTGGCCTAAAATGGATACGTGCTCGCGCGCGCTACTATTATCTTAAGCGGGCAATCGGTCGCCTCGGTCGGAAGCGAATCGGTATGAGACATTGACGACGCCGGTGGCGCTGAAAGCTGGCGAACCGGGCGAACGAGGTCGACCGATCACTCCGCCGCTTCTCTCCCGTGCCCCAGCCGCTGGTTGAGCTTATCGAGCAGCGCCGCCGCCGCCTCGGCGATCACAGTCCCCGGCGGAAAGATCGCGGCGGCGCCGGCGCGCGTCAGCTCCTCGTAGTCCTGGGGCGGCACCACGCCGCCGACCACGATCATGATGTCGTCGCGGCCCTCCTTCACGAGCGCGGCTTTGAGCTGCGGCACCAAGGTGAGATGCGCCGCCGCCAGCGAGGAGATCCCGAGGACGTGGACGTCGTTCTCGACCGCCTGCCGTGCCGCCTCCTCCGGCGTCGCGAACAGGGGGCCGATGTCCACGTCGAAGCCGAGATCGGCGAACGCGGTCGCGATCACCTTTTGCCCGCGGTCATGGCCGTCCTGACCGATCTTGGCCACCAGGATACGCGGTCGACGTCCTTCATTCGCTTCGAACTCGGTGACGAGCCTCTGGACCCGTGCGACGGCTTCCGACATGGCGCCGACCTCCCGCTTGTAGACGCCGGTAATCGCCTTGATCTCCGCCCGATGGCGCCCGAAGACCTGCTCCAGTGCCGCCGAGATTTCGCCCACCGTGGCCTTGGCGCGCGCGGCGTCGATTGCGAGCGCGAGCAGATTGCCGTTGCCGCCGGCAGCATTGCGGGTGAGCGCGGCCAGGGCGTCCGCGACCGCCTTGGGATCGCGTTCGCGCCTGAGGCGCGCGAGCTTGTCGATCTGCAATTGTCGTACCGCGGCGTTATCCACCTTGAGCAGGTTGACCGGGGGTTCCCGTTCGAGGCGATACTTGTTGACCCCGATGACGGCCTGCTGGCCGGCATCAATGCGCGCCTGGGTCTTTGCCGAGGCTTCCTCGATGCGAAGCTTGGGCAGCCCCGCTTCGATCGCCTTGGCCATGCCGCCCATCTCCTCGACCTCCTGGATGTGAGCCCAGGCGGACTTGGCGAGTTCATAGGTGAGACGCTCGACATAGAACGAGCCGCCCCATGGGTCCACGATCCGCGTCGTGCCGCTCTCCTGCTGCAGCAGGATCTGGGTGTTGCGGGCAATGCGGGCGGAGAAGTCGGTCGGCAGCGCGAGCGCTTCGTCGAGCGCGTTGGTGTGGAGAGACTGGGTGTGCCCTTGGGTCGCGGCGAGAGCCTCGATCATCGTCCGGGCGACGTTGTTGAACACGTCCTGCGCGGCCAGCGACCAGCCCGAGGTTTGGCAATGGGTGCGCAGCGAGAGCGAACGCGCGTCCTTCGGCTCGAACGGTTTCATCAGCTTCGCCCATAGCAGGCGCGCCGCGCGCAACTTCGCCACCTCCATGAAGAAGTTCATGCCGATCGCCCAGAAGAACGAGACGCGCGGCGCGAACTGGTCGATTGCCAGACCGGCTTTCAATCCGGCGCGCACGTATTCGACCCCGTCGGCAAGCGTATAGGCGAGCTCGAGGTCCTGCGTCGCGCCCGCCTCCTGCATGTGGTAGCCGGAGATCGAGATCGAGTTGAATTTCGGCATATGCGCCGCGGTGAACGCGAAAATATCGGAGATGATGCGCAGCGACGGCGCGGGCGGATAGATGTAGGTGTTGCGCACCATGAACTCTTTGAGAATGTCGTTTTGGATCGTGCCCGAGAGTTTTTCCGGCTTCACGCCCTGTTCCTCGGCGGCGACGATATAGAGCGCGAGCACCGGCAGCACCGCCCCGTTCATGGTCATCGACACCGACATCTGGTCGAGCGGGATGCCGGCGAACAACGTGCGCATGTCGTAGATGGAATCGATCGCCACGCCAGCCATGCCGACGTCGCCGGGCACGCGCGGATGGTCGCTGTCGTAGCCGCGGTGGGTGGCGAGGTCGAAGGCGACGGACAGGCCTTTCTGTCCGGCGGCCAGATTCCTGCGGTAGAAGGCGTTGGAATCCTCGGCGGTGGAGAAGCCGGCATATTGCCGGATGGTCCAGGGCTGCGTGACATACATGGCAGGGTAGGGGCCGCGCAGATACGGCGCGATGCCGGGATAGGTGTCGAGGAAGTCGAGATCCTTGACGTCGTCGGGGCCGAAGACCGGCTTCACCGCGATCCCTTCAGGCGTGAGCCATGGGGCCGCTGCTCCTGCGGCTGCCGCCGCGGACATTGTGTTCGCGAACGGCACATCAGCGAAATTTGGCACGTTCGTCATGCAGCGCCCTTTTCGTGCGGCCAGAAGAAATCAACTTCGCAGCGATTTCAGCATCGCTAAGCCTCGCCAAGTCGCCTCGTAAGTTGATGCCAAATCGCATAGGTCACGGCACCGCCAGCTAGAATATCATGCGCCGGTTCGGGCGTCGCTAGCGTAGCGCGTTTTTGGCGGATTTCTGCGTCGCCAAGGTCCCAAACGATGCAAGCGCGACGGACAGATTGCGGGCGCCAAAGGCGTCATTCCACCTGCAGGCCGAGCCTCTGAATCAGATCGCGAAATTTGACATAGTCCTTGTCCAGGAACTCTGCCAACTGCTCCGGGCTGCTGGAGATGGCGTCGAAGCCGCGCATGGCGAGCGCCTGCTTGAACTCCGGATCGGCGACGACCTGGGCGACGTCGGCATTGAGCTTCTTGACGATGGGCGCCGGCGTGCCACTCGGGACCAGCACGGCGAACCAGAGGCTGACGTCCACACCGGGCAATCCGGCTTCCGCGAAAGTCGGAACGTCCGGCAGTCCGTCCACCCGCTTGCCCGCGGTGACGGCAAGCCCGCGCAGTGCGCCGCTCTGGATGTGCGGGACCGCGGTCGAGGTCCCGACCAGAAACATGGCAACGTCGCCGGCGAGCAGCGCGCTGATCGCCTGTGCCGAGGAGCCGCGATAGGGCACGTGAGTGATATCGACGTTTGCAACTGCCTTGAACAACTCGGCGCCGAGATGGGGTGCGCTGCCGATCCCGATTGAGGCATAGTTGAGCTCGCCGGGCTTCTGCCGCGCCAGCGCGATCAACTCCAGGACAGTGCGCGCAGGCAGTGCGGGCTTGACGATCAGAACCTGGTAGCCCATCGCCAGCATCGACACCGGCGTCAGATCGCGCTTCCAATCGTAGGGTACGCGCTTGTAAAGGCTCGCGGCGACGGTGAGCGGACCGTCGGTTGCGAGGTAAAGGGTGTAGCCGTCGGGCTCGGATCGCGCTGCAAACTCGGTTCCGATCAGGCCGCCTGCGCCCGCGCGGTTGTCGACCACGACCTGCTGCCCCCACATGGTGGCAAGCTTGTTGCCGAGCAGTCGGGCCAATAGATCGCCGCTGCCGCCGGCGGCATAAGGCACGACAAAGCGGACCGGCCGCGCCGGAAAATCTTGCGCGGCTGCAATCTGGGACAGCGCGAGCCCAAAGATCAACGTTGCGGCAAGTCCCGTCAGCGGGCGTATCGCGTTGGGTCGCATCGCTGTGTCTCCGAGCTGGCGAATGCGTTCATAGCGGCGCGGCCATTGCGGGCGCCGGTCCCTTGCTCAAGCTGAGCATCAAACGTCCATGGCCCTCGATGCGGTCACGGATGCCGACCGAGCGGAACGCTTCCCAGTAATCGGCGTGGGCGCCGGTCACCACCGGGATTCCCAGCGCGTCCTCGATCAGCGGTGCCGCGTCCGCCCCCGACCATTGATTACACGGGATGTAGACGCCGTCCGCGGATGGTGCCGAGGCCAAGACGTGCCGGGTGGTGGCAGCGATCTGCGCGGCAGTGACGTCCTGTAGCCGCTTGAAGACCACGTCCATCGTGTGATCGGCGACCACGTGGAAACCGCTCGCGCCGAGGAAAGACAGCGCTGACTCGTGCAGCTCCCGCGGATAGGGCGTCACCACGGCAACGTTGTGGACGCCGAGATGTGCGAGCGCGCGGATTGCTGATCGGATGCTGGTCGTGGCGGGCAGTCCGGTTACCTCCTCGATCTGGTTCACGAGCTCGTCCTCGAACCCCTTACCTCGCGTGGTCACGACCGGCATGCCGGTATGGATGATGTAATCGACGTTGCGCGATGCGAGATACTTGACCGCGGTCACGATTGGCTCAAGCACGTGCTGCTGGAAATTCTCACGGTCCCAATGCTCGATATTGGAGGTCGTGGCGCACATCGAGACGCCATCGGGAGCCAATCGATAGAAGTCGTAAGCCGCCGTTTCGATCACGGTCGGGCTGAGCAGGCCGATGCGCTTGCGCCAGCCGAAAGGACGTTCAGGATTGCTCATGGATTGATTCCGGTTGCCCGCGGGGACGAAACGTACGCGCGTCGGTGCCAGTCTGATACCTCTGACGTCAGCTGGCAATGAGACCGTAGGCTGTCCGTAGCGCGGCGAGGGCGTCACAACCGGCGAAAACGAAGCCGGACACGCCGGCCTGCGTAAGCGCTGCCTCGAGCGCGCCGGGCCGGCCGGCGAGCCAAACCGAGGCACCCGCGCCGCGCAGCGCGCGCGCGGCGGTCGTCGCCTCTAGCGCATACACCTCATCCGACGAGCATAGACAAGCTAGTTCTGCGCCGGACGTTTTCAGAGCCGCGATCATTTCGTCGCGGCCGGCGAAACCGTCGTTGCTCACCGCCTCGATGCCGCCGGCCTCGAAGAAATTCTTGGCAAAGGTCGCGCGCGCGCTGAAGTCGGACGGCTTGCCGAGATTGGCGAGAAAGATCTTCGGCCGCGCACCGGTGCGTGCGAGCATGCGGTCGGCGGCGTCGCGCAGCTGTTCAAACGGTTCGGCGAGGCGGATGCGCGGCAGCGGTTCGACTTTGCAGGCGGTGGCGATGGACGGCGGCGCCAGTGCCGCAACATCGAGTACGGAAACCGGCACTTCGGCGAGATCGGGAAAATCGCTGGTGCCGGTGAGCGCATCCTTGCGCCGCGCCACCGCGGCACGATGTTCGTCGCGTACGGCGGCGACCTTTTTCTGAATGATGCCCTGGTCGAGAGCGGCCCACGCACCGCCGGCCCGTTCGATCTCTTGAAACTGGCTCCACGCCGCGCTGCAGAGCTGTCCGGTCAGCTGTTCGATGCCGCCGGAACCGGCGCTGGGGTCCGCGACCCGAGCGAGATTGGATTCCTCGAGCAGGATCAACTGGGTGTTGCGTGCGATGCGGCGCGCAAAGCGATCGGGCAGCCCAAGCGCCAGCGTGAACGGCAGCACCGTGATCGCGTCGGCGCCGCCCAGACCCGCGGCGACGACCGCGATGGTCGCACGCAACATGTTCACGTAAGGGTCGCGCCTGGTCATCATTCGCCAGGCGGTCTCCGCCGCGACCAGGGGCGGCACGGGTTTGAGCCCGCAGGCCTCCTCGACGCGCGCCCACAGCTTTCGCAGCGCGCGAAACTTGGCCATGGTCAAGAATTCGTCGGCGTCGGCACTGAGGCGGAAATAGATCATGCGCCGCGCGGCATCCAGTGCGCGTCCGCCCGTCTCGAGCGCGCGTAGATAGGCGACGGCAACTGCCAGCACGTAAGCGAGTTCCTGCGCCTCGGAGCCGCCAGCATTGTGGATCACCCGGCCGTCGGCGCAGGCAAATGGCCCTGCAAAGCCCTTTTCGGCCAAACCGGAAATGGCGGCATTGAAGCCCGGCACCAGATCGTTCCAGGGCAGCCGGCTGCCGCCACGCGCTGCAGCGGCGCCGATCGGGTCGAAACCGAAGCGTATGGCGGTGGCGGCGGGCGCAGTGCCCCGGCCTTTCAGCAATGCGGCGAGCCAGGGCGCGATATCGTCGCTGTCCGGACCGAGATCCATGTCGATCCCGATGCCGGCATCGAGGTGCACGCCGGCGAACGCTCGCGTGACCGCGTCGTCGGTCGCGGGCAGACCGTAACCGTAGGCGCCAACCGCCCCGGCGAAGACGAGCGAGAGCCCGGTCGCACCGTTTTCCAGATCGCACAGCGCCTCGGCATTCGCGGCCGCCGGTTCGGGATGGTCGACGCGCTGGACGATCGACCACGGCGTGCCGGGTGCGCGTCCCGCCACCGGCTGCGCGTCAGCCTTTCGATCATAGAGCGGCTGGATGGCGAGCCCGTCATACGTCCGGGCGACGAGCCTTTTGTCGAACGCCGCACCTTTGAGCACGCCTTCGACCAGCTTGCGCCATTGCTCGCGGGTGGCCGCGGGAAATTCGGCCGCCAGGGGTACCTCGTCGGGCGCGGAGGTCATGACCACAAACTGCCACGGAGCAAATGATGGGCCAACTGCCATCGGCGTGGTGAATAAGCATCCCGGGGGCGCGGTGAAGGCCGGGGTGCCGGATCCCCTCAACCGAAGGGGGCGCCGTCACCGCGATCGGGGCGGGAGCTTCACCACGCCTCTGGTGTCAACCCGGGCCAGCGCATCGGCCATGCGCATGCCAGCGATCACCTTTTCAGGCGCAATCTCTGCGAGCGGGACCAGCACGAAAGCGCGCTCGAACAGACGCGGATGGGGCAGCGTGAGTTTCGTCTCTTTCAAAATCATATCGTCGTAGGCGAGCAGATCGATATCGACCGGGCGGGGACCCCAGCGCTGCTCCTGGGCACGGTCGCGCCCGAACGCGCGTTCCACCGCCTGCGCCCGGGTCAAGAGCGCATGCGGCGCGAGGTCCGTTTCAACCGCGATGCAGAGATTGACGAAAGGGGGCTGGTCCTCGTTCCCCCAGGGCGGCGTGTGATAGTCCGCGGAGCGGGCGAGAAGGCGCACACCGCCATCACAGAACGCGGCGACCGCGCGATCGAGGGTGGCGCGCACGTCGCCGACATTGCCGCCGAACGCGACGAGCGCTTCAGCCATGATTCCGATGTCCCGGTTCCGGCGTCCGCATCCCCTTGCAGCACGCGCTCGCACGAACGTGCGCGTTCCTAGCAACGACGCGCGGCAATGCTGCTGGTAGGAACGTCAAATCCGCCACACTAGCGAGCGCGCACGATGGTGACCCCGACATCGGCAAAGGTCGCCGCGATCGGCGCGTGGGGTTTGTGGACCGTGACCCGCACCCGCGCGACCCGGGGGAACCGATCGAGGACGGCGGCCGCAATTGCGCCGGCCGCGGCCTCGACCAGCCGATAGCGGCGGGCGCTGAACGCCTTGCTGGCGATCTCGACGACCTGATCGTAACCCACGGTGTCCGCGAGCTTGTCGGAACGCGAAGCGTCGGTCAGGTCGGTGTCGAGGACGAGATCGAGACCAAAGGTCTGTCCGACTCTTGCCTCGTGGTGCATCACGCCATGATAGGCATGGAGGGAAAGCCCGGTGACGAATACGGCGTCGGTCATCGCGCGCTCCAAATGGCGGCGGCGATGCGCAGTGCCTGCACGGTCTCGGGGACGTCGTGCGCGCGGATGATCGCGGCGCCGTCGGCGGCAGCAAGAACATGGGCGGCGATCGATCCGCCCAGGCGTTGGTCGGGCGAGGCGGGGGAAACCTTATCAATGAAGCGCTTGCGCGAAGCGCCGACGAGAAGCGGCAGACCAAAGGATTTGAGCTCGGCAAGCCGGGCGACGGCCGTGATGCTCTGCTCCGCGGTCTTTCCGAAGCCGATCCCGGGGTCGAGCACGATGTTCTCCCGCGCGATGCCGGCGCCCGCGGCGATGTCGAGCGAGCGGGAGAAGAACGCCGCGATATCGGCCATAATGTCGATCGATGGATCGGCGGCCTGCCGATTGTGCATGATGATCACAGGCACGCCGTGTTCTGCCACCACGCGTGCCAGGTCGCCGTCGCGCTGCAGTCCCCATACGTCATTGACGATCGCGGCTCCTGATGCGAGCGCCCAGGCCGCCACCTTGGCCTTCATGGTGTCGATCGACACCGGAACACCCAGCGCCACGGCGCTGGGAAGGACCGGAGCGAGACGCCGGATTTCCTCCTCGATCGGAACGGGAACGGCGCCGCCATAGGGACGGGTCGATTCCGCGCCAATGTCGAGGACGTCGGCACCCGCGGCGACCATCCGTTGCGACTGCTCGATAGCGATCGAGGGATCGAGAAAACGACCCCCGTCCGAAAAGGAATCCGGCGTGACGTTCAGCACGCCCATGACCGCCGGCCGCCCGAGAGCCAGTAGGCGTGCGAGCAGGTGCGCGCCGTTTTCGTCGCGGGCGGAGGCGTCGACGGGGCGCGCGAGCGTCATGAGGCTGGCTTTGCGCCCGTCCCGGGAGGACTGTCAAGTTGCCGACGTTCCGTCCGGCGGGCGCCTGAATCCCAGCCGGCGGACTGCTCGCGCGCGAGGGAGCAACCCGACCATCGCGCGGGCATGCCTGCCGATCCCGCCAGGCCGCGCGCGACGCCTTATGCGGGGTCCCCGCGGACAGGGCGTCCCGTCAATACGTAATTTTACGGGGGAGCTTGCGCGCGTGCTCGACCCAGCGCGTCACGAGCTTCTCGGACGGAAGAAAACGGACCAGCTTTCGCTTCTTGTTGGCCTCCGCCATGGATTTTGCGAGCCTGGCCGGGTTGCGGTATTGCAATTCGTTCACGGTATCGACGCCGACCTGGCACAAAAGTCCCGCGTATTCCTTCCCCATGCCCTTGATGCGAAGCTTATCGGCGATGTTGGCCCAGCGCAGAAGTCTCTTCTCATCCAGATCGGTCCTGTCGGACAACAGTCTGCGTCCTTTTGGACTTTTCGCGGCCTCCAGCAGCTTCTCAGTCGTTCTGATGCCGGCTGCTTTGAGTGCTTCAGCCTCATCCGCATCGATATCTTCGATAGCGGCGATCGGGTAGGACATCAAATTCTCCTCGGTCCTGTCCAGCCGTTGTCGCTATCAGACGTCGAACGAATGGCAGGGGACTGCGCGGGCGATCCCGCCGACTGCCTCGTGCCTTGAGTTTTCGCGTGCGGCGCCTGCGGATTCGCGGATGACTGCATCGATACGGTCCGCGCTCAGCCCGACCGCTTTTACTGACGAGGTGAAGCCCATGCGACTACCGCGCGCCCCGAACATCTTTGCCGGACCCGAACGCGGGTTTGACATCGGCGTCACCGTGCCGATGCCGGGCGTGTGTGGGATAACGGCGCAGACCTTCTCGGGCGGCCTTTCCTTCTGGAATCGCAGAAGAATGCCAACGGCCATTTCCGTGGCCGCCCGGTCGACGCCCAAGTCGGCGGCGAGACGTCCGAAGAGATCGTCCATATGCCCCTCACCAGCCCCGCACTCTCGGCAGGTTAATCTCATATTAGGCAGGCAAAACTTCGGAACACAAGCGCCGCCGATAAAAGTGACGATGCGTTGTTGCATTCGTGCATCAGCGGCGTCGCGCATCCTTCGCATATTCCAAACTCGCGTGTTCGCGCAAGCATGGGGATGCGAACGTCGTGATCAACGGATACAATGTGACAAGCTCGGTGATTGGCTCGATCAGTCGTGGGACGTGAGTACGCCCCCGGCACAGCCCAGCGGTTGACCGTGCACGCGGTAGGACGACAATAGCCACCAGTTATCGGCGGGAATTATGCGATGAGCGACCTCGACCATGATGGCACGATTTTCGTCGGCAGGAGCTCCAAGCCCGAAGTCTTGACCCTTGCGCTGGCCAATCGCCACGGGCTGGTGACGGGAGCGACCGGCACCGGCAAGACGGTGACCTTGCAGGTTCTGGCTGAAGGCTTGTCACGCGCGGGCGTCTCGGTCTTCGCGGCCGACGTCAAGGGAGATCTTTCCGGCGTTTCTGAAGTTGGCGAAGCCAAGGAAGCGTTCGTCACCCGCGCCAAGAGTCTCGGGTTCGATTACGAGCCCGACCAGTTCCCGGTTGTTTTCTGGGACTTATTCGGGGAGCAGGGCCACCCGATCCGCGCCACCATTTCCGAGGTTGGCCCGTTGTTGCTGTCGCGTCTCATGGATCTCAACGATGTCCAGGAGGGGGTGATCAATATTTGCTTCCGTGTTGCCGACGAGCAGGGACTGCTGATCCTCGACCTCAAGGATCTGCGCGCGGTTCTCGGTTTCATCTCGGATCACGCCGCCGAACTGACGGTGCAATACGGGAACGTGTCGAAGGCGACGATCGGCACCATACAGCGCCAGCTGCTGGTGCTGGAGAACCAGGGCGGCAGCAAGTTCTTCGGCGAGCCCGCGTTGGCGCTGAAGGATTTCATCCGCACCGACCGGGATGGACGCGGCTTCATCAATATCCTGGCGGCCGACAAGCTGATGGAGAGCCCGCGGCTCTACGCCACGTTCCTGTTATGGCTGCTCTCCGAGCTGTTCGAAGAATTGCCCGAGGTCGGCGATCCGCCCAAACCCAAGCTTTGTTTCTTCTTCGACGAGGCGCATCTGCTGTTCAACGATGCGCCGAAGGCCCTCCTCGACAAGATCGAGCAGGTGGTCCGCCTGATCCGCTCGAAGGGCGTCGGGGTTTACTTCGTGACGCAAAACCCGCTCGACGTGCCGGACAAGGTTCTCGCCCAGCTGGGCAATCGCGTGCAGCATGCCCTGCGGGCGTTCACGCCTCGTGACCAGAAGGCAGTGCGGGCGGCAGCGGACACGTTTCGCGCCAATCCCAAGCTCGACACCGCCAAGGTGATCATGGAGCTCGGCAAGGGCGAGGCGCTGGTCTCGTTCCTCGAAGGTAACGGTACGCCATCAATGGTGGAGCGCTGTATCATCCGTCCGCCCTCCGCCCGGCTCGGCCCGATCACGCCGGAAGAGCGCAAGGCGCTGATCGCCGGGAGCCCGGTGAAGGGGAAGTACGACCAGGCGATCGATTCCGAATCCGCATACGAGGTGTTGCAGCAGCGGATGCGGTCGGGCGCTGCCGATGGGCCGCTTGCTCCGCCGCATTCGCCTGGAGAGCCCGAGGAGGCGCCCCCCTCCGGCGGTCTCGGCGCCGTGCTCGGTGGACTCAGCGACATGCTGGGCGGCATTTTCGGTACCAGTCGGCCGCGCGGAAAGCGCCTGTCCACCGGCCAGGTCGTCGCTCGCGAAGTCACCCGTTCGGTCACCAACCGTGTGGCAGGCCAGATCGCGGCAGACATCGGAAAATCGCTCGGGGGCAAGATGGGCAGTTCGGTCGGCCGCGCCATCGTGCGCGGGACCATGGGAGGCATCTTGCGGCGATGACCGGTCCTGCCGGCCGGTCGCATCGTTGAATCGCAACCTTTTCAGATAGGGGATCATCCCCCTTGCTTGCCGGAAGCTCATTTCGCAAGTGATGACCGCTCGAACCATAGACAAGCGCCAGAGCACCAACATGACCCCCTCGCAAGCCCTCCCCGCCGTGCTGCAGAAAATCGACGCGGGGCTCGACCAAAGTCTCGAGCGGCTGTTCGAGTTTCTGCGCATCCAGTCGATCTCGACCGACCCGGCGTACAACAAGGAGTGTCAGGCGGCTGCCGCGTTTGTGGCCAAGGATCTGTCCGGTATTGGTTTCCAAACCAGCATTCGTCAGACCGAAGGACATCCCATCGTCGTCGGCAAGGGCGGCGGCGCGGGGAACGGCAAGAGCCCGCGCGTCCTGTTCTACGGCCACTACGACGTGCAGCCCGTCGATCCGCTCGATTTGTGGGACACACCGCCCTTCACACCGCGCATTGCGGTGCTGCCCGATGGCCGCAAAATCATCGTCGCGCGCGGGGCCTGCGACGACAAAGGCCAGGTGATGACCTTCGTCGAGGCCTGTCGCGCCTTCGTGGCGGTGACCGGCGAATTGCCGCTCCCCATCACCATGATGATCGAGGGCGAGGAGGAGTGCGGCTCCAACCACCTGTTCGGGTTCGTCAAGGACAACGCGGAGGAATTTAAGCTGGACCTGGCGCTGGTGTGCGATACGAGCATGTGGGATCCGGCAACCCCCATGGTGACGACATCGCTGCGCGGACTCGTTTACGAGGAGGTGAGACTCACCTGCGCCGACCGCGACCTGCATTCCGGCTTGTTCGGCGGTGCGGCCCAAAACCCGTTGCGCGTGCTTGCGCGCATCCTGGCCGCCATGAATGACGACAATGGCCGTGTCACCATCCCGGGCTTCTACGATGGCGTGAAGGACCTTCCATCCGACATCAAGGCGGATCTCAAGGGACTCGATCTAACTCCTGAGAATTTTCTCGCCGAAGTCGGCCTCAAAGTACCGGCGGGCGAGAACGACCGCATGTTGATCGAGCAGATCGCTACCCGCCCGACTGCGGAGATCAACGGTCTCATCGGCGGCTATACCGGAGAGGGGGCAAAGACAGTCATACCGGGGCAGGCCACGGCGAAGGTGTCTTTCCGCCTGGTCGGCGCGCAGGACCCGCAGAAAATCCGCGCCGCCTTCCACGCTTTCGTGCGCGCGCGTCTTCCGGCCGATGCCAAGGCCGAGTTCAAGAGCTTCGCCGGGGCGCCGGCCACCGAGCTTCCATTCGACAATCCGGCGCTTGCCAAGACCCGTGCGGCGCTTGCCGACGAATGGGGCAAGAAGGCCCTCGCGATGGGCGAGGGTGGCTCAATCCCGATCGTCGGCGACTTCAAGCGCGTGCTGGGCATGGATACGATCATGGTCGGTTTCGCCCTCGACGACGACCGCGTGCATTCCCCCAACGAGAAGTACGACCTCACCTCATTCCACAAGGGCACGCGCAGCTGGGCAAGGATCTTGGCGTCGCTGGCGGCGTTGTAACAACTTCGCGGCTTGCGCCAGGGAGCCAGAGGGGGCCGTGGAACATAGCTACGAAACGGCGCGCCGCCACAGATGTGGCGAAAACGGCGCGACGCGAAACGCGCAAATTTGCGTAGGGGCCGAGGCATTGCTCGGCGGCGCGCAATCGCAGGAACCACTCACCATTGCTGCGAGTTATTGTGCCAAGCAATGGAGGAGCAGATGGTCGCACCGATGATGATTAAGGAACACATGGAAGTCCTCGGTTCCGATGGCGTGCATGTCGGCACCGTGGATCATCTTGAAGGTCGAGATCAGATGAAGTTGACCAAGACCGACACCGATGCGGAAGGCGAGCACCATTTTATTCCGCTCGCTTGGGTCGATCACGTCGACGAGCACGTACACCTCAAGCAATCGGGCGCCGAGGCAAAGGCGCGGTGGAAGACCCACTGACGCTTAGCCGGATGGGTGCTGCCTAAAGAGAGCCCCGCGGCCATTTGGCTCGCGGGGTTCTTTACGAGGGGCCGCTGTGCCCGCGTTTCCTTACAGTGCCTTGTACCAGCGTTGGTCGTAGAGCGCACCGGTCGCGGATCCCAGCACCTTACGGAAATCCTTGGTGTGGGCCCCGATTTCGTGGGCGTCCGCGGCCTTTTGATTGCGCCACACTTCGATGACGGTGAAGTGGTTCGGCCGCGTCTTTTGCTGATAGACGTCAAATCGCACGTTACCATTGTCCTTGCGGGTCGGATCAGACAACGCCTTGAGCGCGGCAACGCCGTCATCTTTCTTGGGTGGGACGACGTCGACGTGGGAAATGGCAACCGTCGAACCGCTCGGAATGGCGGCGGCGTCCTTGGGTCCCACAGCCAGTGCCACATAGGGCCGTTCGTCGATCGGAGCGACCAGATGCGGCTCGATCTGCTGGCGGAACGTCTTCACGTGCGCCGACGCTGCATGCGCGTCGTAGCTTTGCTGGTCTTTCCAGATTTCGATGATGGCGAACTGGTTCGACGGTGCACCGCGCTGGAAAACTTCATAGCGAACCACGCCCGCATCCTTGCGGCTGGCAGCCGCCAACTGACGTAGCAAGGCGGCGTCGGCGGCCCGGGAAGCCGGGGTAACGTCGAGATAGGTGACCATATAGACCGCAGGATCGTTGGCATCCTGGGCGTGGGCGATGGTCATGAAAGCAAACGGCAGCAAAGCCAAGGCAAAGAGCGAACGCCACGAGACCTGCATGTTATCCTCCCCATGGTATTTTCTGTATGGCACCGATCGTTATGCGCTTCCTGCGGCTCCGTCAATGCGGGGGCCCGCCGCGTTTCTCCAACGCGCTTGACATCTGAGGCAGGCGGCATCGGCTGCCCACGCGCTCGTGGTCACAGGAACGTGGTGAGGCCGTCGAGACCGGTGAGCACCGCGCCCGGCGCAGGTCCGTATTCTTCCGCGCCGTTCGTGCGGTTGATCCACGCGGTACGAAAACCGCAGGTGGCGGCACCCATCACGTCCCAGCGGTTGGACGAGACAAAGACCATGTCGGCAGGTTTGAGGTTGAATTTCTCGGTGACGAGCGCATAGGCCTCGGGACGGGGCTTGTAGATGCGGATTGCATCCACGGAGAGCGCAGCATCCAGTTGGGCGCCGATACCGGCCGAATCGACCGCGGCGGTCAGCATTTCTGGCGACCCGTTCGACAGGATTGCGGTGGAGGCGCCGTGGGCCCTGAGCTCGCGCAGCGCCGGGCGTGCATCCGGAAATGGCTCGAGCGTCCAATAGGCGTCGAGCAGTTTCGACCTGAGCGCCCTATCGACCGAGGGAAAACGCGCGAACGCGAAATCGAGCGCACGCTCCGTGAGCGTCCAGAAATCCAGATAGCGGCCGGCGAGTGTCAGCGTCCAGCTATATTCAAGCTGTTTGATGCGCCAGATTTCGGAGAAGCGGTCGGCATCGGGACCCGCGGCCGCGCGATGCCGGTTGATGGCGGCGTGCACGTCGAAGAGTGTCCCATAGGCGTCAAAGACGAAAGCGCGGGGCATCGCGGGCCTCCTGTTTCAGAGTCCCGGCTGGGTCAGCAGCGTCGAAATCGACTTTCCGCGAATGTCGTACACGCGGGCGTAGACCACCCCATCGCGTACGACCTCGGCCAGCAGCGGGGCATCGAGTTTGGCGCAGTAGAATTCCCCCAGCATCATCGCGAAGTCGGCGCCCTGCGGATCCCACGTCGTTTCGAAATCGGGGCCGAGCTCGACCTGCGGCGAGCGGTGCGGCCCGCAGACCGCAATCTTCCAGCGGCGGCCGGGGGGCTTCGTCTCGCCGCGCTCGGCAAGCTTCGCCAGCAGCGCTTGTGAGGCCTGCTTCAAAGAGAGGCCCCAGTAGTCGAGCATGAAGCGATCGCGTGCATGCGCAACGCCGCCGGAAAGCCGGTTGAAGTAGGTGTATTCGTAAGGGTGCAGCCGCACCATTTCGACCACCGGAGTGCCGATGCCGGCGATGAAGACGATGGCAGCCACAATGGGCGCCAATCGCCCCAATTTCGAAGCCGTCCGGATGAGAAACGCGCCGGCGAGGCCGCCGAGCACCGCCAGCGGCGGCAAGATGAACACGAAATGCCGGATGCCGTTGTACATCGCGGGCTGCAACGCGATCGTGGTGGCAAGGGGCAACAGGGTGGCCAGTGCGATCAGGAGAAAAACGGCGCGCCGGTTGAGGGCCATGCCGGGTGCGAAGGCCGCAAGCATTGCACCGGCCGCGCCGCCAAATCCCAGGACGGAAAAGATCACCGGAAGCTTGAGCGCAAACAGTGTCGGTACGTAAGCGCGCGGCATGTCCGGAACGGAAACCAAACGGCCGTCGAACAGCTCCTGCCACGGCGTTTCGAAAAAATGGGAGAAGTATTCGACCGCGCGAAAAGGGTTGAGCGGATCGATCACGGACCACGGCCAAACCAGCGCCATGACGGCGTATGCCAGCAGCATTGCCGGCACGAGCGCCAGGAGAAAATGTCCAAGCCGCACGCCGGCCGACCGGATGCCGCAGGCGCGGGACTCGATCGCGAAGATCAAAGCAACGGCCGCGAGCGCGCCGATCAGGCCGAACGCGCCCATGATGCGTGAACCGAACGACAGACCGAAGCCGATGCCGACCAGGCTCCCGGTCGCCAGCGACACCCGTGGATATTGCTCCAAGGCACGCATCGCCCCGAGTAGAAAAATCGCCGTTGCGACCGCGAAGGGGGAATCCTTCGGGTTCATGAACATGTGGCCGTAGTAAAGCGGGCAGGTGGCGAGCAGGATCAGCGCCATAAGCCCAGCGATCGGCCCGCCCATGCGCCGGCCGATCCGCCATGTGACAGCGAGCCCGAGAATTCCCACCGCCGCGCCAATCAATCGGCGTGTCTCGAACAGCGTGAAGGGCAGAATCTTCGCGGCGAGCGCCGCGAGCAGGTCGAAGCCGCCGCCGTAATAATAGAGGTTGATCCATGACAGCGCGCGTCGATCGCGGAAACCCGAGGCGTAGAGCTTGAGCAGAAGGTCGCCGTATTCGGAGTGCGCGTAGTCGTCCCAGCTCAGGCCATAGTCGCGAAACGTCAGGAGCGAGAGGACACCCACGACCCCGATGACGACCATAGCGAGCCGGTCAAAGACACGGCTCGTCCCCATTTCGTTGGACGAAAGCGAGGCAATGGGCGTCGCGAAGGCCACGTGCGTTGAGTCAGGTTCTGCTCGGTCGAACATCTGGCCACGGCTTATGGCGCGATTTGTCGATGGCAGCGGGTTCGCGGCCAGGCGGACCGCCTAATGCTCGTCAATGCCCGGAGGGCGGCAAGGCTGCCCGCCTCGCATCGCCCGATGCTGCTGTCCGGCCGGAGCCTGCCCGCGCTGGCGCGGCGGAACGGGCGCGCCCGCTCCGTTCGCAAACCGACGCCGGCAACTACTTCATCGCCGCGTCGTACATCTTCGCGACGTATTCCCAATTCACGAGATGATCCATGACGGCCTTAAGATAGTCCGGCCGTCTATTGCGATAATCGATGTAGTAGGAATGCTCCCACACGTCGCAGCCGAGGATCGGCTTGCCGCCGTGCACCAGCGGGTTCTCGCCGTTCGCGGTCTTGGTGACGACGATCTTGCCGTCCTTGACGGCGAGCCAGGACCAGCCCGAGCCAAACTGGGTGACGCCGGCCTGAATGAAATCCTCTTTCATCTTCGCGACCGACCCAAGATCGGCAACGATCTTCTTCTCCAGATTGCCGGGAATCTTGTCGCCGCCGCCATTCGGCTTCATCCATTGCCAGAAGTGAATGTGGTTGTAGTGCTGCCCCGCATTGTTGAAGAGCCCTGCATTCTTGCCGAAACTGCCCTTCACCACATCCTCGAGCGATTTTCCTTCCCACTCGGTACCCTTGAGGAGGTTGTTGCCGTTGTTGACGTAGGCGAGATGGTGCTTGTCGTGATGATATTCGAGCGTCTCGCGCGACATGTAGGGGGCGAGCGCGTCGTAGGGGTACGGAAGATCCGGCAGCGTGAAAGACATCGGCTTGCTCCTCAAATGGTCAAATGGGCAGGAGGACCAGGCAAGGCCCGGTGAACTATGGCAACGGGCGCATGTCGGTCCCGGTTCCCGATTTACTCATTAGGCCGCCGCGGGTGCTGGGGCAACGCATGCAACTCTGCTCCAATACGCCCGAGCGGCGTGCCGTCATCGAGTTGAGCGCCGGCCGTCCGGAAATACGCATGCCTGCGGATGACAGCGCGGTCGCGGGCACGGTTGTCCGTACGCGTTCCCTCGAACCACTGGCCCACGCGATCGGGGTCGTGCAAGGTGCCCTGGGGTGTTAAGCAAAATCGGATTTGGCCACATCCCGTTCACATTAATTATTGCGATCGAACCGGAACAGGGCCAAATTCTTTAGTAACCATAGCACCATGGCTCTGTCGGGGTAACCGGTATCGCGCTGGGGCCTCTGGGATTTAAAGATATGTCTGTGATTTTGGCGTTGTTGGGGATCGTGCTTGCCGCGACGGGCGTCGCAGCGATCGGATTCGGCATTCCAATCAATGAGTTCACTCTTGGCACCACGCTCGTCCTCGCGGGCACCACTGGGTTGGCCGGAGGCTTGATTCTAATCGGTTTGGCGGCCGTGGTGGCCGAACTGGGTCGGATCACCGAAGCGCTCAAGACGCGCGTGGTCGCCAAACCCGCGGCCCGTCAGCCCGAGACCGCCGTGGCGCCTGAGGTTCCGTCTGTCGTTGCGGCCCCGGCGCCCGCGATCGCTGCCGGTGTCCGCCCTTCCCAGGCCAACGTTCCTTCCCAGGCAAACGTTCCTTTCCAGGCAAACGTCCCGTCACGCCTCAGGCACGAGACGCCCGTGCGCGCCGAGGCCGCTGCCGCGGCTCCGACGCCGTCAGCGGTCGATGTATCGTCCACCGCGATCGAGCGGCTGCGCTCTAGTATTCCGCGAACCGAGCGACCCAAGGCCGAGCCCTCGCTCGTCGCCGACCAGGACGATGTC
>Ga0184619_10000202_pt1 | contig 20012 bp, 19 predicted proteins | sample PLM0_60_b1_FD_133146 | JGI IMG/M metagenome (GOLD analysis project Ga0184619, IMG submission 133146) | Groundwater sediment microbial communities from an aquifer in East River, Colorado, USA - PLM0_60_b1 | ecosystem: Environmental > Terrestrial > Soil > Riparian zone | place: USA: East River...
ATATACTTCCAGCGCTCTTCCCGGTTCGGCGAGATGGGACTGGTCTGGGTCGGAGACGTGTATGGCGTAAAGCCAAAACGTCTTGCCAGAATCCGGAGCCTGAGCATATGGAACGGATCGCTGACGAGAAGAGCGCTTTGAAGTCCGCGTACCTCGAGCATACCCGCGACGGCTCTCATTGATTCGCTGGTCGTCCGGCCTTCGCTTTCCACGAGAATGGCGCTGTCGGGAACTCCATGCTTCTTCGCATAGGTCCTTCCAACGGCTGCTTCACTGGTGGTGTCGCCCGAGCCAGTTCCCCCCGTCAGTATCAGGAGTGAGGCGAGGTGACGATTCCAGAGCTCCAGGGCATGATCGAGCCGGGCCCGAAGAACGGGAGAGGGTTTACCCGCATATTGGGCTGCACCGAGCACGACTATCGCCTGGGCAGGCCGCGCTTCGTCACGAGAGCTCCAGATGAGTACCGCTGAGGCGGAGATGATCCAGAGCGCAAATGCAGCCACCACTACAACGGTCAGCATTCGGCGAAGGGCATTTACGACCTGCTTTGCTTTCTGCTTTGCCTTGGCTGCAGCACGCTTCATCAGAGGAAACTACGCTAGAAAGCATGTCGGGTGTGAGGCTCTGGACACTCCACCGAATATCCGATTGCCGTGAGCATCGCCTTGAATTCGTCCTGGACCGCAGCTTCACCGTGTACCAGCCAGATTGCGCCGAGGCGTGGAGACTTGTCTCGTACTCGGCCGAGCCAGGTCGTCATCTCGGTTCTGTCGGCGTGCGCGCTGTATCCATCGATTACCTCCACGCGCGCGTGGAGGGCCACATCCTCTCCGAAGATCTGGAGAACAGGCTGTCGTTCGACCACGCGGCGTCCAAGTGTGTGCTCCGCTTGAAAGCCCACCACGAGAATGGTGTTGCGGGAGTCGCTCGCACCCTGTGCCAGGTGATGCAGAATCCGGCCGTTCTCCATCATCCCCGCAGCGGCGATGATCACCATTGGGCCATGCGCGCGCGATAGAGCCTTCGATTCTTCCACATCACGGGTGTAGTGGAGAAGGTCGAAGCGAAACAGATCCTTTGCCTTCTGGACCATTTCCTCCGATCGGTCAAAGCTCTCCGGGTGCATCTCGAAAACAGTCGTCACATCAATCGCCAATGGGCTGTCGACATAGATGGGTATGGACGGAATCGCACCTTCCTTGGCAAGCGAGTGCAGGGCGTAGATCACCTCCTGCGTCCTTCCGACCGCAAACGCCGGGATCAGAACACGCCCGCCACGTGCAGCAGTTTCCCGAACCACCTGCGCCAGCTTGGCACGCGCTCCTTCCACCGACTCGTGATCGCGATTCCCGTAAGTCGACTCCATTATGAGCGCATCTGCGCCTTCGGGCGGAACTGGCTCCCGGATTATGGCGAGGCCGCTACGCCCGATGTCACCTGAAAACGCCAGCCGTTTGGTCTTTCCTCCTTCCGTACAGTCAAGGAGGACAGAGGCTGAGCCGAGTATGTGTCCCGCATCGATGTAACTGGCCTGTATTCCCGGGACGACATCGAACGGCCTGTTGTAAGGGACGCCAACCATGAGATCCATCGTTCGTACGGCGTGACGCATTCCGTAGAGCGGCTCGATGAATTCTTTCCTCCTTTTCGCCAGGAACTCGGCGTCCTTCTCCTGGATGTGAGCTGAGTCGGCGAGCATTACAGCGCAGAGGTCCCGCGTTGCCGCGGTTGCCCAGATCGTTTTGGAGTAACCTTCGGCTATCAGATACGGAAGTCGGCCCGAGTGATCGATGTGCGCGTGGGAGAGCACCACGGCATCGAGATCCTTGATTGGCAGCGGGAGTGTACGATTCTTCTCGGCGGATTCATGACGTCTTCCCTGAAACATCCCGCAGTCGAGCGCGATCGTATATCCGTTGACGTGGAGGAGATGGCAGGACCCGGTGACCTCGCGTGCGGCACCGACGAAGGTTATCTCCAAACGGCTAGCCTTCTGCTACGGCATCACGCTGAAACAGGATGGTGAGGCGCTGTTCATCCTGCGACATCAGTGCTGGCTCCCATCCGCCTCTGCTCCGCTCGTTCAGAAGATCAGTGAGCGTGTCCTCGTCCTCGCGCGTGTGCCGCGTCAGCTTGACCACAACAGCCTGGTATTCTTTCATCGGGAGTTAGAGATTATGAGCCGGTTAGCGTCCATTGTGCCGATGCTGGAATCCTGGGGCTAGAATGATCGAGCGCGTCAAGGAATTCCCCTCTCTGATTATTATCCGGCATCCTCTCGTTCAGCACAAGCTAACGATTCTCCGCGATCAGAAGACCGAGACGAAGCACTTCAAGGAGCTCGTCGACGAGATCGCAATGCTCATGGCTTACGAGGCAACCAGTGAGCTCCCGCTTGAGCCGAGAGATGTAGATACTCCCCTCGAGCAGACATCGGGCTGGCATATCACCGGGAAGAAGCTGACCCTCGTCCCCATTCTGCGCGCTGGTCTCGGAATGGTGGAGGGAATTCTCCGCCTTGTTCCATCGGCCCGGGTCGGGCACATTGGATTATACCGGGATCACGACACCCTTCAGCCAGTCGACTATTATTTCAAGGTCCCGGGAGACACGGCTGAGCGTGATTTTTTTCTCCTGGATCCAATGCTCGCCACAGGAGGAAGTGCATCTGCCGCCGTCGCATCACTCAAGAGGGCGGGGGCGACCCGGATTCGTTTTCTGTGCCTGGTGGCCGCACCTGAAGGAGTACGCCATTTGAGTGAGGCACATCCTGATGTCCAGATCTACTGCGCGGCTCTGGATCGGGGACTCAACAGTCAGGGCTACATTCTGCCCGGTCTCGGTGATGCCGGCGACAGGCTGTTCGGAACGAGGTGATTTCTAGCCGAACCACTCTCGGGGATTGAGCCTTTGCTGGTCGGCCGCGTCGACAACCCACTGCTGGCTCTCCGGATCCGTTACTTCCCCAGCTACCGAGTCGAACCAGCATTCGGCTTTTCTAATATCGCCGATTCGCCTCCATAGCTCTCCCACCAGGTACGTTAGGATCGCTCGCTCTTCCTGCGGAACGCCATCATAGGCCTTTAGCGCTTCCTCGAATATCCCCGCGGCGTGACGCCGGAAGTACCTCTCTGCTTCGACATCTCCTTCATCGACGCAGCACCAAGCAGCGCGGAGAAGCAGATCTGCGATGTGCCGGGGATCCAGTCCCTGCCACTGCGCGACTTTAGCAGCAGCTTCGTACTTCTCTGAGCCGCATACCAGCGACGAACGGCTCGGAGCAAGCTCCTTGAGCACCTGCTGTTTAAGCACCGGGCTCACATCCGCGGCGCCCGTGAAGTCAGCTTCTCCACCGGAGAAGCCGCACTCGCCACACATATGGATGAGATAAGCGAGTGGCTGAGTTCCGGCTGCCCGTTCGTGGAAATCTGTCCGTTTCCCGCCGAATGCATTCGTCGAGACTACACTCTGGGACTTGAACTCGTTATCACACACGGGACAACGAAGCTCGATCTGACGCAGCGTTGTCATGGCTACTCCTCCTCTCTGCTCTCTGAACCTCTCAAAAGAGAGAAGGAATATCTGTGCCATGATTTTCATTTTTCTTTTGGAGAGATCGGTCTTGTTGAGACTTTGGGGAGTTTGTATCTTCTCGCATCGCAAAAACCGCGACAGGCTCCCCACCCCGCGACCTGGTCGTTGATGCTCATCAACCTACTCCCTGACTTTTTTGCAGTTCACAACAGTACAGACCGTGTCGCCGCCTATCTCCGCTACTTCGAAAATCACCGCCGTTTTTTAGAGGCCTACTGGCACAACTACGTGCTGGATCCAGCGGGACCGCATTTTCTGGAAGTCGTTCGCTCTGCCGCACTTGCGAGTCGTGTGGATCTCCGCACGATGCTGGAGAGAATCGATGTGGTGTCTCTCGCCAGAAATACAGAAGAGCAGTGTAGAGCCCTCCTGGGTGTCGATACCGACATCGATGTCGTGCTCATGGTGGGTGTGGGTGCTGCCAATGCCGGTGAGCTCGTAGTCGACGGAAAGGGCGTCGCCTTCGTCTGCCTCGAGCATTTTACCAGTGTCACAAATCCCGAGACCCAGGGGTTGGGACTCGATCCGGAGCTGATTCCACTCTGGCTGGCTCACGAGATCGCGCATACGGTTCGCTACACCTCTCCTACCAGCCGGAGCGAGCTGAGACAGCTGATCGATGATGCGGGCGGCTACTACTCCTACTGGGAAACCGGAAGGCGTGCTTCGCTCCGCGAGCTCATGATCAATGAAGGCCTTTCCACGCATGCCTCGAGGGCAATCAGTCCCGGACACGCGGCCTGGGAGTACTACGGGTATACCAGACGCGAGTATGCCAGCGTTCGAGAGCTGGAGCCATTGATGACCCGAGCCCTTAACGCTGATCTCGATCGCGCCGGGCTCGGCTTGCGGCTTCGCTACCTCTCCGGTGGGATGAGTGACGACGCCCGAACGGTTGATCGGCACATCTTCCCGGAGAGAAGCGGCTACTTTCTCGGCGCCAGGATGGTCGAGTCGGCAATAAACGCTCGCGGACTTTCCTGGGCCATTCGCGCAAGCGCAAGCGAGATCACTTCAATCGCTAGCTCCGCCGCTGCTTCCGCCTAGAGCTATTTCCCCACACAAAAAGAGCTGAATACCCGGTCGAAGACATCCTCGACTTCGACCGTTCCGATCAGCTCCTCCAGCGTCGAGACCGCAGTACGCAGGTGGACCGACGCAATGGTGGCCGGGAGGTTTTCTTCGCGCCATGCTCGGCGGAATTGCTCTATTTCGGAGCAGGCCACAGTAAGAGCGTGGCGATGCCTGGCTCTCGTGAGGACTGGTAGATCGGGACCGATTTCGCCGTGTTTTTCGCGTAACACTTCGTCAATTGCATCCAGCAACTCCTGAAGGCCAAATCCTGTTTCAGCGCTGACGGCAATGTTTGGCTGGCCTCCCGTTAATTTGTCTCTTTCTGCGACTAAATCAGTTTTTGTGTGGACCGCCAAGATCGGTGCGCTCGAGTTCCGGGCTATCAGGTTGACTGTTTCCTCCAGGCTTTTCAGGGTCTCGGCACAGGCGAGAATCACATGCGCATCGGCGAGATAGCGCTCGCTGACTTCAATCCCGAGTTTCTCGATTCGGTCATCCGTTTCTCGAAGCCCGGCAGTGTCGACGAGTCGTAGTGGCCATTTTCCACTATCGATCACCGCTTCGAGCGCGTCACGCGTCGTACCGGGGATTTCCGTCACAATCGCCCTGGATCTTCCAAGCAGCGCGTTGAAGAGTGAGGACTTGCCGGCATTCGGCGGACCTGCGATCACGACAACAGCACCTTCCCGAATGAGCTCGCCAGCCGGAGCTGTAGCGAGGAGGGCTCTAAGTGATTCTACGATTTCTGTCGCCGCTTTCTCTACTTTTCCCCTCGGAATGGGCCCGTCATCCTCCTCGGGAAAGTCGATGTCATAGACAATCAACGCCTCGAGATCGATGAGGCCGTCCCTCAGTAGCAGCAATCGACGGGACAGTCCTCCATCGAGCTGCCCGAGTGCGGTACGCTGCATCGTTTGCGAACTAGCGTCGATGAGATCGCCAATGGCTTCGGCCTGGATGATATCCAGCTTGCCATTGAGCACCGCTCTTCGCGTGAATTCGCCGGGTAACGCCTGCCGGGCACCGGAAGAGATGAGTGCGGCGACCACAGAGCTTGGAACCAGGTATCCGCCGTGCGTCGAGAGCTCGACCGTATCGTCGCCGGTGAAGGAATTGGGAGCGGGAAAAAGGGTTACGAGCGCCTGATCCAGAACTGCCTCACCCTCGTAAACACCGCAAAGCTGTGTAACACGTGGCTCAGATGGCGAAGGACGTAGGTGTTTCCGTGCAATCGCAAAGGCGTCGGGACCGCTCAGTCTGATCACGGCCAGCGCGCCGCGACCGCTTGGGGTTGCAACAGCGACAATTGTGTCCTCGAGCTGCGCAACACTCCTGGCTGCAGTCGTCACGAGCTCGCTGTTGGCAGGACGAATGTCGTCCCTGGCTCCAGAATTTTTACGGCGGGATGCAACGGATGAGTCTGGAGGGTTGCTCTAAGCCGATCGATCGCATCGAACGCGGTCGACGTAACATGATCGAACGTTCCCCAATGGTACGGGATGAAATATCTAGCCTTGAGTCTTTCGAACAGAGCCAGAGCATCAGTGCTGGTTAGATGCCCTTTGCGAAAACCCGGCTTCCACCACGGCGCGTGTCCGATGGGAAGAAGTGCCAAGTCGAGACTCCGCCCGGCGGAAACCAGATGATTGTCCACCAGGTGTGTAGTGTCGGGGGTTAGTGCCGTATCGCCCGCAAAGAAAACAGAGCTCTCATTAGTTTCGATGAGATACATATTAGCCGCGTTTCTCCAGCGGTCTACTCCGTATCGGCTACCCTTGTGCGTTGCCGACGCTGCGCGAATCCTGACCTCATCCATATCGACCACATCCCCTGGCCCGATGGGGACCGCATGCCGGTAGCCCTGTCTCATCAGCCATTTCGCGATTGCCGGCGGGGCGAACAGCGGGATATCAGTCGGGAGTGCGTCCAGAGAATCGAAGGATAGATGATCGGCGTGAGCATGCGTCAGTAGTATCGCATCGAGTTTGGGCAACGCTTCGAGTGCTATCCCGGGAGCGCTGACACGAGGCAGGAATTTCCCCAGGGCCGGATCAAAGTTCGGATCCGTAAGCAGTCGCTTCCCGCCAATCTCAATTAGTAGCGTTGCGTGACCAATATATGTGACACGCAGCATCGCTTCCTCCCCTTACCCTGCCGGATGTGCTCTTGCCCGCTCGCGCGCCAGCATCCACTGCTGTGGAAGCGCGGCGATGTTTTGCGCTGTGTAGTAGAGGTTGAGGCCCGAAGCCATGTTCAAGAGCACTACCGTCATCATCACGGGAAACATGTACCCCATCATCTTCGCCTGAGGGTTGGGAGGAGCATTACGCATTCCAATCCAGGACAGCAGGTACATGGAGGCACCCATCAGCAGGGGCAGGATGTAGTACGGATCCTTTATCGAGATGTCGTGCAGCCACATGAACGGCACGCCCCGGAATTCGATCGTATTCTGGAAAACGAAAAACAGCGCGAAGAGAATAGGCATGGGAAGCAGCGCCGGAAGACATCCCGTCAGTCCGGCGAAAGGACTCACCCCTGCATCATGATAGACCTTCATAATCGCTTCACGCTGTTGCACCGGATCTTTGTACTTTTTCTGAGCGGCTGCCAGTTTCGGCTGAAGCTCCTGCATTTTCAGACTCGAGCGCATGGTGCTCTGATTAAGCGGCCAGAGAGCCAGCCGAACGAGAACCCCGAGAATTACCAGTACCCATCCGTAACTGAGGTTGAGCTGGTTATGCATCCAGAGCAGACCCTGGATCACCTTTGAAGCAATTGGATGGACAACGCTCTGTAGGAAGCGCCACCCATAAGGATTCACGTGATCAAAGTCGCGGCCCATTCGCAGGAGCCGCTGCGATTCCTGCGGCCCTGCGTAGATATCAAATGAGAAGGCGCTGTTCCGAATTGCCTGTACGACGCTCGCCGAAGCTGTTGTGGCGATTTTCGAAGTCCGCGGTCCACCTGTCAGTGCGACCTCACTGAACGGCGTCCCATTAAGTGGCGCGAGAATCCCGAATACAAAGTATTTGTTCTTGATTGCTACCCAGTTGAGTGGACCAGCCTCAAGCGTTTTCTCGCCAGGGTCGAGTCCACCGAATAGCACACTCCGCGCATGGTCGCGTTGCGGTTTGAAGCTATAAGCCAGAGTCCGATGGTCTCCTACGGTGTCGGCCTCAGTTGGTTGCAATGTTCTTGGGAGCTCTGTAAGCAGATACGCTTGCCCCTGTACTCCTTCCACATGTCCGTCGACGTGAATTACGTAGCTCGAAGACGTGTCCTTGGGAATCGAATACGCAATCGAGACCGGTAAGCTCTTCACCGAGGCGGTATAGGTGAGAATTTCATCCCCTCTCGCCGTTCTCGCTCGCGACAGCGAGAACGGCAACTGCGATAGATCAACCGTATCGGTCGGTGTAACCAGTCTGTACCCGAGAAGAGGGCCGGCAACAGCCAGGTCGACCTGGCCGCCGGAAGGCGATCGGCTCTTGTAGTCACGCATTACAACCGATACCAGTGCTGCACCAATGTTACTGAATTTGTAAATCGCCTTCGGCGTGCTGACCGTTGTGGCCTCTGCGGTTGCAGAGCCTGCTGCGGCAACAGCATTGGAAGCCGGAGTGCCTGCACGAGGTTGTGAAGGAATCGTGACTGGTGCCTGCGTCACCGATGGTGCCGTCGATGACGCTGCTCCCCTCAGCGCGGAGCCGGAGTCTGTTGTCGGCGCACTCCGGATTGCCGGCTTTGGCGGCGGAAATATCAGCTGCGAAACAGCTATGGCTACAAGCGAAAGAAACAGAGCTAAGAAAAAGCGCTTATCCATTCAGGGAACCGGGTCGTAACCGCCCGGCCGAAAGGGATGACAGCGGAGGATCCGGCTGATCGTGAGCCGCCCTCCTTTGACCACCCCATAGCGATCGAAGGCTTCGAGCGCATAGGCCGAGCACGTTGGATAGTAGCGGCAGCTAGCCGGAAACAGTGGCGATATCACCAGCTGATAGCCGCGAATCAGAAGCATAAATACCGTCCGCATAGCTTAATGCGACGTCATTCCCGCAGCCCACTCGGCGATTGCATCGACTTCCATTGCAAGTTGGTCGAAGCTCGCACTATATGCTTCAGGTTTTGCACGAAGCAGGACATCGATGCTTCCAGCAATTGGCAGTATCCTCGTCCTCGCCAGTTCACGTAGCTGCCGTTTGGTACGGTTCCGGTCTACGATATTTCGTCGGTATTTCGGAACGACAACACCAACGCGCGGGTGAAGCAAAAGGGAAGCAGATGCGCGAGCTTCTAGACGCTCGGTTTGCATCCGCTTCCCTGTACGTCTTACCGACTCCAGATCGGCCTCTCTCGTCAGCCGGAAGCTGCGAGGAAAGCCGAAAGACTTACGCGCCAGCGTATTTGGTCGGTAACTGGACGGTGAGCCGTTTGCGTCCCTTCTTACGGCGGCGGCTAAGAACTTCACGTCCCCATTTAGTAGCCATACGCAACCTGAAGCCGTGTGTGCGGATGCGGCGTTTGTTGCGGGGACGGTAGGTGGGCTTGCCCATTATGATGCTCCGGAAACCAAGAAGATCAGTTGCTGTGCAGAGCCGGTAAAACTATCCCAGCATTGAAGATAGGTCAAGTCAACTGAAGGAATTCACGTTAGCGCGGTTTGACTTTTCCACATAAATCGGCTAGGGTAGCGCGTCATGTCGCTCAGCCCCACTGAAGTATGGAAACGTCTCTTGGATCGTGCCCGCCAAGAGCTCCCCGATCAAACTTTTCAAGCGTGGCTCGAGCCGACTGAGGCTCTTTCAATTGAAGGCAGTACCATCTTTGTGGGAGCGCCGGATCAGTTCACAGCAGACTGGAATGATTCGAAGCACGCTGAATTACTGTCCAGCTACGCTCCAATAGTTCTCGGCCATCCACTCAACGTAGCCTTCCGCGTCCACGAAGAGCGAAAAAAGCGCTCGCAGATGGATTTCTTCGTCGCTCCGCCCCCAACAGCGGCCAAGCCATCACAGCCTCAGAACGGCACCAGCTCTCCGCCACTGAGCGAGCGCTACACCTTTGATCTCTTTGTCATCGGCAAGTCCAATGAACTCGCGGCTGCTGCTGCACACGCCGTAAGTCAAGCCCCAGGAAAGGTTTACAACCCTCTCTTCATCTATGGGGATACAGGTCTCGGCAAAACACACCTCATGCAGGCGGTTGCACACGAAACACTGCAGCGCAGTCCAAGCACTCGCATCACATATGTAGGTGCTGAGCAGTTCATGAACGAGCTCATTAGCTCCATGCTTGATCGTAGCGGCCCTGAGTTTCGGCGGCGTTACCGAGAAACTGACCTGCTACTCATCGATGATGTCCATTTTCTGAAAGGGCGAAAGGAAGCAACACAAGAAGAGTTCTTCCACACTTTCAACGCCCTGTACGAGGCAGGTCGTCAGATTGTGCTCACCAGCGATCGACCACCCTCGGAAATTGCGGGTCTGGAAGCTAGGCTAGTCAGCCGGTTCCAGTGGGGAATGGTAGCAGATATCGGGCTTCCCGATTTCGAGCACCGTGTCGCAATAATCAAGCAGAAAGCGCAGCTCGATCGACTCGAAATGACGATCCCTGAAGACGTCATCCACTTCATTGCTGAGCATGTCCGGTCAAACGTACGCGAGTTGGAGGGATCCATCATAAAGTTGCTTGCGTATGCGTCTCTCAAGCACAAGGACATTACCGTCGACGTTGCCCGCGAAGCATTACGTGACAAGTTGCGCGCGATCGAAGGTCTCGAACCGGATAGCAGTGCCACCCTGACAATTCTTACAATCCAGCAGGCAGTTGCAAAAGAATGGGGTGTAACTGTAGACGGCCTTCGTTCAAAGACCAGAACGAAGAATCTCACGACTCCACGGCAGATTGCCATGTATCTCACGCGTGAGTTATTAGCAACGCAGCTGGTGGAGATCGGCAATTCCTTCGGAGGTCGAGACCACTCTACCGTGATTCACAGCCTTGAAAAAGTCCAGGAAGGAATCAGTACCGATCCTCAACTCAAGGCACGTATCAACCGAATCCGCGGTATGTTGGAAACCTTCAACTTTCGACCACTACCTGGTGTGGAAAGGATTACAGTTTCATAAAACCGATGTCGAGAACCATTTCCTCACCGGTTTACGAACATCCTGCCACACATCATCCAGCATAGCGGAAATCCTGCTGCTTTCATAAGTTAGACCCATTCCTCAGATCCCCACACTACTCTACTACAGCTACTAGTTTGAATCTCTTTAAAGACTCTTATTAGTACGTCACCTGAACTCCACAGGCGGAAGGGAATGCGCTTTACGATCTCTCGCGAAAAGCTTCAGGAAGGATTAGCAGCTGTAGCTGCGAGTATTCCAGCTAAGACGACACTTCCTGTCTTGGCGAATATCCTTCTCGAGACGACGGATAAGGGGATCAAGCTGTCAGGTACAGATCTCGATATTGCTGTTAGTACGGAGGTAATGGCTGATGTTGATGTTGCTGGAGCTGTAACGATTCCAGCGAAGAAGCTGAGTGAAATTGCTCGGGAATTGCCGCCAGCGCCGGTCAAAATTGGTGCCGTTGGAGAACAGCGTGTTACGCTGGAGTGTGGACGGTCACGATTCAAACTTCTAGGGCTACCTCGGGATGAATTTCCGACTTTTCCGTCTGTGCGGTTCAACGAGAGTTGGCGAATCCGATCGGGCGACTTGCAGCAGTTGATCTCACATACGTCTTTTGCAGTGTCTGCTGAAGAAAGCCGGCCGATTCTGAATGGTGTTCTCTGGGAGCTACGGCCCGACAAGATGCGAATGGTAGCGACGAACGGTCACCGTCTGGCGAAGATGGAGATGCCTATCGACTCTGCGAATGCGCCGGCAAGTGATCTGATCGTTCCACCTAAAGCACTGGAGCAGGTACGCCGTCTATTTCCTGCCGAAGAAGAGCTTGAGATCGCACGGGGGGATAACCACATTGGGTTCAGATCGCCCTTCACGGCGGTATTCACGCGCCTCATCGAAGGTCCGTACCCGAACTATGAGCAGGTCATTCCGAAGGATAACGATCGAGTTGCTGTTGCTGACAAGATTGCGCTGACGAGTGCATTGAAGCGGATGTCGGTGATCGCTTCGGATCAGACGCATCGGATCCGGCTGTCGTTCAACAGTGGATTGCTCAAGTTCAGTGTACAAACGCCCGATCTCGGTGAAGCTCAGGATGAACTTCCCATTCGCTACACGGGAGATCAGCTCGACATTGGGTTCAATGCCAGTTACCTCCTCGAGATTCTACGTTACATCCCCACTGACGAAGTTCGGCTGACATTCAAGGCGCCTGAGAGAGCTGCGACGATAGAACCGGAAGGCTGGAAGGATCCGGCGACGTACATGTGTCTGGTGATGCCGCTACGTCTTGTCGACTAGGGCGAGAGCGTGAAGTCCTGCCTTGAGCTCTGCTTGAACTGATGCGACTTGCCTGATGTGGTAATGGTCAGGATCAATTCCTGTCCAGCGATGAGGTGAACTACACGGCCATCCTTCGTGTCGAGATAGTAAATCGCGCTGCCAGTACCACCAGCACTGAGTCTCAGCGGATGTTGTTGCTGGGCTCCATCCCCACTGGCCTGGATGTTATCAGTTCGCTGAATTATGAGAACAGGTCGCCCCTCGTAATTAGCCTCGCCCGAAACGAGATACGACCTGACTGTTCGTGAGATTGTGGGAATGGCAGCCTGGCAACCTGTGGTGCTTACTGAATCCTGCCAGACCAGTCCTTGAGAAAGCTGAGCCGGAAAGCGTATCAGGAGATTGTGGAGATCTGAGACGATTGCTGAGCTGACGGGGTTGCATTTATTGGTGCTGCTATCGCTGCGGATTGTAAGGCCACTGTCGGCAAATATTCCGGAGACTTCTACAGGAATCTGGATTGGTTGAACAGGTCCAATCAGTCCCTGTGTTGTAGAAGAGAATGTGTCTACAACTGCTATAAAGGTGATGCCACTATCGCCGGCTGGCGTCAGCGTGATGAGCTCACGCGTAGTGTTCGTCGAGATTTCACGATTGCTGCTGGAGTCGAACTGGCTCTCGATCGCGGCGCTTCGTGAAACCTGATATCGCAGAGCGCCGGGCGCGTAGAGGAACGTCCAGGAACTGGTAGAAGAAGAGGGGTTGACCACTGGAGGTGGCGGTAGTGTAATCGGTGCCGAGGTTCGCGTGGTTCCGCAGCCGATCAGGAAGTAAATCAGCAGTATCCCGCCTCTTTCCCCGTGTAGTGTGTCCACTTTTTCCCCGCCAGCTGGTTATCGGTGAAAAGAAACAACCTCCGGGGAGAGATCCTCGGAGGTTGTCACGTTGTTGGCAATCGGTCTATAAGCCGGGTTCTGTCGGTCCGCTTGCGCGTTCCGGATGATCATTTCTCTACGAGCATGGTCGCCCATGCTCTCTAGCAGCCTACCCGCGGTGTCTTGGTCGAGGTGGACACCTCTCGCCGCATATTTGGCCTTGCTCCAGCCGGGGTTTGCCGTGCCGCTCATGTTGCCACGAGCGCGGTGGGCTCTTACTCCACCGTTTCACCCTTGCCACCCGAAGATGGCGGTCTTTTTTCTGTGGCACTTTCCGTCACGGATGGCTCTCGCTGTCCGTGCCCAGGTGTTACCTGGCAGCCTGTCCACTGGAGCCCGGACTTTCCTCGAATAGGTATCAGAGATACCAATTCGCGATCATCCGACCGATTGCTCTCCCGAAATATAACGAATGACGAATCAGGTGTGTTCTCGTCGCACGGTCTCGAGACGCCTGACGAAATCCTCTGATTTCTTGTCGCATGGTCTTAGGGGACCTGACGAATCAGTTGTGTTCTTGTCGCCGTGATCCCGAGACGCAGGCGCCGCTCTGAATTTGTTAGCTAGGTATCCTCTGAATCAACGGTTTCGCAATTACACCGTGAGGGGAGGAGATTATGCCGTCCAACTCGAAACGCAACGTGCAACGCACACCTGTGTCGACGATCCTTACTCCGCTCGAACGATCCCGGGTCGATGCTGCAGCCCAGGGATTGTGCGATGCACTCCACAGAGAATCACTGGATGAAGTACTGTCGGATCTCAGGCAGCAGAAAGCCAGTCTGGTTCTCATTTCGGTCACGCGCTATGGCTCTCAGAGCTCCAGTCGTGTAGCAGCCATGGTGCGAGAGTTTCCGAGAATACCCGCGGTAGCACTGTTGACGGAGACGCAGAGCTCCACGCCACACGCCACGCTTGCCCTCGGGCAGCTGGGCATTCGGACGCTGGTCGATGCACGATTGCCGACTGGATGGCAAACGCTGAGGAATCTTCTTGCATCGCAGGGCTCGAATGATCTGCTGCGCTCGGCCCTTACACAAATCAGCCTCGATCTGCCCGGAGTGTCGAACGATTGCTGGAGATTTTTTGAGTTGCTCTTCGATACATCACCGAAGATCTCAACCGTCCGGCAGCTCGCGCGTCACCTGAACATATTGCCCAGCACACTGATGAGCCGGTTCTTTCGAGCAAAACTGCCGGCGCCTAAACGTTACTTGTCGCTCGCGAGACTCATACGTGCGGCACGTCTGTTCGAAAACCCGGGGTTATCAGTTGCGCGTGTGGCGAACCATCTGGATTACTCATCTCCTCAGAGCTTCGGCCGGCATGTACGAACGGTGATGAAGATGTCCCCGGTGAAGTTCAGAAGCACCTACGATGGACAGGGGATGCTGCAGTTCTTCAGAACAGAGCTTGTACTCCCTTATGTCAATGTGCTGTCGACGTTTCGGCCCTCAGCAGCATACCCGGGCTGGATGCCAAAACCTCAGCCTGGAGGACGGATTAATTCTGGAGAGCGCTGATGATCTGACTCGCTGTCGCTAGAGCTATCACGGGGGTGCCAGCTTTCTCGATCGCCTGTCGCCCCCCCTCTTCGCGGTCGACCAATGCCAGAACTCCGACTACGGTACCAGCTGCCGCGCGTACGGCGTCGATAGCCCGGAGAGCGGAGCCACCAGTGGTTAGGACATCCTCGATCACTGCCACGCGATCACCCTGCCTGAAGGGGCCTTCGAGCAGCTTACCGGTCCCGTGAGTCTTTGCCTCTTTCCGTACGGTGAATGCTCTCAAAGGGTGATTGGAATGCGCGCTGGCGTAGCTGATCGCATAAGAGATTGGATCAGCACCCAGCGTCAGGCCTCCGATGGCGTCGATGCTCCAGCCTGTCTGCTGAAATGCGGAGAGAGCAAGCGGGCCGATGATCGAAAGACCTTCCGGGCTCATTGTCGTCAGCCTTGCATCGATGTAGAACGTCGACTGCTTGCCCGAAGCAAGCGTAAACTGACCACGTTTGGTAGAGCGTTCGGCGAGAAGCGCAATGAGCGTCGAGTGACCGGTCATGGTGCGAGAGGTTAGGGATTCTTATGATTGGAGTCAATGCATGCGCTTTCGCACATAGGATTCGATCACTGGACTGGTATGGTCGGGTGGATCGTATCGCTCGCAACTGTGCTCGGTCTGGCCCTGGTAATACGTCACGAACGCCGTCAGGCCCGCAGCCTCGTAGAGCGATCGAAGGAACTGGAGCGCCTTTCCTCAGAGTTGTTGCGCGTCAACCGCATGAAGAGCGAATTCCTTGCGAATGTGTCTCATGAGCTCCGGACTCCACTGAACGCCATTGTGGGATTTGTTGACCTGCTTCGTGAAGGTGTATATGGCGAGCTGGCTCCTCGGCAGGTGAAACCGGTTGAACGAATTGAGGCCTCGGCCAATCATCTTCGCCATCTCGTCGATCAAGTTCTGGATCTTGCCAAGATGGCAGCTGGCAGACTCGAGATTCACACCGAGACAATCGATCTGCGCCCATTTGTTCTCGATGTCGCGAGTGAGATAGAATCGCTGGTGAGCGAGAAAGGAATCAGCCTGTCTCTCGTCATGGGTGCGGCTCTGCCTCGTATTCGAACTGATCCTACCCATCTACGCCAGATTCTCGTGAATCTTCTGGGAAACGCGGTCAAATACACCAATGAGGGCGGAATCGTAATCCGCACACGTCTCGTGGATACTCTCCCGGACAGCGGGCCTGCTTCGGCGCGCCCGTCCTATCCATCGAATCCGTGGATCGGGATTCAGGTGATCGATACGGGCATCGGCATTCACCGGGCTGACCAGAGCCGGATCTTTGAGGAGTTCGAGCAGGTCGATGCAGGTCCTCGAGGAAACTCAGCGGAGCGCGGCACCGGATTGGGGCTCGCGATTTCTCGCCGGTTAGCGGGACTCATCGGCGGAATGGTCGAGTTGGAGAGCGAGCCAGGCAAAGGCTCGACGTTTACCCTATGGCTTCCTGTTGATCCTGCTGACTTACCGGCTGCGCCTAAGTAGGCCTTTGAACTTGTCCATAATTTTTGGCTGGTCTGGCTCGACGCTAGCTGCTTCCGCAAAAGCTTCCGCAAATGCGACCACGCTGGGGTAGCGATTGGCAGGTGACCGGGAAAGAGCACGCATTATGACGGCGTCGAGTGTGGGTGAGAAATTAAAGTCTCCTTCTCCTGCATCCTTGAGTGGAATTGGAGGCATGGTGAGGAGCTGAGTGAACATTTCGCGCGGAGCCTTCGCCGTGTACGGCAGACAGCGCGTCAACAGATAATACGCAATGGTTGCAAGGCTGTACTGGTCTGCGGCAGCAGTGACGATCTCACCCGATAAAGCTTCAGGGGCGATGTACATGAGGGTGCCGACGAAGAAGCCGGCACGAGTCAGGCGTTCATCGCCCGAAGGCTGTGTATCAGTCGCAATTCCGAAGTCGAGTAGCTTCACACGTCGGGTCTTCGGATCGTACATCACGTTCTCAGGCTTCAAGTCACGATGCACGATTCCCGCATCATGTGCCGCCTGAACCCCGGCTGCTATCTGGGAGACGATTGTTGCGACTTCATCCTTGGGTAGAGGCGCATACTGCTTGGCATACCGTTCCAGGATTTCGCCTTCAGCCCACTCGATGGCGAGAAAGTGAAGACCATTGGCAGCTTGTCCTATTTCAATGGTCTCGACGACGTTCGGATGTCTCACCCGTGCGCCATACTTTGCTTCACGGACGAAGCGGGTTACTGCTGTCTTGTCCTGGCGCAGCTTTTCCCGTAGCACTTTGAGTGCTACGGTGCCATGATTTGGATGCTTGGCCAGGTAGACGGCGGATGTTCCGCCCTCGCCTACCTCTCTCTGGATCGTATAGCCAGCTACGGGAGTGCCGATCATCTGCTCTCGAGACACGCCGCGAAGCTAATAGAAACCGACAAGACCGGATAGGGTATTAACCACTCATGTTGATTTCCACCAAGCAATCCTTAGGTTTGCTCGCTCTGAGCGCCATCATTGTCGGCGCCTGCAGTTCGACCGTCACCCGCCCGACTCCCGAACCCAACCTGCGCGTTCTTCAACCTGACGCCGGTACAGCTTCGGATGTGAGCGAGCTGTACCGGCAGATTGGGTTGCTGGCAGCGCCGGGTCCTCTCGCATTTGTCGGGAAGATATCTGCATTCGCAAGTGCACGTCCGGACACGACACTCGTTCTTGCCAGCTTTTCGGTTCCCAATCGCGCTCTCACATTTACCCGGGAGGGCGACCGGTACCGTGCTCCGTACGAGGTGAAGCTCACCATAAATCGCGGGGGTGTAGAGGCAGCGAGCATCGACGCGATGGAGATAGTGCGTGTTGGCTCGTTCCGGGAAACAAATCGGACTGATGAGAGTGTGATCTTTCAGCACTATTTTCATGTTCCTCCGGGTGCCTACTCTCTCTCTGCGATGGTTCGTGACATTGGAGGCTCACGTAGCGCCACTCAACAGGCCACGCTCAACGTCCCCAGCCTGAGCACCGGTCGTTTCTCCACTCCGCTTCTTGTCTATGAAGCTTCTGGGAGATCGGTCCTTGACTCTGTCCCACAACTGCTGGCCAGTCCGCGATCTAGCGCCGTTTTCGGTCGCGACAGCACCGTCGCGATCTATGTTGAGGCATATGGCCAACAGGGAATCCGTCTTCCCGTGGACTTTGTTGTCCGCAACGAGCGGGGAGCACAGCTATGGCGTGATTCGGCAATGCTGGCGCGAAGGGGGGGTCTGTTCAACGGTGTCGTAAACGTGCCGATTTCCACTGTGGGTGTTGGAATTGCGCAGGTCTTCTTTACTCGACGGGACTCACCGGATAGTGCGAAAGCTCCACTGTTCGTGAGTTTCGGTGAAGACATTCCTCTCATGTCGTTCGAGGACATGCTCGGTTATCTGCGTTTCTTCGCGAGTCCATACCAGCTCAACGCGCTCCGGACGGCTCCGCTGGAGAAGCGTGCGACAGTCTGGGCGGAGTTTCTGCGTGCAACCGACCCGGTGCCGGAAACCGCTATCAACGAGGAGATGCAGGCCTATTTCGGCCGGATTCAGCAGGCAAATGTCGAGTTCAGAACGGATCGTAATCCGGGATGGCTGTCGGACCGGGGTATGGTTTTCGTCTCGCTCGGAGAGCCGGATCAGATATTCGAGCGAAATGTGAATGCTACGATGTCGACCACGCAGATCGGGTCGAACACTCGTCTCCAGATCTGGCAATACCGCCGTTACAGCTCACAGCTCGTATTCTATGAGGAAACGGGCAGATGGAGACTGACCAGGCCAAGTGAGGCCGAATTCCTTTCGCTCAGCGCTCGCCGGCAACGGTAGTATCAGCCTCCTGTAGGTGTAGCACATCTCAGAAATCACCTCCGAACGCCTTCGTGCTCCCCGAGGACGAGGGCGTTTTATATTCACTTCATGAATGGTCCACAAAGCCCCCGACTGTTTCTCGTCGACGGGTATGCGCTCATTTATCGCGCTTTTTTCGCGCTCATCTCGCGCCCGCTCACTACGAGCAAAGGGGAGAACACTTCTGCGAGCTGGGGCATAGCAAACTTTCTTCAACGCCTGATCACAAAGCATCAGCCTGAGTATCTCGGCTGGGTACACGATTCAGGTCTTTCTTTCCGGCACGAGCGTTATCCCGCCTATAAAGCCACGCGTGAGAAACTGACTGAAGAACTCCAGTCCGATTTCGATCGGGGAATGGATCGAATTGGCGAGATACTGGATGCGTACCGCATTCCGATTCTGACCCTGCCGGGCTTCGAAGCTGATGACGTCATCGGTACCCTGGTTGCGAGAAGCGTCGAGGCAGGTGTGAACGTAGTGGTGGTTTCCGGTGACAAGGACTTCCAGCAACTGGTCAAGCCAGGCGTCTGGCTCCTGAATCCTGGCCGCGGTGGGCCGGCAAATGTCGAAGAGCACTGGGTCGGTGTCGAGAATGCGGAGGAGCGTCTCGGCGTCGCTCCTGAATTCGTCACTGATTATCTGGCGCTGGTTGGTGATTCCTCGGACAACATACCAGGAGTGCGCGGGATCGGAGACAAGACAGCATCCGAGCTGGTGAAACAGTATGGGCACCTCGAGTCGATTCTGGCCCATGCTGCGGAGATCACCAAAAAACGCCCCCGTGAAGCGCTCCTCGAACACGCCGAGAATGCTCGGCTTTCGAAGGAACTGGTGACAATCCGGGATGATTTACCGGTTCCATTCGAACTCGACTCGCTCAAGGTAAAACAGCCGGATCATCATCGGCTGCGGGACCTGTTCATCGAGCTGGAATTCCACTCGCTCGCGAAAGACGCGGCCGTACAGGCGCCGGTCGAGGAGAAGCCCAGGAAAAGCGTCAACTATGTAACCGTCGATACCCTCGAGGGGATGGAGCATGCCATCAGGCGTGCGCGGGACAGTGGAGTGATAGCAATTGCTACAGAGACCTTGATCAATTCTGATAGTCCCCAGCTGGTCGACCCATTGCGCTCATCGCTCGTTTCGATTGCGATCGCTGTCGCTGATGGCGAAGCCTATTACTTCCCATTCCAGCACAAACTGTCCCAGGGTGGGCAGGGAGAGCTTCTCGTCGATGCCGCTGGAGACCGTTCGGCAACTGACGCACCGGAGGAGCGAGGCTTGATTCGAGGGGGTGATGAAGTTTTCCCGGAAAGTCCCGTAAAGAAAAAGAAAGACAACAATGACTCGCTGAGCGTTGCCGCCAGAATGTTGCGGGAGAAGAGGCCGACCAGTGTTCGTAATCTTCCTCCCCTCCACTCGCCCGAGATGCGGCCACTCCGAGATTTGCTGGCGGACCCGACTATTCGAAAGACCACTCAGAATTCGAAGTACGACCTTCTGATGCTGCGTTCCAAGGGAGTGAAACTCGCTGGGCTGGACTTCGATACCATGTTGGCGAGTTATGTGCTCGACCCCGGACGGCGCTCGCACGG
>Ga0184619_10000204_pt1 | contig 19845 bp, 17 predicted proteins | sample PLM0_60_b1_FD_133146 | JGI IMG/M metagenome (GOLD analysis project Ga0184619, IMG submission 133146) | Groundwater sediment microbial communities from an aquifer in East River, Colorado, USA - PLM0_60_b1 | ecosystem: Environmental > Terrestrial > Soil > Riparian zone | place: USA: East River...
CCCATCCGACCACAGCTATACGTTGCCTTATGCAGTGCCGATCTGCTTCGGCAGCCTTATTGCTTTTTTTCTCTTTCGCGCCTGAGGCGCCTTTGAAATTTAGGGCAACTTACTTCGGTAATGGAGAATTGAGTCATGCGAAATAAACGTCTCATCATCGCGCTCACGGGAGCAGTGCTCTGCGGAGTGATCGGCGTCATGCTGATTACCCGCTACCTGTCCAATGTACAGGCATTCACCAAGGACCTCGGGAATGTGGTCGTCGCTAAAACCGAAATACCTCTCGGCGAGAAAATTACTGCCGAGCAATTGGGCCTGGCGCCGATTCCCAACGGCTCACTGCCGGAAGGTATATTCCGGAAAATGGACGATGTCGTCGGCCGGGTCGCTATCACGCCTATAGGTGTGCGCGAGACCATCACCAATATGAAACTCGCTCCGGCGGGAACCGGTGGCGGCCTTTCGGCCGTTATTCCGGAGGGTTATCGCGCGATGACCGTAAAGGTCGATGACGTGGTGGGCGTCTCCGGTTTTATCATGCCGGGCTCATTTGTCGACGTGGTTGCCATCGTGACACCGGTTGGCCAGCAAGGAGGCGAAGCGAGCGGTCCGATTTCCAAGATCGTATTGCAGAACATCAAGGTGTTAGCGAGTGGTCCGAAAATCGATTCTCCGGAAAACCAGCGGGAACCAGCCAGCGTCAAGGCCGTGACGCTTCAGGTGACTCCCGATCAGGCCGAGAGGCTGGTGCTGGCGGCCAACGAAGGCAAGCTGCAACTCGTAATGCGCAACTACAGCGATCAGGAAGACACGCAAACCAAGGGCGCCAATAAGACGACGCTCTTGAGCGGCGAGTCGTATGTTCCCCAACCTGCGCCGCCGAGTGAAAAGAGCGAGTCGAAGCCGGTCGTGAAGCATATTGCTCCGGTGAAGCGCGCTATCGTGGCAGAGAAAGCTCCCGCTCCGCTTCCGCCCCGCAATTCCATTGAATTGATCGAGGGCCCGAAAAGGCGCGAGGTCGAAATACCCTAAGAGGGCGGAGGGCAGCGATTTCCCGCAAGCGAAGTCCCCTTCCGTTTTGTGATTTTAAGCCCTATCAGCCAAGGAGAAAATGATCATGCAGTCGCCTTCTTTAATCCGCTACTTTGTTGTTGTCCTCGGAACGATGCTGCTGTGCGCCGTGCCACTATTTGCGCAAGAGCAGATCACGAACGCCTCCTTTTCAACTGGGACGAAAGAAGCGATCCCTGTCAATGTCCTGGTGGGCCAATCCAGGGTCATCAGCTTTGACAGCGCCATCGAGCGCTTCTCGGTTTCCAACCCGGACATCGCCGAGGCGGTGCTGGTCTCTGGTAACCAGGTGGTAGTTAACGGCAAGGCCTTTGGCCAGATCAACTTCATCGCCTGGGAGAAAGGTACGGCTCGTTTCATCGTCTTTGACGTTTACGTGCGCACTAACCTCTCGCTGATCGACTCACAGATCCGCGCGCTGTTTCCGAAAGACGACATTCGCCTGAGCCAGGCAAATGGTTCGGTAGTTATCTCCGGCACTGTTTCCGATCCACGTATCGCGGCGCAGACCGATGCAGTGGTGCAGGCGGCGGGTTTTAAGACCGTCAATCTGCTTGAATCCCCGGTGAAGGACCTTAGGCAGGTCCAGTTGCTGGTGCGAGTTGCCGAAGTGAATCGCAGCCGCATCCGCGAACTGGGCTCTTCTTACGCTTACCAGGCGACCCCTGGCGCGGGTGGCTTCGCCAGCGGTGGCGGGCCGGGAAACCTTAGCGACATCACCGGCGGTATCCTGGGTAGCACCTTTAGCGGGCTGAATCTTCTGGTTCTGGGCGGCAATTTGACCACCATGGTTAAGGCACTGCAAACGCAGGGTGCCCTGCGTGCTCTTGCGGAGCCAAACCTGATCGCCATGGACGGCCAGCAGGCGAGTTTTCTCGCGGGCGGTGAGTATCCAGTACCAATAGTCCAGGGAGGAGCCGTTAACACAGTAACCATCGTCTTCAAGGAATATGGCGTCCGGCTGAATTTCAAACCCACGATTATCGACGAAGACCACATTCGACTTGAGCTGGAACCGGAAGTATCCACTCTCGACTTTGCCAATGGCGTGAAGTTTGACGGTTTCGTGATTCCCGGCTTACGGACGCGGCGCGCTCATACTGGCGTTGAACTGCGCGATGGCCAGAGTTTCGCGCTCGCCGGTCTACTCGACAACAGTGAGACCAGATCAATTTCCAAGATTCCGGGCCTCGGCGACATTCCCATTCTGGGCAACCTATTCAAGTCAACTCAGTTTCAGAAGAACGAAACCGAGTTGATGTTCATCGTCACGGCGCAGATGGTGAAGCCAGTTAATCGCGACGATCTGCCGAAGATTCCCAACGTCGAAAACTTAAAGAAAGGCTCGCTACTCGGCACGGACCGAAGCCCCGGGCAGATAGATGGACCAACCGGCTTCAGTACTAAATCCGGCGCCTCGGCAAAGGACCAACCGGAGATGCCGAATCCAACGCCGGCGGCTCCGACCAAGGAAGTAACTCCGGCAGTGACTCCAGCGACCGGCACGAAAGCGGGAGCGCCAAGTGTATCGCTGGCGCAACCAATCACTGGAGCAACGCAAGAGGCCAAGCTTACTCCAAATCCGTAAGGAGTGTTCCAGTCCGACACACTTTAGTTTGTTGCAGCGAAGCGCTTTTTGTTTTGGCCGTAACAAACTGAAGTTTATCGGGCATTGAGTTTTGTCGGCATGAATTTGCCGGAGAGCACACAGGAGGTTCAGCAGATGTCATCAATGAATGGACAGCGAGACCGGCTACGGAACGGCGAGCGCGGCTCCATCATGATCATGACGGCAATTTTTGCGCTTCTTCTCCTGCTGATGGTTGGGATGGCCATCGACCTCTCGCGGATCTATAGCGTGCGCGCTGAACTGCAGAATGCGGCCGACGCGGCGGCGCTGACTGCAGGTCGCGAATTAAACTCCGGTACAGGAGGCATTGACGACGCTATCACGCGAGCCAGAGCGATCGTCAACACAAAGGGCTTCGGAAAGACAAGCGTGAGCGTTGCCACCATCTCATTTGCGGTCAACCTAAACGATAACCCTTACATTCTTGCTTACGACAGCAGTAACGCCAGCGTGAACGCAAATGCCGCAAAAGCCCAAGCGGCCAATATTCGTTTCGTCAAAGTCACGACCCAACCAGCTACTACCAATATTCTCTTTGCTTCCAGTGCGCTCGGAGCTTCGCACACGGAGTCTAGGGAGGCCGTAGCGGGAGCGTCGGAACCAATTACCTCGATCTGTGATTTCTTTCCTGTCGCTGTTGCTCTTGATCCTGCTGTTCAGCCCGGCGACGATCCGTTGACTGGATATCCCGCTCCTAACACACCGATGACCCTCAATTTCACTCAGGGCAATGGCAACTCAATGACGGTTGTGGACAAGGATTACATAATTGTGGACGTCCCAGAGATTCAAGGAAATGGAGCCAAAGAAACCATTCGCTTGGGCGGCGGCGTGACCTCCATTTGCCAGACGCTAAACGCAAACGTTCCATTCCATGCGACACCCAGTTCAAATCAGAACAATGGCCCGCGCCAGATAACAGATGGAGTGAATACCCGCTTCAATGAGTATGCAAATGGTCCCGGCCAACTTAACCCAATCGATTTCCCGCCTGACAGCAATGTGCAACCGAACATTAGCTTCAGCCAGTACGACAACCGCACTGCGGTCACCCCTCCAAGCCCAAACGCGCCGGGAAAGGATGACCGTCGCATCCTTATTGTTCCGATTGTTTCACCAGGAACCTATACCGGCAATCCAGTGCAGGCCAAAACGATGAAACTTGGTGCTTTCTTCTTAAAGAAACGGAGCGTCGTGGATAGTCCCTGCTCGCGAACTGGTGGTTGTGCAAAATTGGAAGTCGAATGGATAGACGAAGCCCTGGTGCTCGGGAGCGGGAGTGTCAGTGGGTGTTCCAGCGGCACTTTGACCCTTGCCGTTCTCTATAAGTAAGGAATGATAAGCATGAGTAATCGGCTGGCAAAATTCTTATGGCACTTGAGACGCAGCGAAGATGGCTCGTCAATAATTGAACTCGCGATAATATTTCCAATTCTGTTGATTCTATTCGTAGGAACCGCCGAGTTGGGTCGTCTGTTTTACACCTACACCACGCTTGCCAAGGCGACTGATGTCGGAGCGCGTTATCTCTCTGCTTCAAGAAAAGTGACTAAGGGAACTGCTCAGCAAATTACTGACGAGAAGACAAAGGCAAAGAATCTGGTGGTTTGCGGTATTGCAAGCACCGCTGCAAATGGCTGCGCGAACCAGACGCCGGTCGTCCCCGGACTGACGACGGCGAACGTCAACATCTGTGACAACTTCTCGGTGCCCTGTTCCCCTGTGATTCCAGCCGGCACCATTAAGTATTTTAGGGTGGAGATCACAAACTACAGTTTTAAACCGGGAGTATTTAATCTGGCGACGATGACGGGACGAGCCAGCAATACGTTTTATTTTGCATTGAAACCGGGTACCGAGATGCGCAATATGCTGTAGCTCGCGCGGGCAAGTCAGAATTTTCGACCAATGAGGAACCAAAGAAAAAACAACCTGGAACGCGGCACGGCCATGGTGGAATTTGCCATAACGGCGTCGTTTTTTCTGATGATGATTATGGCCATCATTTCCGGCGGGCATTTGTTTTTTACCCACAACGCGCTGGTTGAGTCTACCCGGCGCGGCGCGCGCTACGCCGCTAATCAATGCAGGCAGGGCCTCGCCGGTTGCGCGGATTCGGGAACTGCGCTTGATCGCATTCAGAAAGTCACTTTGTATGGCACTCCTACTCCGGCGGTTGGTGCAAGTCCACTGGTCAACAACCTGCAGGCGTCGAATGTGATAGTCGAGTACAGCGACAATACAGCGCCGGCTGGCGAGCCCCCAAATGATTTCGGAGTCGCGCGAGGGACAGTCTCCGTAAAGGTCGTGAACTACAACTACACCTTCGCCGTTGCGGGAAAGGTTATTAGCATGCCGCCCTATCAGACCACGGTCATGGGTGAGAGCGCTGGTTTGATACCGGGAGTGTCCTGTCCATAGATAGATCCAGATAAATAGTTAGGCATAAATAAGAGTCAAAACGATGCAACCACTTACCTTCATAACACTGAGCAATAACAGCGAACCTTCCGACGAACTAAGGGATGCCCTGGCTGGGAGCGGACGTACACACTTGCTGGCCCATTGTCATACCTTTGAGCAGATGCTCGCCGACGTCAAGCGGCTGCGACCATCGGCTGCAGTCGTGACCCTCGGTACAGACAATTCGGAAAAAGAGTTTTCCTTGATCAAGCAACTCACTGCCGCATGCCCCGACACCGCCATCATCTTTGCGGCGCACGACCCTTCCCCGGCTTTGATTCTGGGCGGCATGCGTGCCGGCGCGCGCGAATTTATCCAGATGCCAATTGTAGCGGAAGAATTCCGGACTGTTATTGATCGGGTAGTAGAGTTCTGTGCCGGCCGGGAAAGTTCGTCTAGTACTAACGGGCGTGTCGTCGCGGTATTCTCCGGCAAAGGTGGCGCTGGTGTTTCATTTTTTAGCACGAATCTGGCCGCAGCAATGGGTGTTTCCACCTTGCTGGTGGATCTCAACCTGCAAGCGGGAGATGCCGCCTCGTTCCTCGGCCTCGAGACGAAATACTCGCTCGCCGACTTTATCCAAAATCGTGCGCGCCTGGACGACTCACTCATGTCCAGCCTGGTTACTTCCCACTCCCAAAACCTCGCGGTGCTGGCCGCTCCGCTCGAAGCTCACGAGGCTGAAGACGTTAGACCACACGATGTCTCAGAGATCCTCTACCTCCTAAGGCAAAGGTATGAATGCCTTGTGCTCGACCTGCCACATACCTTCGATCCGGTCACCGTCGCAGCTCTCGATCTGGCAGATGACATTTTAGTGGTTTTGACGCTCGACATTCCGGGTATTCGCGCCACTAAGCGCGCGCTTAAAGTATTCGAACGTCTGGATTATTCACGTGACAAGGTGCATATCGTGGTCAACCGCTGGAGCAAGAGCATCGATGTGCAGTTGCAAAAGGTGGAAAACCATCTGGGAGAGCGGCTCATCGGGTTTGTCCCTAACGATTACCGCAAAGTGATGGATTCAATCAATCTGGGTAACCCGCTCGTGCGCGCGCAACCTGCTTCAAAGATAACTGCGGAGATTAAGCGCATCGCTGCGCTCGTTTCTGGTAACGGCCATTCCCCTTCCGGGCCAGCCCGTAAGAAATTATTTGGAACGATGTTTAGCCGACCATCCCCAACCGGGCCGCTGGATATTTCGAAGCTGCTGGGGGAGTCGTCATCGGGATGAGTGAGCGCTTCAGTGTCAGAAGGTCAAACAAGGTGATCTTTCTGACGGGGCAATTCAGCAAGTAACAAAAAGGACGTAGAAACTAAACAAAGGAACATGCATGGCACTTCGAGAGAGATACATTAAAGACCTAAACGGGAATAGCGCAGCCGCTCTGGCTGAGGACGGAAACCAAGTTTTTCAGGAGATGAAGGCGCGCCTACATCGCGCGATTGTCACTCGCCTGGATTTAGCCAAGCTCAGCGCGCTATCGCCGGACCGCGTTCATGGCGAGGTGTCGCGCCTGGCGGAGGGCCTGCTGCAGGCGGAGAATCTACCACTTTCGACCGCGGAGCGCGATCGCCTGGTCGGCGAAGTTCATCACGAGCTTTTCGGTCTTGGTCCCCTCGAGCCTTTGCTCGCCGATCCCACGATCTCGGACATTCTGGTTAACTCCTATTCCAGTATCTACATCGAGCGGCGCGGCAAGCTGGAAAAAACCGCCATCAGCTTTAAAGACGACGAGCACCTGAGGCGCGTGATTGAAAGAATTGTCTCAACCGTCGGACGCCGAATTGATGAAGCGCAGCCGATGGTTGACGCCCGCCTCCCCGATGGCTCACGCGTCAACGCTATCATCCCGCCCCTTGCCCTCGACGGACCAGTGCTTTCAATCCGTCGCTTCGGCGTCGATCCATTGAAGATGAATGCGCTGATTGAGAATGGCGCACTAACGAAAGAGATCGCCATTCTCTTTGAAATGTGCGTGCGGGCGCGCCTCAACATAGTCATCTCGGGCGGAACCGGCGCAGGAAAAACCACGCTCTTGAACGCTATGTCTGCCTTTATTCCAGCCACCGAGCGCATAGTAACGATTGAAGACTCAGCGGAATTGCAAATGCAGCAGCCCCACGTGGTGCGTCTGGAAACTCGTCCTCCCAACATCGAAGGACGCGGCGAGGTTACGCAGCGAGATTTGGTGCGCAACACGTTGCGCATGCGTCCTGATCGCATTGTTATTGGTGAGGTCCGCGGCGGCGAAGCTATCGACATGCTCCAGGCTATGAACACCGGTCATGATGGATCACTTACTACGATCCACGCCAATACCACCCGGGATGCGCTCGCTCGTCTTGAGACCATGGTCCAGATGACGGGTATGAGGCTCTCCGACCGCGCCATGCGGCAACAAATCGCTTCGGCAGTTAACCTGGTGATTCAGGTGGCCCGTCTAACCGATGGCACGCGCCGCATTGTTTCGATTTCTGAGATCACCGGCATGGAAGGGGAAACGATCGCCATGCAGGAGATCTTCCAATTCGAGCGGACTGGCGTCGACGCCTCAGGTAAAGTCATCGGTCGGTTCCGCACCACTGGTGTTCGCCCGCGGTTTGCCGAACGGCTCAAGCAATACGGCATGCAATTGCCTGCGTTCTTTTAGGAGGTAGTACAAAAGATGCTGATTTCCACCATCATATTTCTCTTCTTCTTGTTTGTTACCTATGCTCTATTCCTGCTGGCCTCGCGCAAGTCTGACGCTCGCGATCAGCGTTTGGACGAACGTGTTGCCGAAGCGTTGCTAGAATCAGACGCCGGTTCATTCGAAGCGGAAATCCGGATCACGCGTGACGACTCGATTGGCGGCAACCCCTTCATCAACCGCCTCCTCTCTTCCCTCGATTTCGTGAAACGACTCGATCTGATGATCAAGCAGGCAGATGTGCACACAACTGTCAGCCGGTTATTAGGATTCAGCGCGGTTGCCGGAATTATGGCAGCGGCCGCGGCATACACCGCAATGAATCCAGCATCCGTCGTCGTACTTGCCATCGTGGCTGCGGCGCTTCCGATTCTCCACGTTTCCCGTAAGCGGAAACAGCGACTGCGGACGTTTAATTCGCAGCTTCCCGATACGCTTGATCTGTTGAGCCGCTCGCTCTCAGTGGGCCATGCTTTCTCTGAGTCGCTTAACCAGGTGGCCTCTGAAATGCCCGATCCGATCGCCGCCGAATTTCGCACCACTTTCGAGGAGCAGAAACTCGGCCTTTCAATCAAGATGGCGCTCGACCGGTTAAGCGAACGCGTGCCTCTGCTCGACCTACGGCTCTGCGTTACGGCAATGCACATTCAGCGAGAAACGGGCGGCAACCTCGCCGAAATTCTCGAGAAGGTTTCGCAAACCATTCGCGAACGCTACCGTATCATGGAGGACTTTCGCACCATGACCACGGCTTCTCGTCTTTCAGGTTGGATTCTCTGCGGCTTGCCGTTCGCTCTTGTTTTTGTGCTGACAATCTTCAACCCCGACTACATGGGCGTCTTAATTCATGACCAGCGAGGCCACTATGTACTTGCCTTCGCGGGCGTGTGGCAGATGTTCGGCATGTTGTTGATAAAGAAATTTCTGAGCATCAAAGTTTAAGTCGTTTCCGGTAAAGGATTATTTGCTCCGCAAGAAGGAATATCATCATGATGATCTTCATCGCCCTCTTAATGTTTAGTTCCATCGCTCTCGCAGTGATGAGCGTTTACTGGTTAATTGCGCGTCCGGCCAGCGTTGTCAATGCCCAACTTGAGAGCGCAGATCCGTCGCTGATGCTGGTTGAAAATAACCCCTTAACCATGATGACCACGCGCGCGGCGCAGCCGATCAACCGGATCGTGCCGATCTCGGCGGTTGAAGCAGCCAAACTGCAAAAGCAGTTGCTCCACGCAGGATTCCCTTCGCCCGACGCCGCTATGGCATTTCGTGCGATTCAACTGCTGTTAATCGTGGCCCTTCCCAGCATCGTGATGACCATTTGCTTCCTCTCAGGTCGCTCACTAAACAGTTTTCTGATCTGGGGAGTGCTGGCAGCCGCAATCGGCTTTTACGTGCCTCGCTCCGTGCTGCGTAGCATGATCACTCGCCGAAAACAGCGCATCACCTGGGGGCTGGCCGACGCACTCGATTTGATGGTCATTGCCGTCGAGGCCGGGCTGGGATTAAACGCTGCCTTGAATCGCGTGGGTGAAGAATTGAAAACAGTGCATCCGGATATGCATCACGAATTTGATCTCGTTAATTTGGAAATCCGGTTGGGAAGAAGTCGCGAAGAGGCGCTGCGTAACCTGACAGAACGAACCGGCGTTGACGACATTCGCAGTTTCGTGGCGTTGTTGATTCAGGCTGACCGTTTCGGTTCATCAATCGGCAAGGCGGTAAGGGTTTTTGCTGATTCTCTGAGAACTAAGCGGCGCCAGCGCGCTGAACAGGCATCGGCGAAAGCGGCCTTGAAGCTGCTCATTCCCTTAACGGTCTTCTTGTTCCCAGTCATTATTGCCATGATTCTTGCGCCGTCCGCTCTCAATCTAATTGATCTATTCACTAAGTAGTAGTGTGATTGACCAAAGGAAGAAGGCCTTTATGCTGAAACGCACACTGATAATCGCGTCGCTGACCATCGCCATGGTCGTTGCCATTCAGCCGCTGCAAACTGTGCACGGCATCATCATGACTCCATCGCAGTGGCTGATGATGAATTCATCGGATAATTCGATGCTTCCGAATCAGGTACAAGAGGGGCGCGGTAATGGTTTCCTCGGCGCGCTCAAAGCGCCATTTAAGGCAATCGGCAAGCTCTTCGGCCGCGGCAAGAAAGATAAAGTCAAACTCGAACGCATCTCAGAGAAAGATGCGAAACAGTTTGAGAGTGCCCCGGCCGTGCAAACCACTAACGATACAACGGCGCCGGCCGTAAACTCGCAACCGAGTGCGACAGAAAATTCCGGAATGGTGACCACCGGGGAGAAAACTCCGGCGGATGCGCTCGAAACAATTGCGCTGGACCACCTCGAGAAAGGCCGCGCTTTACTCAACAGTCATGACTTAAATGGCGCCATTGGCGAGTTGTCCATGGCCGCTTCGGCAAATCCGAAACTAAGCGAAGCCAGCAGTCTGTTGGGAGTCGCTTACTGGCGCAAAGGACTGCGCGATGTGGCGCAGAAGTCGTTTGAGACTGCGGTGCGCATCGATAAGAACGACCCGCAAAACCTCAACAACCTCGGCTACCTCCTTTACGAAAATGGCGATTATGAAAACGCCACGAAATATTTTAAACGCGCGGCAAAGTTGGCCCCCAAGGATCCGCTCTTCTGGAACAATCTGGGGTTGGCCCAGTCTGAACGGGGACATTTTGACGACGCCTATGAAAGTTTTGCCCGCGCACAGGGAGAGTACAAGGGCCATCTGAATGTTGCTGCTCGCCTGGAGCACCAGGGTTCCTCCAAGAGGGCGCTCAAACATCTCGAAAAAGCACTTGCCCTACAACCAAACTCCCCCGATGTGCTGGCCAGGTTGATAGATCTTTACGACAGTACGGGGAAGGAGAAACAGGCCCAGAGTGCGCGCAGTTCGCTCGAGACGTTGCGCACGCTGGCCAGTACGGGCGACAAATAACGCGTGCGCGGGTGCAGCTTCCCACGCCCAAACCCGGAGCAAGCCATGGGACACCTGAGCTTTCTAACATGTGCGGAAATTGAAAGTCTCGGTCCTCCTATCCCTGAGGATCTTGAAGAAGCGGGCGTTTCTGAGCCCTTCCTCCGAGACCTTGCGCTGAAGAGCGTTGCGGAACTACCGGAAGTAACCTCCGCGGCCGTTGCGGAGAAGCTGCACCTTCCTCGCGCGATCACCGAGGAAATACTCTATCGTCTCTACAGAGAGAAGTTGATCGAGATGCGGCTGCAGAGCAGCGCCGGCGCGACCCGCTATGCAATGCTCGACCAGGGGTGGGAACGCCTGGTCAAAATGGAGTCGCAAAACGGTTATCGGGGACCGGCTCCAGTATCACTCGATGACTATTCGCACATGATGCGGCTACAGGCCGGACCATCCCGTCCTGCTTCGGTCGAAGCCGTGCGCGCCGCTTTTAGCGATCTTGTGCTTCCGGAATCTTTGCTGCAAACGCTCGGCTGCGTGATCAATTCCCGCTCGTCCCTCTTTCTTACCGGACTTCCCGGCACTGGGAAGACAGCTGTCTCTGAGAGGATTAACGCCGCTCTCTGTGGTTCCATCTGGATACCTTATGCAGTCGAGATCGATGGTTACATCATTCGCATATTCGACTCTCGATGTCATCGTCCGGTTACGAAAAAGACCGCAAACCTCGAGAACGATCGGCGCTGGATTGAAATTGAGCGACCTGTGATCAGGGTCGGCGGCGAGCTGACGCTGGAAAATACCGCGCTGGTCTGGTCTGAAGCGTCCAAGTTCTACGAGGCGCCGTTTCATATGAAGTCCAATGGCGGGACACTGATCATCGACGATTTTGGCAGACAGTCGCTGCCGCCTCACTCGTTGCTCAATCGTTGGATCCAGCCACTTGAACGCAGGGTCGATTTCCTGACTCTTAACAATGGGAACAAGATCGAAGTGCCTTTCGAACAGCTGGTCGTCTTCTCCACCAGCTTTGATGAAAATGAGATCGTCGACGAAGCGTTTCTCAGGCGCCTCGGTTACCGGGCGCGAATTGAGATGCCGACCCGGACTGCATATTTGGAAATATTCAAACGCGCCGCCAGCGCCACCAGCATTGAGTTGGACACTGTCAGCCTGAACCACGTCCTCGATAAGTACGTGGTTGAAAAGCGGCCCATGAAGCCGTGTGAACCGCGCGATCTTTTGAGTCGCGTGAACGATGTCTGCCGGTTTGAGGGACGTCCTTTCCGGCTCACACCCGAGCTGGTGGATATTGCCTGGAGAAATTATTTTGGCGCTGCGCACCATTTCGATCCGCAGCCGAGAGAGGTCACTCCTGTCAGACGGACGCGAGCTGTGGTAGCTTCCTGAGTTGGCGGCAGTAGTAAGTCACTTCAAGACAATTTACTTTCGAAATTTTGCGACGCTATGCAGTCCGCGGACTGCAAAACTTTGTAGGCTTGATGAGTAGACATTCCAGCAAATCTCTCGTTCTCGCAATTGCCCTGGTCCTGATAAGCGGCGGCTCGCTGCATTTGCACGCGCAGAAATCTGCGCGAACCAAATCTCGGACCGCGAAAGGTGCTGTATCTCAAAAGAATTCCATTGTTCTCGCGCGTGCCGGCGATTCATTGAAATCCATTGCTGAGCGCACCGGTGTCAATGCCACCCAGCTGGCTCGCTTGAATGGCCTCTCTTTGAACAGCAAACTAAAACCCGGGCAGCGAATAATTGTTCCGGCTTCATTTACCTCCCAGCCGGAAACGTCGGAGAGAGCAGGCACGCCCAATGGCCAGCTAATCAAGTTTGCCGACGGCGGCAGCTTGCACGTGGATGAAGCATGGTGGAAGGGTGAAGAAGTTTGGTACCGGCGTGGAAAACTTACTGAAACGTCCGCGCGAAAAGTGAAATCGATCGAGCCGGTGTTTGTGGCCCAGGTCGAACATAGAAATAATGCGGAAACCACTTCGCCGATCCCCGTCTCCGAAAAGTCGCCCGCCGCTTCGACATCCATCTGGATTTATCTCGTCGGTGGCGCAAAGTTCAAAGTCGATGAAGTAAAGGAAAGTCCTGATGGCGCCTGGTATCAACGGGAAAACCTGGTGAGCTTTCTGGAGCGCAGCCGAATTGCTCGTATCGAGCGAGAACTGCCGGGCGCTTCGCCCTCGGCCTGGACGGAAGGCGGCTGGACTTCGGGCAACACGGCGATTGATCAATCGATCAGAGTGAATGGCAGCCGGTTTGGCGTCGACCCCTATCTGGTTTTCCTGGTGATTGAACAGGAGTCGCATTTTCATGCGCGCGTAGTCAGCCCCAAAGGCGCGCGCGGTTTGATGCAGTTGATGCCGGGAACGGCGCGGCGCTTCGCCGTACGAAATTCATTTGATCCGGCGGAAAATATTCGTGGTGGCACACAATACTTGAAAGAATTGTTGACGATGTTTAATGGGCGTGTAGATCTCGCGCTGGCGAGCTATAATGCCGGTGAAGGACGCGTCATTAGTTACGGTAACAAGGTGCCACCTTTTCAGGAGACGCAGAATTACGTAAGACGCATCGGGCAACGGTACAAAAACGGTGGTGGCCCGCAAAAGGAACCGCGCAAAGCGCCGGCCGCGCGCGTCACGCAACCTACGCTAACCGAGGAACGACCATGAGAGTTTTTATTCTTAGTCGAACTCTTCTCTTTTTTGTTTGTCTGGGTCTGTGTTGGGCCAATGCGCCGGCACAAACAGGCGCCGACCCTCCGCTCACTAACAACGCGATCGTTAAGCTCGTTAAGGCGAACTTCAAGGAAAAAACGATTATCACGATCATCGGTTCGCGTGCTACCCACTTTGATCTCTCAACCGAGCGAATGATTGAGTTGAAGCGAACCGGCGTCACTGAGCGAATTATTCTGGCCATGCTCGCGCGTCAACAAGGGATGGACTTCGACGTTGCCTGGAACGACGATAGCTTTTTCAGTTCCGGCGACAATCTGAAGATTGACAAACAGGACGATCCTTCCCGAAATTCCTCTGCGCCGGGCAATAGTGCCGACATCTTCGGATCGAGCGGGGGGTCACGCGGAAGCACCCGGAGTCGCGGGGGCAACTCTTCCGCATCGGGAGATACTGTAACTACCGGCACCGCAACCGTGCGGATTCTTCGCTCGCCATCCGAAGCAGCAGCTCCCCCTAAACTGGAAAAGGTCGCCACCCTCAACAACGACTCGATAGTAGAACTGATTGAAGCCGGATTTTCCGAAGGCACGATCATCAGGCGCATTGAACAGTCGCCAGTTGAATTTGATCTCTCCCCGGACAAGCTTGCAGAACTGCGCAAGCACCGCATTAGCGAGAAGATCCTGTCGGCAATGAGAACGGCGACAGGTGACACCAGCGATTCGAAAACCGCGCCTGCTTCCAATGGGACCTCTCGGCAATAAAAAATTCCCAGTCGTCAGAGTTTTGCTCTGTTTAGCAGTGACTGTTGTGCTGCCGCTGTCGTACGTTCAGAACCGTTCGAATGTTGGCGCCCAAACCAACGCGCGCAGGAAATCTCCAGGCCGATCCTCGCAACGCAAAACTTCTTCCACCACGCCGTCGCCGTCTCCTACTCCTTCATGGCTTGATCGGCTGGGCGAACCGCCGCCGCCGCCACCGCTTCCGTCACCAAAAAGTGAACAGCAAATTAGTCCCGGTGATGTCATTTCCGTCGAAACAACCGAGGTGATGTTGCCGGTTACCGTGCGCGATTCAAATGGACGTTTGGTAGCAGCACTGAAGCGTGATGACTTTCGCGTCTTCGAAGACAACCGGGAGCAACCGCTGCGTGACCTGGCATTGCGGCAGGTACCCGTTGATGCGATCCTGATGATCGACGCCTCATCCTCAGCGGCCCGCAACCTGGATGACTTTCGTCGCGCCGCCGAAGGTTTCGCCGAACGTCTCGGTCCGGACGACCGTGTCAGCCTGATCAAGTTTGACGACTCAGTGCAATTACTCCAGGACTGGACCAGAAGTCGTTTTCAATTGCAGCGCGCTTTGACCAGAATCGTGCCGGGAATGTTTACTCGTTTCAATGATGCTTTGTTGCTGGCAGCTCGCGAACAGTATGGGCCTACTCAATCACGACGCGCGGTAATCGTATTAACTGACGGCATCGACAGCGGTCGCGGCACCACGCTCGAAAACGCTGTCAGGGCATTGCTCGAAGCCCAGGTGACTGTCTATGTAGTCAGCAACACCGAAATCTCGCGCGCAGAAAAACTTGCAAATCTTGATGAGCTCACCAAAGGTACCGACGCCGCCCAGCGTTTTAATAAGTTACAAATTGGTGACTTGCGCCTCGGGTTGCGCGCCTTAGACGAGAGTGAACAAACGCTCGAACAACTCACTACTGCTACGGGCGGTCGCCTCTACAAGCCGCGCAGCTTCAATGCGCTCGAGGACACTTATGCAGAAGTATCTGAAGAGCTGAAGCACCAGTACGCGCTCTACTACACGCCGTTAAACCGGACGCGTGACGGTGGTTTCCGTCGCGTTCGCGTGGAAGCCACAAATCCTTCTTACGAAACTCACACCCGCATCGGCTACTTCGCGCCACGAAGTTGAATCAAGCACACGCGCTGCTGCTTCGATCCTGCTAACAGTGGTTTCTGTTTGTCGGAATAATTGCTTGCGAAGAATTAACTGAGGACTCGAATAATTGCGGCAACAATCGCCAGACTCACAAAGCCACCTGAGAAGGTAAAGGCGCGTTCAACCGGTTGACTCTTGCGCTGCAGCAGATCTCGCGTTAACACCAGGCCGCATTTCCAACCATCATGCTGGTAGAGCGGCAGCATGTTGCCGGCGGCGATTAAAAAGTTTATCCAACCAAAGACGGTACCATAAGTAGCCAGGCAGGCGACGAGATTGAAGATGATGCCGCCAAGATGCACCAGCAATTGCTGCCGCACTGATCGCTGTTTCAGCACCGCGCCATCGAGGCGCACGAAAGAGCCCAGCGGAAGCAAGCGAAGAGTAAAGCGAATGCTCCCCCAGCTAAAACCGCAAAGCTTTGGCCCCAAACCCAAACCCAACTCCGAAGCCGGAACCTTGCAGCTTCGGGCCGCGACCAGGTGGCCCAGCTCATGGATGATCATTGCGACCGGCGTAGCGATTAGGATTGCAATAAGTAACATTTTAGAAATGCGCTTCAAGGCGCGAATAAATATTGAAAAAGAAGATAATCATTATGAGTAGTGTCATGGTCGCCTCTTTTCTCCAAGACTCCGGGGGAAAGTCGCATACTTCTTGTCAAGAGGCATGCCGTCTCCACACCTGAGCACAAAGCTACTTTTGTTGGGATATTGAGAGACGAGTGATGGTCAGGTGACGGAAAGTGTGACTATTAAGCAGACACAATTTGGCCATTACTGAGATGGGGGAGTGTCTTAATTTCAGCTTTCTCCGCGCAGCCCTTGCGACCTCTGCGTCTCGGTTAGGTTTTTCGCGACCAAGGATTCGCAGAGTGCGCAGAGTTAACGCAGAGAACAATCAAACTAAGACACCACCAGAGGGAGGTTTCTCTGAATCAATTTTCGCTGGCTATGAATTCATTGAGATTTGAAATTGGAAGAGCCGGAATTGGCGATGCCTTTGAGGCAGCCGCACCCAACGGAACCGTCTTGATTTCAGCTTTCTCAGCCTAGCGCTTGCGACCTCTGCACCGCGGCGGTGTGAGGTTTTTTCGCGACCAGGATTAACCACAGGGACACAGAGTACGCAGAGTTAACGCAGAGAAAGCAGAAACAGGAGATTACTCGCTGCGAAGTGATCTCCGTCGAGACAATCGCGTCGAGCATCAGCGCTCAATCCTCTACCACAACTGCTCGCAGGTGAGCAGGCGCGGAGGCCTCACCGATCTTGATCATTCTTACCAATGCTCGCGCCGCTTACGCCAAAACATTTTTTAACTCGACTTGCCTGAAGTACTTGATCGCTTCGATCCAAAATCTCCAATGATCGATCGCGCCCCGCAAAAAATTCGTGGCCCGCTCTTTGCTCTATCCTCGTTTACATGAATGCGCGCTCGTAGCGTTAATTAGTTCCTCTTCGCGCGAAAGGAACGGGCCACATTTGTGGAAAAGCACCTCCCTTCGCATTGTTTTTGAGGTGAGATCCTCTTACGAACCATAGGGATCAAGCCCGCAGAGATAAAAAAACTGCGGGCTTGAGGTAAGGCTGACAAGGCTGGTTTAGTTTCCTTTCGCGTGCGGAGACCGATTTCCCGAGTTCGGTAGTTCGGTCTTGCGACAGGCAATTCGAAAAGCCACAACTAATGTTCATTCTGGCACGGTTGTCACCGTGAGCACGCGGATGTGAACCTCTGTCTCTCCGCAAATCTGATTGGTATAGAGGCGAACGCCCTTGGCGCAAAACATATTTCTTCATGATGCGACTTCTAGTAGCTGGCAATTTCAATTGCCGCTATGGAGCGTTTCGTCATTCAAGATTTCGTGTGATCGATTCTTGAAAGCTGAGGACGCCTCAATCGAAATTGAGCCGACTCGATAAGGAGTTTAGCTGACAATGAGCGTTAACAAATTTAGGTTTTTGATCCCGACACTGGCGTTTGCTGTTCTTCTCGTTGCAGGTGGGAAATCTGCCATGGCTCAAAACGCGAGTACGACGATGACGACAACAAAAGAGCCGTTGACTACCGTCGCATACACCTGCGACACCTTCGAGCCGATCACATTCACCGGATATCAGAAGACGGTTTATGAAGTGAAAGATAGTCACGATGGCACTCCGCTCAAGTTCAAGATGACAACCAGCTGGGATGACGTTGTCGGTACGACACCGAGCGGTCGTGTGTATAAGGGGACCATGAATACCAAGGACGCGGCTGATCTGGACGGCCTTCCCAGTTATCACAGATTCACCATGAGCCAGCGCTTTAAGAGCAAAACCAAAGCAGCGGCCGACACGGTCTACACCTTTAAACTCAAGATCAAGGTCGATGAATTCGGCAATGTGACACAAGACAAAGAGGACGAAAGATCAGAATGCAAACAGTAATACCGCTTAACGATAATTTCAGTTTGAGAGGATTAACTGCAATGAATGAGAGAACAATTCGGCCCTGGATCCTGGCGTTGGCATTCGGCATCTTCCTGATCGCGGGAACGAGCGTCACTATGGCCCAAACCGCGACCACTGTTAGCACCACGATCAAAGAGCCGCTGAATTTCGTGTCCGCGACCTGTGACACTCTCGAACCGGTTACGTTTACCGGTACTCAGGACACGCTATATGAAGTGGTCAATGATGGCACGGGCGTTTTCACACTCAAAATCCATTCGAACTGGGAAAACGTCATCGGAAGCATCGCCAGTGGCCAGGCATTTAGTGGTAGTAATGTCTCCGACGAGACCATCGACCTGGGTAGCCTGCCAAGCGAACAAACCATCACCGTGGACCAACGGTGGCTGGGAAAAGGCGACGCACCGAACCTGGTCTACACCCTCAAATTCAACATTAGGGTCGGAGCAGACGGCATTGTCACCTCGAGCAAATCCAGCGAAATTGTGGAATGCACACAGTGAAACCACAGAGTTCATCAAATAGCTTGCCACCATCTGGTTTGGCGATTCGGGCCGAATGGCCCGTGGCCCCTATTGGACCTTGGTCTGGAGTCCCCAGGCCATTGATCAAATTTTCCGCGCCGTACTTTGAAAGGATAAGAAAGATGCGATTCCCCCAGAACTCAGACGCATTTAAGACGAGAGGCTTATTCTATGCCCTGCTCACCCTGGCGATTGTAGCGCTCGCGCCCGTTGTCTCATTCGGACAAGGATCCACGCTTGAGCGAGATGCCTATACGCTGTCCACCTCTGCGGGCACGAACTTCGGCTCGGCGACCATTCTTAGAGTTTCGGGCTCTGGTTCCGGCGCCATCGGCAACGGTTATTTCCGTTTCAAAATGACCACGAGCCTCCCTGGTGGTTTGACGGGCGACCAAATTGCGAAAGCAACCGTCAAACTCTACGTGAGTACGGTAACGAGTCCGGGCACGATTGACGTCTTTCTCGTTTCCAATACCTGGGCTGAAAACACCATCACCTACACATCGGCTCCTGCGAACGCTGGTGTTGCTGTTCTCTCCATTCCTATTACGTCGGCTAATCAGGGTTCTTACCTGGTTTTCGACATAACTCCGCAGGCGAAGAGCTGGTGGTCCAGCGACACCACCAACTACGGCATCGTGCTGAAGGCCAGTGCGAGCACGCCGGCCCTGAGCATGCAGTTCGACACCAGAGAGAATCTGAATACCAGCCATGACGCTAAGATGGAGGTCGCAACGCAAGGGCTCGTTATCCAGTACAGTAATGCGACCCGGCCAGCAGCTAGTGCGGCTAACAATACTCAAACGATCTACAACACCACTACCAACACCTTCCAGGTCTCGAACGGGACAGTGTGGGTTGACGTCGGAGCAGCGCCGCCGGCGAACTTTACCGGCAATCTTAATGGTGACGTTACCGGAACGCAGTCAAGCACCGTTGTGTCGCTGGTAGGGGGCAAGAGCGCTTCAACCGTGGCCGGCACCACTGACACAGTCAATGCGGCAACAAACGTCAACACTGCGGGCACTTTAGTTAAGCGCGATGGTTCCGGCAACTTCTCCGCGGGGACGATCACAGCCAACCTCAACGGCAATGCTTCAACGGCCAGCAGCACGACAAACTTCAGTGGCAGCCTCGCAGGTGATGTCACCGGGACGCAGAGTGCTACCGCAATCGCGTCGAACGCTGTGACGAATGGGAAGATTGCGAACGGAGCGGTCAGCGACGTGAAGATCGTTGACGTCAGCGGCAGTAAAGTGACCGGCAACATCCCAGGCAACGCCGCCTCGATCACCGGCAGCATTACAGGTGGCCAGGTGAGCAGCGCGGTGGCTAACGCAACCAATGCTAACTTTGCGACCAACGCTGGAAACGCCAGCACTGTGACCAATGGTGTCTACACCAACGGCAGC
>Ga0184619_10000206_pt1 | contig 19833 bp, 23 predicted proteins | sample PLM0_60_b1_FD_133146 | JGI IMG/M metagenome (GOLD analysis project Ga0184619, IMG submission 133146) | Groundwater sediment microbial communities from an aquifer in East River, Colorado, USA - PLM0_60_b1 | ecosystem: Environmental > Terrestrial > Soil > Riparian zone | place: USA: East River...
ACTTCATACACTTCGCCAATAACGAATGAGTTCGATTCATTAAGTAGCAAGCCAGGATATGCACCTAGATCATAGAGGCTGCCGCTGACTTTAGCATCAGCAATAAATTTTGAATTGGGAAATCTTATAGACATTGCGCCCGCACCGCCGCGTCTCAACGTACCATAAACGAATACCAGCTGTTTATTCATTTAGCTTTACCCTTTTCATCGCAACCTAACGCTGCGCTTCACGGCGAGCGCGGGCAACTAACCAAAAGCCGCCGCTCATCGGCGAGTCTCCAAGCGCCTGGCGGCGCTTCTGATTTCATTGATTCCTTACATATCAGTATTCGTCAAAAGCCGATGTTGTAATCCTGCCGATTTCACTGTTTGCAGTTGCACTATGCTCCACGTAAAACACCCAATACTCTTGTGGATTATCTGAGTCCCTTCCTAATTCCAGCGCCACATCTCTCACGTCACTGCGTATAGCAACAGGAATTCTTTTGGTTGGGTGGGAATGATGCGCTGAATAAGGAGCTATCTGTTTCAATGCAGAAATGATTTTGTCGGCGTTACGAACCTCTTCCCGGTCCACGTAGACCGTGTAATTTCCAGATAAGCTCTGTATGAACTTGAGCACGTCGTGCCTCTCATAAGTAGTCATGACGGTGGCAACCACAATTACAGTAAGAGTTGGAATCAGGAAGAAACATACGCTCTTAGTTGGAAATCCGGGTCGAACAGCAACTAACCTATTAACTGGCTGGTCCTTTATATATTTCATCCAATTTACAAGCAGGAATGGCAAGGCAATTATTGCAGTAGCGAATGCGCAGTTACAGATTACATTCAGAGCTTTCATATTGCATCGTTCGCGCAACGAAGCGCCATGACGTCAGAATTGAGCGAGGCGATCGGCAACGACCTTCGAATCTATCAATCAATTCTAGAAAGGCTCGCGCTACGGTCCAACGAGGTGTTCGGCGCATGAGCACTGAGAGCAGATCGAGACAACGGTCTTGAGACTGGACTTACTGCTTGCCCGTGGTTCAGGAATTGTTGGGTTCCTGGTATAGGCCGAAGATGTTTCCGGCGGGATCGCGAAACCTTGCGGTCACCTCGGGCGCATCCATGCCGATAGCCTGGACGATCTCGCCTCCGTGAGCGACGACCGCCTCAATGGTTGCCGTCACACTGTCGACCATGATGTAGACCAACACCCCTGCCTCTCGGGATGGTGGTCGGCCCGTTATCCACGTGCCGCTCACTTCGCCGACGCCATCGTCAAAAGCAGTACTTCCGTCGCCGCGCCGACGGACGTGCCAGCCGAAAACACCTTGGTAGAAAGCAATCGATCGAGGCGCATCGATTGCCGGAATCTCGAGATAACAAATCTTGCCGTTAGCGAAAGTTGGAGGCATCAAGGTTCTGCTTGCGTGTTTTATCTATTCTCTTATAAGAGGCTTGAATCGCCTGGCCTTCGTCCAGGTGCGGCCCGAACGTCCGAGCGACGTGGGGCGGAGATTACGTTCAATCTTCGAATCTAATGAGTCAAGTTGAGAGACACGCTCCCGCGCGCCGGGCATCGAACGAAATTCTGCTGAGCTAGTGCCCTCCTAAGCTATTAGACGGACGGGGCTTGATAAACCATCTTGCTTTTACGTGTCTCTTTAGTAGAGCCGACCAACGCCGGAATTGACTGGGCCCGGCGATTCACACCTTCGATTTGACAAAGAGGCTATCCGCGCGCCGGTCCGACGATTTGTTGGGCGGCTCCATTGGGCTGTCGAGCCAACCGGTCGTCGCTGCCAGGGCCGGCGATAAGGCGCATTACGGCATGACCCACTGTCACAATACCGAAATAGGTCGCGGCATCCGCGAGGATGGGAGCGACGCCCGGTGCAAACATCATCCACTTCGGAAACATCGTCGCGATTAGGTAATCCCGCGGCGGGCCGATTACGGTCACCGCGCAAACGAACACTATAAACCCGCGCCACCCAAAGCGGCGGGCCACCCTCCAGGTGACCAGGTAGATTGGCGTAAGCGAGGCGAGGACGAGGAACAAGAGTGGCAGGAAGTATGGCGTAGAGGCAAAGGTTACTCGCCACAAACCCAATGCCTCGCAAAGAGCGATTGCGCCCAGCGCCAGCAACCCGGCAACTACTCCACCGACCAGCGCCCCGACGATGCGCCGCGCGGTCGCGCGCGTAAAGTAAATCACGGCTATGAGCTCGAGCAAATACGCACAGGCCCACAGGATGATCTGTTGCGTCGTCATACACTCTCCTTGAGCCGCCCAACACCGCCCTTCAGCGCCGCGCACAGACATTCACTCATCGCCGAGGAAGTATCTTGAGAAGCGCTATCGAGGTGTCGGCTGCAAGCGTTTATTGACCCGCAAACTTAGAGCTTGAGCTTTAGTTGTTATGCCGCGAGTGGCAATAATCGTTCTACTTTGCATTTCCTTGCTTTCAGCGAATTGAAAGCAGGAATCTGAAAAGTTCGTCGCTAACTGTGCTTGCCGGTTATGACAAAAGTTCTATTGCCACGCCTCTCTGGCAATACGTACAAAGTTTCCGCCAAGTATCTTCTCAATACGCGACTCTTTGTGCCCCCTTGCAAGTAATAGATTCGCGATAATTTCAAAGCGGCGCGGCGTGTTTAAGTCCGAAACAAACTTGTAGACCGTATCACGCTCACCCGGAGCGGAAATTCCCAGGCGTCGGCGAGTCGCGATCTCTTCGCGAAAATGCTTCTGATATGCGGGAGTCACATTGGTCGCCGAAATGTAGCCATCGGTTCCGATCCCAATGTGATCTTCCCCGCAGATGTTGATCGCATGCTCAAGGTGGCGGATGACATCATCGCTGGTCACCTGCCCCGAAATGCTAAGGAAACTCGGCATCAGGTAGATGCCGAAGAAACCACCTTTATCTGCGAGCGCGCGAAGTTCCTCATCACGTTTGTTCCTTGGCAGATCTGCCAGAGCGCGACACCCGGAGTGGGTGACGGCTACAGGTCTGTTTGATGACTTGATCGCGTCAGCAGTCGTATGTTGGCCGCAATGGCTCAAGTCGATGAGGACGCCGAGCGAATTCAACTTCTCAACCACCAGATACCCGAACTTGCTAAGACCGGCATCCGCTGGCTCCAGGCAGCCATCACCCACCAAATTCCGCACATTGTAAGTAAGCTGTATGACCCGTACCCCGAAGTCATAGAAGACATCTGCCCTGCTGAGGTCAGTGCCCAACATGCTGGCATCCTGGAACCCGTAGACTACGCCGAGGCGGCCCGAAGACTTAGCCGCACTGATGTGCTCCGGCTTGGTGATCTTGATCAACGCTTCAGGATGTGCATTGATCTTGCGCTCAGCTTTGGCTATAGACCGGAAGGTCTCCTCAAAGGCGTTCGGGACGTTGCCTACCACCCCCACGGTCCAGTTAACTACCGTGACACCAGAATTTTTAATATCAGCGATCATCTGCGGCGAGAGCGGCGCCGTCCCGTCATCACCCGGAACCTCGCTGCCCGGCCCACCTAGTGCGTCAACAACAATTGCTCGCTTATAGTTTTGCCAAGCTGGATGGCTTTCCATTGGGCGATCCTGAAAGAAGCTGTTTCTGGCGAACGATGCTGGTAGCAGCAATGCGCCGGCCGCAAACTTCATAAAGTCGCGTCGTCTGATTTCGTCCACGTTTTATGCTCCTCATGCGTCGTGAATAGCTCAATTAGTTTGGATCACACTAGTCGCATGACTTGTTCAGGATCAAGTTCCTGGATCCACAATCCGCCGGTACGGTGGAGGTAGAGTAGCATTACTACCCTTGGTTGAATCTCACATTGAGGGCGACGCCGCAGGCCGCGGGCGCGCAAATCTGCGGAAAAACATGCTTGCGGTTGATGCAGCAGCTTGGTCTTCTGCCGTCAAATTCGAATTAGCCTCGGGATGCCAGGGACCGCCCAACGCCCGAATTAACCCGCGCCGCTCGATGGCAACAACTTACACCGCGAGGAAGCAACATGAGAAGAAAGCTATCGAGTCGTCGGGTTGAATGAGTTGTTAGATGGCGCGTCGAACGCAGACGCGGACCCGCGCTATTTCAACAGGCGCCCATCTATGCCAATCTCACCTGCAGATACTAGCTCACAGGCGTTTCTGAGTAAGAAACTATCTGCCACTTCCCTCCACGGTTTACCCAGACTTCGGTCGCATAGACTGGCTTAAACGGCTTTCCATCATACGAGCCTTTGAGGTCACATCTGTATCGAAGAATAACTACATCCTTCGTAACCATCGAAACCTTCGCATCATCCAGTGTGTAATTTTCGATAGTGAGCTTATCGATGGTGGCAATATCCTGTTGAAGATTTGAGGCGCCTGTCAGAGAATTGGACGCATAATCCTCAGCAGTAAGAGCTTTCATCGCCGCGATGTTTCTACTCTTGTAGGCCTCCCAGGTTTCTTTGGACTTACCTATAATGATCTGATCAATGCTGCTTCCGGCTTTTTTGGATTTTGACTTCGAAGTAGCGCCTGTCTGTGCGATGCAGAGAGTAGCAAGCGCCAGGAGTGTGATAACGACCAAGGGGAGCTTCTTTCTCATGTTTTCAATCCTTTCAAGTGTGGAACTTAAGCTACAAAGGTTGTCTTTGTTTCAGGGATGGCTTTTTGGATTTACACCTTATAGTTACGAGAGGTCGGATTGTCAATCAACTTTGGGAATATTCCAAATCAGCAACACACGTCTCTGTCTTAATTTTGGCTCAGGTAGCCATCTAACGTTCCATTTGACCGTCGCGACGATCACATACACCTTCGTGTCATACGCACAAGTTGAAAAAGAAACTATTGGCGCTGGTTCAACGAGTTGTTGGATGCGTTTAGGGCCGGCCATTCAATGGAAAAAGGGATACCGTTCATCGTGGAATTTGGGAAGCCAGCTAACGATTGAATTCACCGGGCGCGGGCGAACTCCATTCAAGCAACGATCTCACCAATAAGGTTAGAAGCACGCTGTCTCGCGAACGGTGCAATGAACTGTTAGGCTTTGCGACTCTTCGTCTTCCGTCTGTCCCGGTCTTGTTGCTGCCGAATTCTTCAATAAATCCGTTGTTCTTTCGGTAATGCTTGGCACGTATTCAATGTTGCTCTCTGGTGACAGATACTTGGTTGGTTGTGATTGTGTTACTTCCGGGTGTGAGGACGGAATGGAGTCATACTTTCGGCGGGGCGAAGGCGAAAGATATGGATAAACTGTAAGAAACATCCCCACTAAAGAAACCAATACTCCAACCACAGTAACAATCTCCTCATGCATCAGCATTTTACCTATGACGCCAATTGCAACACCGACAAACATGATCATGAATCCCCAAAGCGTCAGTCTATTCGTTGGTTGTGTTTCACCTTTAGAGATGATTGCCGGCGTCCTTTCCAGATGAGATACCGTAGCCTGCTTAACAAGCGGCTGCGTGACTATCTGTAGGCTGTTTCCACAGGAGCGGCAAAATTTTTGATCTGGTAGAGTCTGCAATCCGCAGTTAGGACAATTCATTTTGTGCCTCAAAATATCAGGATAGCGAAATAGGATATACGAATACGTCTTAACTTCAGTTCGCTATCATCTATTTGAGCCTAACGATCGAATTCGCCGGGTGCGGGCGAGTAGCATTCAAGCGCGCTGGATAAAGCTTGTTGAGAAGCGCGCTTCGCTGCGAGGGCTTGTTATGCTACATGCTTGCGACTAACAGCCTTGCCAAGAATTGCTCCTAAACCGATTAAAGCAACACTGGCCATCGGAATAAGCGGCCCCTGCAAATTCTTAACTGCGATAACTGCCGCAAGAATAAAGCCGACCAGGCCACCCAGGAATGTGGCGCCGTAGCTTGCGCGATCTAAAAGTTGCAGACGAACTGCTAGCCACACTGCCGCGGCAACGCCAACAATGCCACCGATGATCGCACCAGCAAAGAGTCCGACGTTACTAATGCTATGCCCCATGAAAGAGCCGAGTAATATACAGCCAGCGTCTAAGCCGGAGACGATGAGGAACAGCAGTAGGTTTTTCAAGTCCATGGAATGAATGTCAGCAATCCCAATGAGCACTGCGATGCTACGCGACTAAGTGCTCCCTCGTCTGAGCGTTAGTCCAGCCGCCACCACCAGGGCGATGATAAATGCTGGCACAGCGGTCAGAAGGGGCCAGGCTACCAAGGCGACGAGCATTCGGGGTCGATAGCCAGAGGCTGACCCCAGGTCATGAATGTTGGCCTTGAGTGCGAGCGCAAAGGCACCGAAAGCGACGGCCACGGCCCCGTGCCATGCGGTTGAGCGTTCTGTGTTACGAAGTCGAAAGTGCTCATGGGCTATGTGGGACGCGAACACCACGGCACTGATGACAAAGGCGAACAACCGCCAAAAGAATTGCATCTGATTGGACGCAGCCGCCCCCGCAAGTGCGATGGATGCGATACCAATGGCGAAGTAAAGCACGCCGACGAGTATCACTGTGCTGAGCCATCGTTGGCGGGAAGAGTCGTCCATACTAGTAGCCTAACAATCGAATTCACCGGGCGCGGCCGAACACCATTCAAGCACCGCCGGATAAAGTTAGTTGAGCAGCACGCTGTCCCACGCCCGGGTGCGATGACTATTGGGCTACAGATGAAAAGGTGAAATGCGTTCTTCACAAATGTTGCTGCTCCGCTCCAATAGCTCAAGGTCTTCTAAAACCCAGTTTTTCGCAAAAGAGCTTCGACGCCTGTATATCTTTTACAGCCAAGCTAACCGAGAAAGCTCCCAGTTCCATAATTGCCTCCTACGTTCGGGTTCCTTACGCATAACGCCGCGCTTCAGCGACCGCGAGACAAATAATCAAGCGGCCATCAACGGCATGACCAAGCGAGTCTCAGGCGCTGTCGGCTGCCAAGACTTATTCGGCGCGCCTCTCATGTTAATTCAAAATTGCAGCCTTATCCCCTGCCCTTTCGCCTCACCTCCACCTGGAGTTGGCTTGCTTAGTTGATCAAAGACTTCGTACCAAATCGTCGACGTAGAGGAATTCCCATCAGGCGAAAGAGTAATCTTTTCCGTAAAGACGCCATGACCTGCGGGAAGCCAGCCCCCGCTGCTACTTATGCTTTCTGCTGGACTGGGAATTCGCGTTATATAGAACTCGTACTTTGCTTCATACTCATTGCCACCTACATGCTTCCAGATTCCATAGGCAGGCGGTACAGGAGGAGCTGCATCATAGTTGGACGATTCGGTCATCGTACCGCCAGCATTGAACACATACATGAATTCGAGATCCTTTATCTCAGCAAATGGGCCGGTTTGGAATTGCAGCTTCTCCTTCCATGCGCCCACCAAACTCGGCAACAGGTCCGCTCTCTTTAAATTGTCGGATGGCTGCCGGCAACCGGTGAACAGGAGAGTTGCAAAAAGCATTAGGGAGAACAATATGAATGTTCGGTTCGAATTCGAAATGTTTACCATGACTATCCCAGGATACACGCCTCTCAAACGCGTCGAACGTCAGAGTTGACCGGCGGCGGCGATTACATCAAACCTTCAAGTCTATCAATTAGGTTGAGAAAGAGTCTTCCCTGGATCCGGTCCAACCCCGACATATCGGGTTCGGGCCACGACTACTAGGCCGTTCTAACCTGGGCCGAGTCACGAGGTCACGTTTGAACAGACGGTTCAATGACGGCGCGCCAACTATCTCGCATAACCTTGGGTGCGCGCGACGAAGATTTCGCAGTCATACCCGAAGTCAACATTCTTGCAGATCGGGAAATAGATTCTCGCGCCGTCGCGGCCCCACTGCGGGGCGCGGTTGCGCGCCCCTCGGTGTTGGCGAGCAATCGCACGTGGCATCTGGCTATCGTTGACCGCCAATGGCCGTGTTCTGGTCTTGCATCACCAGCCATCGGCTGCCGCGCTTAACTACGACGAACGTCCGAATATGTCGCTCGTTCTCGTGCTTGACCCCATCGGGTGTAACGAACGTACTCATCAAGCTTGTCACGGTTACAACCGCTACGTCGCGGGTGGCGAACCTCACCGACATTTCTTCGACAGTGTCAGAGACACCCTTGAGAAACGTCGCATGCACCTCCCGGACTTCATTAAGAACGTTCTTGCGCCCGTGAGTCCATCCGCCGTACGGATTGATATGATTCCAATCCTCGGTCGCGAAGTCGCTCGCGCCTTCGAATCCATGATTGAAAGCCGCGTAGAACGCTTCGACCGGCTTTCGTACCGGCGTCTCTCTGCCTACAGTCTGAGCAAACCCTGACGCACAGAGCGCCAGACTTACCAAGGTAAGAAACAATATTTTCATGCGCACGCCTTTTTCCTTTCTCTTTCCATGGAGCATAGGACTCGCATTTGAATTGCCCACTGCCCGCCCCTCGGTTGAGTTCGGGTGACGCTGGCGGTGTCACGCAACCCGCGCCGGACAAAGCTAGTTGAGAAGCACGCCGATGCATCGGGGCGCTCAACTGCAACCCCGACGCGTCGGGGGTTAGACCGCGTGCCTCAACTAGCGAACTAGCAGGTCCAACTGGCGCACATCGAGGCCGGCCTCGCGATAGTACGTCCGACTCAGCTCCAGAAGAGTGAATCCATCCTCGTAGGCAGCAAAGCCGCCGTTGACCGACTTGTCCAGATAGATGAGACCGCCCTCGACCATGAAAAGGATCAGCGCTGGTTCTGGAGAGTCGTCGGTGATGACCAGCGTGTGAGCCTCGCCTGCGGGTTCGTAGATAAACGTTCCTGGCTTTGCAACCCAGTCATGCTCCAGGTACCGCCACTGACCACGCATCGTATACCCATGAACGGTCCCAACGTGGTAGTGAGTGCCCAGCTTGGCGCTGGGGAGACCTTTCAGAACGACGCTGAATCCTCCAGACGTGACGTTAAAACAACACGGCTGGAGCCATACACCTTCCGCATAAGGAACCCAGAGGCGGTCGTCCTCCAAGTTGATGTTGGCAATGAAGTGTTCGCGGCTCCTTCGATTCGGATCGAGGCCGTCGGTGAAACTGTTGAAGGCAGTGATCGGCATGTGTTCTCCCCTTTTGTGAGTCAACGATTGAGAAGCGACTATGCGTTCGAAACAACAGGCTGCACTAATCCTCCTCAGGTGCGACGTTGAACGGCATCTTTCAGTAGCGGTCTAACGCTGTGCTTCAGCGGCCGGGCGACAACTGCCCTTTTAATAGATGCGCGGCAAGTTGTTGGTTGAGAGGCACGCTGATTCCGGTCCGCTGCAAGCGCTGGTTAGCCCGCGCATGACCGAAGGCCACGATCAAAAGGATATTGACTCACCCAGGAACTCGCCAATCTCTGCTCGAATAAATGACTTTACGCCATCACGACCAATCAATTGTAACCAAACCGCGCCGCCGGGCTCAACCTCAAGTGTGAAGCCAAAGAACGGGCAACACAATTTCTCCAACGAGATGAACTCCGCGATCTTAAGCAAGAGCTCCGACTCGTTGGGTAGACGAAAAGCGTAGCCGCTTGGCAGCTCCTGAATCTCCTTAACCGAATTAAACAAATGTTTCGCTGTAGCTATATGAGCTCCGCGTTTATCTGGCTCAATAGCATCCATGACGCAGGCAAACTCGGATACCTTCTCAACGCCCACTGATTCTTACCTCAAGAAAATTTTTCACAATTTGTTGACTCCCTGAAGTGATGCGGAGCAGATCACTGAAGCGGGCTAACGCCGCGCTTAAGCGGCCGGGCGACAACTGCATGACACGCAAGCTATCGACGAGAGGCTCGCTGATTCCGGTCCGCGGCAAGGGCTGGTTGGATTGCGTCCACGCTAACATCTGATGCCTTTGCCCTTTTTGTTGCCTCTCCCCATAACTCAACGGTTACCCAAAATTATCGAGAACCATATAGCCATCAGCACCACAGGCGACAGCAATAGCGAGATACCGAAGCCAATCAATATGCCTCTGACGTTCTTTAGGTCCGACAGATTCGCAGCAAGGATAATTTCTGCGACCACCGCCGCCAGCAGGAAGATAACAATTAGGTTGATCGGCTCATACTTCGCATAACCGTAAATGGACCCAATGGCGACCCGCCAAGCAAAAACCAGGACGACCGCGGCAACCGGCAGGGCCAGGCAGTTATACGCGATTATGAGAAGTGCTGCTTTGGCGGAACTAAGTCTAACGTTCATTAACGTCAGTGCCTTCGATAAACGAAACAATCCAACGCTGCGCTTCAGCGCCGGGCGACAACTGCGCTAGCGACAAGTTATCGATGAGAGGCACGCTGATTTCGGGTCCGCTGCAAGCGGTTTTTAAACGCGGTTTTCGAGGAACCCAGTGCGTCCTGTTCTTTTGCTTCCTCACCCAATCCTTTGGATTAGGGAACTTTCGCCCACTGCGAGACGACTGCTTGCCAGTGACCGCCGCGCTTTACGAAGACATCAGTCCATTTGTAGGTGTCTAAGTAAGCCGTCCCGTTTCGCGTTCCTTTCTCAGTAAGGCCGCCTGTCACGACAGCCGTGTTGCCGTAGACGCGCACCTGCATATCGGTGTTTTCGTTAGACTGGACGACATCAGTGGTGGATGTCGTTTGGGAAATATATTGTTCCCTATTGAGGGCCTTTCCCTTATCATCTGTGGCGACCCAGTCTTCGGCGATAATGCGTTTGAGCAAGGCGACATCTTTAGTTCTTGTCGCTTTCTGCCAGTCGTCTTCCATCTGCTTGAGTTGTTGCTCAACGCCTCCTGCTTGTGGTCCTTTACTCTTTGTTCTTCCCTGACCTACTACAAGAGAGGAAAACACAAGAGTCAAGAGCATCGCGCAAATAAGATATGTTCTTTTCATATTAGCTCCTTTTTAGAAGGTGGCCAGAGAATACCGGCAGTTAACCAAAAGCACTTTGCTTTTTCGAAGCAAAGCGGAAGTCAATGGAAGCGCCTAACGTCAAAGTTGACCGGGCGCGGAGACTACGGATTGCCTTTGAGCTTCTTTACCGCTTCGATTGCACCTCTGTTGTTAGGATTCAACTCAATTGATTTCTCATAGAACTTGATTGCCATCTCCTTGTTCCCACTTAGCATGTAAGCTTCAGCGAAGCTGTCGCAAGCATTTGCTGAGGCTGGATAAGCTTCAACATTCAACCTAAAGATTTCGAGGGCTTGTGCAAGACGGTTCTGGTTGATAAGCCTGTAACCTAACTGATTAAGAAAGTTTTCGCTAAAGATTGGCTCTTGCGGGTTTCTTGCTCTGTGTTCGTTATACAGCTTGATGGCCTGGTCAAATCCTTCCTGTTCCACGACTCTCAGGAACTTTTCTTCAGTTGGTGGAGGTGTTATCGCATTGCGGATTTCAAATCTAGCAATGCTTTCAGCGACGCCATTTTCTCCAGGGCTACGGGTGATAAACTCCAAGCCGCGTTCGTCTTTTTTCAGGTAGGCGTTGAAGAAGTTCAGAATATAACGGCAGACTGTCTGATATCCGCGTTTAGCCGTTTCAGCGGTTCTCGTCGGCGTAGCTGCGGATTGTGGGGAGAACATAGGGAGGCTGGAAAAATCCTGATGAAGCATTCCCGTAAACGCCAGCCGGTAGCGGTCGGAATACTTTAGCGCATCGGAGACAGCCAAGTTCGTCGCTGGCTCTACTCGGTATATATACATCCAAGGTACACGTAGATTTGTAGGAGCGTAATAAGGCGAATCTGTTGCCAACCTGATGAATGGTGTGACCCCAAACGTGGGATCAAGAGTGACTATTGCATCAACATCGGTATTTCGCATTACTGAATTCAACGCTACGACTCCGCCCACGCTGTAGCCGATTATGCCTAGCCGATCATGGTTAATATTGGAGAGGTCGTGTACCGCACCAATGGCGTATTGAAGGTCGAGAGCCTGTGTTTCCAAATCCAGGGCATTCTGAAACTTCAGATTTACATCGAGCGAAGTCGTACCCAATTGCGGGACGGTGACAACTACGTACCCGTGACTTGCTAAATACTCACAGAGTACAACATTATCCTGAGAGCTATTATTAAGACCCGCAGAGTAAACAATGAGCGGGAATGCACCGTTTTGCAGCACGGCATTTTGAACAGCGGCCATCCGCATCATCACTAGGTTGTTGTACTCCTCTCCTTTGAGGCTAGCCCGGAGATTAGTAACATCTCGCTTTTTAAGCAGACTATTTAACTCAGCGAAACCTGCCTGCCTGGCTGTAGAAGGGATATAATCCTCATACAACATTCTTGAAGCATTAGCCCTATTTTTTGCGGGATACCAGACGCTAACTCGTATCGGGCGCCCTCTGCTTTCAGCTTGTGGGTAGCCGTTGGCATCCTCCCTCGTTTTCCAGCCTCTTGAGTAATCATATTTATAGATGAACCTAAAACCTACGGGATAAGAACCAGATTTAAGGTCGCCCCACAATGCGGGCGTTTGGGCATTAGCGTATGAATACAAGGTGATGATGAGTAGCAATAACACTGTAGCTTCAAGCATCAACTGTGCAGTTTTGTTCATCCGATTTTTTCCTATCGCTCAAGTTAGCCGCATAACGCCGCGCTTCAGCGGCGAGCGAACCCTCTCAACCTTCGCTTCACCTTTCAATAATCGCCGCGCTCAACCGAGTCCGCTGCAAGCGCTTGTTATGCTCGCTCTTCATCTTCAGCACGCCACTTAAGAACCGCGTCCTTGAGCCATTCTGGGGCAGTGTCCATCGGCGGCATCGGTTCACTGCGCGTCACCTCTTCGGCGCGCCTATTCATCTCTGCAAGCGAGGGCACGTCCCATTCGGCGCGTTCGGCATCAGAAGTCGCTGGCTCAACATCCCAAACACGCTGCCGCTTTCCGTCCGGCACAATCTGCGTTCCGTACTTCTGCGGCTTACCTTGGTACATCAGCCATCTGTCGTAGGTCGCAGCAGCTAACCAGCGCGCACGACGTAAGCCGCGCTCCACCGCCTTCTTCGCCAAGATGTGAGCCCGCCAAATCTCTTCCACACTCTCGCCGTGATTGAGAATCCATGCGGCACGATAGTAATCTTCAGGCGCTTTCAACCCGCCAGACTCAACAATGCCTTCAAGGCGCTTCCGACGTTCAGTATCCCGCCCGCGCAACGCCCAATACTCCGGCGCGCCGTAGTCAGGATGGTTCGTGCGCTCATCTTGGTCTGCGCGAAATAAGGCTTGTAGCTCGCTATTCATTTGTCGTCGTTTCGGCTAACTCTCTCCTCCTTGACTACAGTCACCTGTGTCGCCACAGATTGCCAGCGATCATTCCTCTTTACGTACACTCGTGTATAGCGCTGCTCGAGGTAGAATGTGCCATCGTTGCCTCGCCTGGTCCCGGACAAGCGCCCTGTTACGATTGCCGCATCCTTAAACATGCGTAAGGTGATCTCGTCAAACTTATACGGATCATAGAAAGTGGTACTAGATTCGACTCTTTCAAGCAATTGCCTCTTTGTAATTACTAGCCCGGCACCATCGATACAGACCCAATCGTCGGCAATGATGTGGTCGAGAGCCGAAACATCACGCCTCGGATACGATTCATTCCATTCATTATCAAGTTTCAACAGGTGATTCTCTTCATTCATAAGCTAAGATCCGTATATTCGTGAGACACTCGGGTAGCAGCAAGCGCCAGGCTGCAAATAAACAGAAGGCAGATAAGCGACTTGCTCGTTTCAATAGCGAAGCGGGATAACGCTCGAATTCACCCGGCGCGGGCGAACATCCTCCAGCTGCGATCTCACGAACATGTTGAGAAGCACGCTGTCCGCTGCGCTCCGCTGCAATGAATTGTTATCACGCATGCGCTATTCATTTTTGGCAAATTGCCGCCTGAGATCGTCCACCTTTGACCGTAGATCCGGTTGATGGCATACGACGCACGTAGTGACATGTCCCGCTCGCCCAGCGGCATCCAACGCGAAGTAACTAAGCGGCCACACGACACCGCAGCCGGAGCATAGGCGGTGCGTTCCGCCAAAGTCGTCCGCCGCAGTTTGGACGAGCATCGTTTCCGCGTGTCGCCGAGAAACGCGCGAAATTGCGAATGAGACGAGAAACATTCCGATTACGGAAACCAGCACGACGCGCCAACCCCAAAAGATCAGAATTGCGACGACAAGAGCGAGACGAAGAAAACCGCCATAGCGAAATAATGGCCATGGTAAGCCTCTCAAAAGGAATCGATACACACTCAGATTTTCAGCGCGTTTGAGACCTGAGATTCTTTCAAACCAAGTGCCTACATCCTGAACGTATCCCGTGACAAGAATCGCCACAATGAGAAGCCACCATGCCCACGAAGTATGGAATGCCATGATTAAACAATCCCAGCGGGATAACGCCTGAATTAACCGGCGAGCAATCAAGATAGAGTTTGAGAGACTTGCTAATTGCGAGTCCGGTTGAATGAGTTGTTATGCCGCCGCGTCTTAATATCCGAAGATTGAAACCGAAGCCTTGGTTAGTGCCTGGTTGTGAGCACGACGCGAAACCGTGCCCCGCCGCTCATCATCCGCTCGTAGGCTTCAGCGGCGCGCTCCAGCGGATAGATTTCCGTCATTGCCCGCACGCCCGTGAGCGTACTGAAGGCCAGCGTGTCCTGCGAATCAATGGACGAACCTGAGTACCAGCCTGCGACCGACCGGCGGCCTCCAATGAGCAGCATTGCAGGTACCGCGAGTGGCTCATGAGGAGCGCCGAGGACTAAGAGCTTCCCATTGATGCCCAAACCGCCTAGCACTGAGGCCATCGCTTGGGCATTCGTCACAGTTGCGAGGATGACCTTAGCGCCGCCCAGCTTGACGAGTTCAGCGGCCGCATCCTGCGCTTGACTATCTATGTAGAGATGCGCGCCGAGTTGCTTGGCTAAGGGCCCCTTATCGCTCCCTCGCGCGATGGCGACCGTCTTGAATCCCATCTTCGCGGCGAACTGAACCCCAAGATGACCCAGACCACCAAGCCCCAGTACAGCGACCACCTCACCGGGCTGCGCGCCGCTATTGCGCAGAGAGTTAAACGTGGTGACGCCTGCACAGACCAGCGGCCCTGCCTCTACGGCGGATAGCCCTTCGGGGAGTAGCGCCAGCGCGCTTGAGTGCGCGACCATGTAGTCACTGTAGCCGCCGTCGTAGGTAATGCCGGTCACTTGGCCCCACTGGCAGGCAAAGAAGTCACCGCGGCGGCATTGCTCACAGTATCCGCAGTATCCGCCGTGCCAACCAACTCCGACCCGTTGCCCTTCGGTCCAGCCCACGACGCCTGCGCCGACCGCATCAACGATTCCGGCGACCTCATGTCCCGGAACTCGCGGGTACTGAATACCCGGATAGGTGCCCTCCTTGGTCAGCGAGTCGCTATGACAGATGCCACACGCCTTGACCTTAATGCGCACCTGCACGGCGGCAGGCTCCGGGATTTCGCGCTCGACGAGTTCAAAGGGACCATTGGGTTGAGTAACCTGCACAACATGCATCTTCGGCATATGTTCCTCGGTTCGTATTCCTCATCAAGCGTCTGCGACACTGCTGAGCGGTTCAGTTCAATTGCAGGATAACATGCAGCGCACTCCGCGCTCAGCGTCATAACGCCGCGGTTTTGCGGCCAGGCGACAACCGATCAAGCTTTCAAGTTAACGGATGAGAGGCACGCTGATTCCGGTCCGCTGCAAGCGCTTGTTCGCTGCCGATCTACCCGGGACACTTCTAATACTCTATGCGGAGTCTGAAAACACTAATCGCTTTCCGAAGCTCGCGTTATGTAGCAGTCAGTCTCTCTTAAGCTTCAAGAAACAGCGAGGCCAACGAACCCCAGCCTGTGGAAACAATGGAAAACTCTGCCCAAAAACGCTTCGAGTTTCCCACAGACCCCACAGTCTCTGCTACTGGTTCCACATACAAAAAGACAAACCAAAAAAAACCCTTTCCCATGTTTCGGGCTGCCCGTTGACGACATGACTTGATTTGTGTAAGCTCCGCGCCATGCACATTTCTCGCTCAAACGGTGTGAGCCGTCGGGCGTTTCTTGGCACAACCCTTACCGGAAGTGCGGCACTTTTGACGGGAGGCCTGACCTCTCTTGTCACCTCGCCATTATCAGCGGCAAAGGTAAGTAATCCGCAGTGGATCGAGGCAACCATCCCGCAATTGCAGAACCTGTTCAGCTCGGGACAGCTCACCAGCCGGGAATTGACGTTGGGCTATCTCGCACGAATTCGTCAACTGAATCCGTTGGTAGATGCGGTGATCGAAACGAACCCGCAAGCGGTGGCCATTGCGGCGCAACTGGATAATGAACGCCGGCGCGGACACGTGCGCGGGCCACTGCATGGGATTCCGGTGCTGGTGAAGGATAACATCGCGACTGACGATAATATGCAGACCACGGCGGGCTCTCTCGCGCTAGTCAATAGTCGCGTGCCAGCGGATTCTGTGATCGTCGCGCGGCTGCGCGCGGCCGGCGCTGTGATTTTGGGAAAAGCGAATCTGTCGGAGTGGGCAAACTTCCGCGGGGTCGCACCGTTCAACGGCTGGAGTGCGCGCGGCGGTTTTACCCGCGATCCTTACCTGCTGGATTTCGATCCTTGCGGCTCTAGTTCTGGGTCGGCCGTGGCAGCCGCGACGAACCTTTGTGCGGCGACAGTCGGCACTGAGACTGATGGCTCAGTCGTCTGTCCTTCGGGCAACAACCTGGTGGTTGGTCTCAAGCCGACGGTGGGACTTGTTTCGCAAGACGGAATCATCCCGATCGCACACAGCCAGGATACAGCCGGTCCAATGTGTCGCACCGTGACCGACGTGGCGATCATGTTGAACGTGCTGCAATCTCCCTTCGGGTCTGTGATCGGACACGACTTGCCGCCAGATTACACGGTTTTTCTCCAGGCCGGCGCTCTTAATGGCGTCCGTATCGGAATGGACTCTCGCTATTTTACCGCGGACTACGGCGGTGAAGACGATCTGGTAGCCGTGGCGCAGCACGGAATTGATGTAATGCAGAATCAATTGGGAGCAATCATCGTCCCGGTCGATACCGGCGATCCGTTTGCTAACGACCTCCAGTTCTACAATGACGAACTACTGGTGCTGCTGGTTGAGTTCAAGGCGCAGATCGCGGATTACCTGGCCGGACTCCAGCACACATCGATGCGGACACTGGCGGACCTGATTGCGTTCAACATCGCGCATTGCCCGGCGGAGATGAAATACTTCGGTCAGGAGATTTTTAAGTTTTCCGAGGCGACCAATGGAGATTTGACTGACCCCGAGTATCTCGCGGCCAGAACGCGCAATCTGGCGTTCGCCCGAGGAGGTATCGACGGCGTGCTGCAGAATTCCAATGTCCAGGCGATCGTTGCGCCGACTTATAGCTTCGCCTCATCGCCAGCCGCGGTCGCGGGTTATCCGGACATCTCGATCCCGATCGGTCTCACACCGGACGGGAAACCAGCCGGTCTTTGGATGTACAGCGGATTCCTGTCCGAACCGAGCCTTCTTGCTTTTGCTTATGCTCTCGAGCAGGCAATTCAACCGCGAACACAACCGCAGTTCCTCGGCGCCGTTCCGCCGGAACCGCCCGATGCTGATATCTGCTCGTCGTTGCCGAAGCAGCCACACACCTTCACAGGTAAGGCGCGCATGCCGCACCATTTCGGGACTGGGAAACCGTTCAAACACTAACTCGGCAAGAGAGGCAAACTCGGAGGCTGGAAACGATTTTGCTCATTCGTCAGTGGTTATTGGTCAAAGTTTCGGACTTCGGGTTGCGGAATGGGGCGGTGGCCACCCCGAGCACTTAGTTAAAGAATGCGCTCCCCGCGCTCCGGTCCAACGAGTTGTTGGGCATCGCCCTGAAAAAGCTCTCCCGGATACCCGCTGCTTAAAGCCACCTGAACAACACGTTCGATGAAGTCTGTCTTCGCGCGGGCGTACGCTTCACGACCTTCGGGACTGGTCGCTGCAAGTTGCCCGGCCAAGTCTCGTTTGAGGTTTTCGTATTCACGCGCCGCGGCAGGCTGGTCGCGAAGGTAATCGCGGAAGGCCAATGTCCTTCGTTCTTCAGCGCCGCCTGCTTCGACTAAATGAACATGGTGACTGTGCGGCCACTGCCTGGGCCGATGAAAGAAAGGACAGAATGAGTCATCGGGATGAGGAACGTGAACGTATCCGAGAACTCCAAGCCGTTCGTCATACGCGGCCATCGGCTGAAGCGAGGCGACCGACACCTGAATGTCTATGATTGGTTTGGCGCTGAGTCCGGGAATCGAAGTCGAGCCATTATGGTCGATGCGCAGCGCCAGCGGTCCAAGCGCAGTGCGAAGACGATTAGCCTCTGCGTCGAAGGCAGCCGGCCAATCAGGATTGTAGGCCACTATTTCAAGCTGGTTCTTATCAGTCGGCAATCTCGTGTTCCTCCTGTGCTGCCCAACGCGCTTCAGCGGCCGGGAGACAATTTCGCTAGCGGCAAGGTGTCTATGAGAGGCACGCTGATTCCGGTCCGCTGGAAGCGCTTATGCTGCAGCTGGGATCAACTCTCAAGCTGCTCGTATAAGATTTTTACGATTGAGTCATACGTATCATCATCAGAAGGAGTTACCCAAATCGTCGGCCGGCTCCTGCCGACCAACATTTTCTGGATCCGGGTTTCACTCCAATGCTTTGCAATAGGATATCTTCCAACGGAGGTCGTGAATACGGACAATCGCTTAAGAACATCGCGCTCTTTTTCAGTAAAGGGCAGGCCATTTGCATCTGCCAACTGCCGAAGGTCGTGATCTCCTGCTCCTTTTACACCGATGTATTTTCCGTTGCGCAAATGGCTTCGCCCCGGTTCACCCAAAGAGCTTTTAGTAGGCACTCGATGGCAAATCCACGTAGCATAAGCTCGGACGAAAGGATCTTTCCCTCATCAGGCACGTTGTCGCCCACATGAAGGCTCTCGAAATCGAACTGATACCTGTGGTTTTTCAGCAATCTGCTGGCAGCCAGCAATTCATCAGACAACGCCCAAGCTACATGGCTATTTCCAGCTTTATGGTACTGCTCAAGCTGCCAATAATCGCCTACAAACGCAATTTCTTCTTTTGACATTATCTCAATACCAGACAAGCTGAGCTGCATAACGATCGAATTCACCGGGAGCGGGCGAACATCATTCAAGCACCCATCTCATGAACAAGTTTGAGAGGCACGCCAATCCAGCGCTGCGGTGCAATGAGTTGTTAGATGCAGATTTAAATCAGTCTTCTCAATCTGAGTTTAATCTGAATTCTCTCGTCGCCTCGCTTGATACTCAACAAATAACTTTGCCCTTCCTTTTTAAACATTTTTCGCACTTGTTCCAGGCTGAGCTTCGAAGCAAGTGTCCCATTAACAGCTGAGATAACATCTCCTTCACGGAGCCCGGCCTCGGTTGCTGGTGAGTCTTCGACTAGATGCCTCACCTTGAGAATCTTGAAATCTTCTCCTTCCGCAATCAAAAGCAGTCCACTCATATCGTATTCGTCAGGTTCGGAAAAGTGACGATTTGGTTCCAGAATCATTTGCTGGCGCGAATAGTCAAAGACCACTTTAAACCGGCGTAAGATTTCGCCACCGATTACGCCGTCGAATTCAGGACTAGCGAGAACCCCTTTCTTATCAAGAAAGAAAATAGCGACCGGGTTCTTGAACGTGAAACTTCCTAACTGTAAAGTTGGCACGCGGCCAACGGGTTGCTTCGATTCTCGGACCATCGAGCCGCCGCCGAGAGGCGCTTGAATTGTCTTTTGGGTAGACTGCAACAACTTATTCGCCTCCACGAAAGGCGAGTTGAAA
>Ga0184619_10000207_pt1 | contig 19797 bp, 20 predicted proteins | sample PLM0_60_b1_FD_133146 | JGI IMG/M metagenome (GOLD analysis project Ga0184619, IMG submission 133146) | Groundwater sediment microbial communities from an aquifer in East River, Colorado, USA - PLM0_60_b1 | ecosystem: Environmental > Terrestrial > Soil > Riparian zone | place: USA: East River...
AATTTCGGCGGTCATAGCGGCGGGGGTACACCTCTTCCCATTCCGAACAGAGAAGTTAAGCCCGCCAGCGCCGATGGTACTCGGAGGGCAACCTCCCGGGAGAGTAGGTCGCCGCCGAATTAACTTCGCGAAGCCGGCCAGAGGCCGGCTTCGCTCGTTTCGGAGCAAATGCTTGCGCATTTGCTCCGAGTGGCTCAGCTCAAACCGCGACTCTTCCGCGCGACGGTGGTGGCGGCGCGGCGAAGCCGCGCCTAGGTCGGACGTTCTCTAGTCTGGGTGCATGGTGACTGGGTGCCTCGCCTGCGATCTCGCGGAGGGCCGGCTCCCACTGCCTGGAGGCGTGATTCACGAGACCGTCAACTGGTTCGTCGAGCACACCGTTGGACCACTCGGCGTCGGCACGTTGATACTGAAGCCCAAGCGGCATGTGACGCGGGTGTCGGGACTCACTGACGACGAAGCCGCCGAGCTCGGTCCGCTCCTTGCCCGATCCGCTGCCGTGGTCGACGAGCTGGTCGAGCCCGAACAGGTCTACACCTGCCTCTGGTCGCATGCCGGCGGCATGCCGGTTCACATTCACTACGTCGTCCAGCCGGCAACGCGGGAACTCATGGCCCGCTACGACTCCTACGGGCCGAACCTCCAGGTCGCGATGTTCGACGCCGGTGTCACGCCGCCCGAGGCCGAGGTGGAGGCGTTTGCGGACCGGGCCCGAGCGGTGTTTGGCACCTAGTCTAGGAGGGCTTGGCGAAATACAGTCTGTGTCGCCGGGCCGCGCTGCTCGCCCCCTGGCACCGTCCTGTCGCGCCCATATCTACGGATATGGACGCTCCCTGCGTCCTCCCCAGCGAACGAGCATCGCACCCCTGCGACGAGCGGTATTCCACCAAACCCTCCTATGCCGCGCGCAGCTTCTCGCGCCAGGCGGGGTCGAGCGCCCGCAGGCGGCGCACGCGGTCGCCCACCGGCGGGTGCGTCAGGAACAGCGCCGCGAGCCCTTCTTCGGCGAACGGATTGATCGTGTAGAGAGGCTCCGTCGCGGGGCTGGCCTGGAACTCGACCAGCTCGCCCGTCTGCTCGAGCCGGATCAGCGCGTCGGCGAGCCCGTGCGGGGAGCCGCAGAGCTTGGCCGCGGCGGCATCCGCGAGGAACTCGCGCTTCGGCGAGAGAAAGAGGTTGACGATCGCGGCGGCGAGTGGGCCGAGGGCGAATAGCAGGCCTCGCTGGAGGAAGCCGCCGATCCGGCTCGTCTCGACGATTGCGCCGGCGAAGACCGCGACGGTGCTCTGGATCAGCACGTCGCGATCCCGGATATGGACGAGCTCATGTGCGAGGAGACCCTCGAGCTCGGCAGGGGTTGCCACGCCGAGAAGGCCGCGGCTGACGGCGAGCGCGGAGCCACGCGGCCCACGGCCCGCGCTGAGCGCGCGCGGATAACCGTCGGGCAAGACATAGAGCTTCGGTGTCGGTACGTGTGCCAGCGCCGCTAGCCGCTCGACCATCGAGTAAAGGGCCGGCGCCTCGCCGCGTGGCAACTCGCGTGCTCCGACCATCCCGAGCGCGATCCGATCGATGTAGAAATAGCCGGCGCCGGCGAGTAGCAACGCGCAGAAAAGGAAGATCGAAAGCAGCCGGTAATCGCCGGCGAGCAGCGGCACGATCCCGAGCACTGCGCAGAGCCCGAACAGGATCACCCACGCCTTGAGCACGTTGCGAACCCGCAGCAGCGTGCGGCTCATGGGCTAGGACTCTTCGGCGCCGTCGTCTTCGGCAAGGCCCCGCGGCGGCCAGTCGGGCTCCGGAGCATCGCAACGACTCGAGCAATGGAGGGAGGCGATGTTCTGCAGCGGGATCAAGATGTGGCCGTTCAGCTCAATGTGGGCGACGTCCTCGACGAAGCAGTAAGCCGTCAGCACCCCGTCCTGATAATCGCCGCCGAAGAGGGCGATTTCGACCTGCTCGCCCTTGTATTTATTGGTGTAGTCCTCCATCTGCGGCCAGTCTACTCGCGTGTAAGTCGTTGGCTCGGCGTCTGTCCGGAGTGTCTCTGTGTCCATTGCGCGGGTTGAAACGGCCGCGCCGGCGAAGCCGCCACGGCCTTCAAGTCGGCATAGCAAGCGACGCCTTAGCCGGCGGGAGACGGCGGCTGGGACGCGGCCTGGCTGCGTTCCTCCTGGTCGCGCGCGAGCAGCTCGTCGATACGCCCCGCCGGGCAGAGCTCCGTCAGCCGGCCGCCTTCGACGCAGACGGCCGAGAGTCGCGCGTTCGGCTCGACCGGGCGGATGCGGCGATAAGCCTCGACGTCCATTCCGAGGGCCGCGCCGTGAATGGCGCGAATCGGTCCTCCGTGCGAGACGATCAAGAGCCGGCCGCTCTCGTCTTCGCCCGCGATCCGGTCGACGGCGGCGAGGACGCGTGTGCTCATCTCGGGATAGCTCTCGCCGTCCTCCCAGCCGGTCCCGCCTGCGAGCCAACGCCGAAAGCCGTCCGGAAAGCGAGTCTCGGCCTCTTCTCGCGTCAAGCCCTCCCAGGAGCCAACGTCGACTTCGCGAAGCTCGGCGAGCTGGACGACGTCGACACCCTGAGCATGTGCGACCGCTTCAGCGGTCTCGCGCGCGCGCCGGAGGTCGCTTGAGTAGACCGCGTCGAGCGCGATGTCGGCAAGCCGTTCTGCCAGCTCGGCCGCCTGGGCCCGGCCGCGCTTGGTCAGGGGACGGTCGGCGTGCCCCTGCCAGCGCCGGGCGCGGTTCCAGTCGGTCTCGCCGTGGCGGGCGATGAGCAGCGTCGTCACGCGCACATCCTGCCGTAGGCTTCCGCGCGCCATGGAACTCGGCCTTCGCGATCGTGTCTGCGTCGTCACCGGCTCGACCGGCGGAATCGGGCTTGCGGCGGCGAAGCTCCTTGCTGCCGAGGGCGCCCGGGTGGTCGTGACGGGGCGCGACTCGGAGCGTGTCGAGCGCGCGCGCGAGGAGGCCGGCGCCGCGCTTGGCGTCGTCGCCGATGTGGCGGAACCGGGGGCCGTCGAGGAGGTGATCGTTGCGGCCAGCGGGCTCGGCCCGATCGACTGTCTCGTCAACAACGTCGGAGTCGCCTACCAGGCGAGCTTCGAGGAGTTGACCGACGAACAGTGGGACGAGATGTGGCAGCTGAACGTGATGAGCTTCGTGCGTTCGATCCGGGCGGTGTTGCCCTCGATGCGCGAGCGCGGCTCCGGTGTGATTGTCAACGTCTCGTCGACCGCGGCGAAACGTCCGTCGACCGGAATGCCGAACTACTCGGTCACGAAGGCTGCCGTTCTTTCGCTCTCCCGGCTCGTCGCCGACCTCTATGCGAAGGAAGGCATTCGCTGCAACGCGATCACGCCCGGACCGACTGCAACCGGCGCCTGGATCGACGAAGGCGGCCTAGCCGACCAGCAGGCGAAGCGCTCCGGCAAGTCGCGCGAGCAAGTGCTCGAATCGGTGGCGGCCGGGCGACCGCTCGGCAGACTGGCGCAGCCAGACGAGATCGCCTCGGTGATCGCCTTCCTGTGCTCCGAGCGCGCGAGCTACGTGACCGGCGCAGCGTGGAGCGCGGATGGCGGCACGGTGCCGATCATTATCTGAGCTTACTCCGGCGGAATTTTCACTTCCGGCGCACTCCCGGCACAGACACGTGACGCGATCCTCGCTAGCGTGACTTCAGGGGCGCGTTTTCACCCCCATCCCGGGGTGGACCGGGAGGGACGCGACGCGGCGCGCAGGCGTGCAAACAGCGCCGAAAGTCGCTGTCGCCTCGACCGGGCGAGCGGCTAGAGTCGGTCCCGTGCCCGAGCTTGCAGGGAGAGTCGCAGACGCCTTCGAAACGCGGATCCGGGAGCAGGAAGACACCTGGCTTTCGCCGCTCGCGGTGCGCTCGTACGAGACGCGCGGGCGGGTGCACGCGGAGGAGGACTGCCGGCTGCGAACGCCGTTTCAGCGGGATCGCGACCGGATCGTGCACTCGAAGTCCTTCCGCCGGCTCAAGCACAAGACGCAGGTCTTCATCGACCCGAGCGGCGACCACTACCGCACCCGGCTCACGCACACGCTCGAGACGACCGGGATCTCCCGCGGGGTCGCCCGGGCGCTGCGGCTGAACGAGGACCTGACCGAGGCGATCGGCCTGGGCCACGACCTCGGGCACCCGGCGTTCGGGCACGCGGGCGAAGAGGCTCTGGACGCTGCCCTCCGCGAACGGTTCGGGCTTCGCTTCCGCCACAACGAGCACTCGCTGCGTGTGGTCGAACAGCTCGAGCGTGACGGCCGCGGCCTCAACCTCACCGCCGAGGTCCGCGACGGGATCCTGAACCACACGGGCGAAAACGAGCCGGACACACTCGAGGGCAAGATCGTGCGGCTCGTCGACCGAGTTGCGTACATCAACCACGACATCGACGATGCGGTGCGCGCAGGGGTCCTCGAGACCGCGGAGCTCCCAACCGACGAGATCGAGCTGCTCGGCCCGACAGGTCCGCGCCGGATCGACACGCTCGTCCACGACCTGGTCGAGAACTCCGAACAAGCGGGCGACATCCGGCAGAGCGACGAGATCGGCGAGGCGATGCTCTCGCTTCGGTCGTTCATGTTCGAGCGCGTCTACCTCGCCGCGGACGCGAAGCCGAACCAGCAGCGCGCGCACGCGATCGTTCGCCGCATCTTCGGCCACCTTGTAGACGAGGGCCGGTCGGCTCAGGAGGCCACCGACTACGTCGCCGGCATGACTGATCGTTTCGCGCTCGCGTATGCGGCGAGGCTCGAGGGCTAAGTGGATCACCTGGCAACGTTCGGCGGCGTCTGGCCCACGATCACGCGGCACGCTGCCGCGTCCTCAGTCGCGCTCGGCACCGGCTCCGCCCTGGCAACGCCCTGCGTCCTTGCATCGCTTGGTGCTCGTGGCCCAGGCATCCACCAACGTCACCAGGCGATCCACTGATGGCGCGAATCGCGGATGCCTCGGTCGAAGCGGTCAAGGCGGCCGCCGACGTCGTCGAGGTCATCTCCGGCCGCACCCCGCTCCGCCGTTCTGGCGCCCGCTTCACGGGCCTCTGCCCGTTCCACGACGAGCGGACGCCTTCTTTTTCCGTCAGCCCCGAGAAGGGTACGTACTACTGCTTCGGCTGCCAGCGGGGCGGCGACGCGATTTCGTTCGTCGAGGAGACCGAAGGCGTCGACTTCGTCGGGGCGATCGAGTGGCTCGCGCAGCGGTTCAACGTTCCGCTCGAGTACGAAGAGGCCTCGCCCGAGCAGGACGCGAAACGCCGGCGTCGCGAGCGGCTCTACGCCGTGCTCGACGCCGCCGCTTCGTTCTACGAGCGCTACCTCTGGGACGCGCAGGCTGGGGCAGAAGCGCGCGCGTACCTCGAGAGCCGTGGCCTCGGCGAGGAGGTTTGCCGTGAGTACCGGCTCGGTCTCGCGGCCCGAGGCGGGACGCTCGCGCGCAAGGCCGGCGGGCGGGGCTTCACCCAGCAGGAGCTGAGCGGCGCTGGACTCGCCAACCGCCGCGGCAACGACTACTTCCAGGGCCGTCTGCTCTTCCCGATCACGGACGCCCGCGGCCGGGTCGTGGGGTTCCAGGCGCGCCGGCTCCGCGAGGACGATCCGCTCCAGGCGAAGTACGTCAACTCGCCCGAGGGCGAGCTTTTCCGCAAGGGCGACCTCCTCTACGGGCTCGACCGCGCCCGTACGGCGATCGCGCGCGAGGAGCGGGCGCTGATCGTCGAAGGCAACACCGACGTACTCGCCTTGCGGCAGGCCGGGCTGGGGCCGGTCGTCGCCTCCATGGGGACGGCGCTGACCGAGCGGCAGCTGAAGGAGCTGGCCCGCTTGACGCGCAAGCTCTACCTCTGCTTCGACGCCGACGCGGCGGGCGAGGCGGCGACGCTGCGCGGAATGGATCTGGCCGCCGGGCAGGGATTTGACGTTCGGGTGGTCGCGCTGCCGCCTGGGACCGACCCTGCGGACGCAGCGGATGGCTTCGAGCAGCGGCTCGCGGAGTCCGAGAGCTACGTCCTCTATCGCGTCCGGCTCGAGCTCGACAGGGCCCCCGACCGCCAGGAGGCGTTTGTTCACGCGCGCGAGGCCCTCGCTCGCTTTGAGGACTCGCCCGAGCGCCAGCAGGCGCTCCGGCTCGTGGCCGACCGGCTCGACCTGCCACGGGAGACGCAGGGCGGCCTCGCGCCCCGGCGCGTCGGCGGGAAGACAGCGCCGGCGGTCTCGCCGAAGCTGCTCGAGGCAGGAGACCGGCTCGAGCGCGATGCGCTCGCAGGAGTGGCGGCGCACCCTGACCTCCGCGAACTGCTCGCCGGGCTCACGCCCGATCATTTCGACGCCGAGCTGCACCGCAGGGCCCGCGACCACCTGCTCGAACCTGGCGACGCGGACCGTGACCTGATCCAGCTGCTGGCGGAGCTCGACGCTCGCGCCGACGCTGAGGGCATCGACGAGGCGACGACGAAGGAGCTCCTTCTCAAACTGCGCGAGCGGAAGCTCCGCAGGGAGCTCCAAGCGGCGGATCCGGAGGCAGATGCCGAGCGGACGAAGGAGCTGCAGGAAGACCTGGAACGGCTCCGTAACGCCGTGACGAACCTCGTCTAGACGCCGCTAGACTTTCGCCCGGCCGAGCGCCGTTCCCCGGTAGCTCAATTGGCAGAGCATCCGGCTGTTAACCGGAGGGTTGTTGGTTCGAGTCCAACCCGGGGAGCCTCCCGGAATTTGGGCGGAACGACGAGGGGCGGCCGTGGGCCGCCCCTCAGTGTTTTTACCGCCGGTCTGGTGCTACGAAAGCGAGGCCGCCTTCCGCCGCAAGCCGTAGCCGCCGGCGATCAGCGCGAGGCCGAACAGCACCGGCATCCAAAGACCGAGGCCCGTGAAGGGCAGCGTGCCCTTCCGAACGGTGGCCAAGATCGCTCGGCTCACCCGCTTGGTGTTACTTGCGAGCTCCGCCCGCGCGCCCAGGACTCCTCCGTGCGAGGCCTCTTCACCGTTGGCGCCCGCCACCGCCGACTTCGGCTGCGTCGCCGCGGTGGTCGGGGTCTGAGCGGCTACCGAGCCGGCGACCGACGCCTGAGCGGACGCGGCTGGTGAGAGGCTCGCCGCCACGCTGGCCGCAGCCGCCGTAGTGCACTTGGCGGCGTGCGCCTTCAAGGCGTGCACGTCGACGTTGTGCGGGCCGCAGATCACCTTGTGCGGCTGGCTGTTGCCTGGGCCGAAAAGCATCGAGCTGCCGAACCCAGCCTGAGTCGCGATCTGTCCCGCCGTCTTGCCGTTGCCGTACAGCTTCGTTGCGTTCGACGACGCCGGCGCGAGCGTGTTATGGGTGGTCGCGCTGGACGGTTTGATACCGGCGCTCACTGTCGGCTGCGCCTGGACCGTCGTGCTGGCGGCGACAGACGCGTGAACGGACGAGTGGGCAGCGCCGCGAGCGCGACCGCTCGCTTTGACGCTCGGCCCCTTCGCTTTGGCGCTGGCGCTTGTGGCGACACCGCCCTTTGCCTGTGCTTTCCCCTGCGCTTGCGCGCCTGCGTTCGCCTGGGTCGAGGCGGTAGCGGCCGTCGAGCCGCTCGCCTGCTGCTGACCGGGCGGAACGCCGTGCGGGTTGCCCGCCGTCGCTGTCACCGTGAAGGCCGCGAACGCCAGGACGACTATTGCCGCAGCGATTGACCTCACTTCACCCTCCTTCAATCCGCTTTGCCGGCCTGGTTTCGTAAGGACATCCTTTTTCGACCAGGTCGCTCTCAGTTGCAAATCAGATATTCCCCGTGCCTTCCAAGCGCGAAACCCGGAGCCCGGCGACGACTACTCCCCTTTCGCGGCGGGTAGCACGGTTGTGGCCTTGGAAAAAGCAGGATGAGAAAAGGTCTCCGTTTTTTCGGGACCGCGCTCGTTGTCTGCGGCGTCGGAGCGCTCGTCTGGGCGGTCGTCGTCTGGCGCTGGCAGGACCCCTTCACCGCGCTCTACACGAAGATCCAGCAACACCGCCTCGCGCGCCAATACGACCACCTAGTCGCCCGCTATCACGCGCCGCGCCTGCAAAGCGCCTCGCTGGCCGCTGTTCGGCGGGTAATCGCCCGGGAAGCCAGGAGATACAGGCTGGCCACCCACCAAGGCCAGGCGATCGGACGGATCGTCGTTCCGCGGCTGCACTTGAACATGGTCCTCGTTGACGGCACCGGCGAGAGCGCGCTCGAGAAGGGACCCGGCCGCGACCTCCGAACGTACATGCCTGGAGAGGGTCGACTCGTCTACATAGCCGGGCACCGGACAACCTTCCTCGCCCCGTTCTCCCACATCGAGCGACTGAGGCCGGCCGACAGGGTGTCGCTGCGGATGCCCTATGCGACGTTCGTCTACCGAATCACCGGCCACCGCATAGTCGAGGCCGACGACCTCTCCGTCCTACGCTCGCCCCGCCACGAGTTGCTCGAGCTCCAGGCTTGTCACCCGCGCTTCTTCGCCACGCACCGCTATGTCGCTTACGCGGTGCCGGTCAAGGTCCTGCCCGAGCACGGCCCTGCGTACGCGATCAAGGCGATCGCGAGCCGCTAACCGGTCAAGCCCGGCCGCACGAGCAGACCGTTTCGCCGAGCTCGCGACGCTCGTACGGCCGCCCGCAGCGGTTGCACGTGGCCGGCAGGATCTGCGCGCGCACGAGGAGCGCGCGCATCATCGCGGCCCAGAGGATGAGGTATGGAATCGCGAGTGCGGGATCCTTCATGCGTCGGATATCGGGTCGCGGGCGGCGGTTCTTTAGATTGGAAAGCGGTCGGTAGACTGTTTCTCCGTGAGCTGGCTGTCGATCGCGCTCCTCGCGTGCGCGGTCCTCGCCGTCATCGGCGCCGAGTGGCCGCGCCTCGCCCGAAACCTCGGTTTCGAAGCGCGGCGCCGCCGTGACCGCGATCGCCGCAAGTCCCAGCTGAAGCTGTTGCGAACCGACGACGAGGTGGACGAGAGCGACGAGTTCGCCGCGAGCGTCCAGCGCGACCTTTCTCAGCTCCCGACGATCGACGAGCGCGACCCCCGCTGACGCGTCGCGGCCACTGACTTCGGCAGCGAGCCGATCCAACTACCGGGTTTAGACGGTCGCGGCGGCAAAGCCACCACGACCTAGCGGAGGGCGAACCGAGCGCTGAGCCGTCGGGTGTTCGGGAGGATCGGCCCCGAGTTCTCCATGTTCTTGGTCTCCTGATAATCGGACGCGCGGAGGACGAGCCGGTGAGTGCCGCGTCTGCTTCCGAGCGCACGCGTCGAGATCGTCGCGCGCCCACGCCGATAACGGACGGGTACGCCGCGACCGTCCAGCGTGGCGTGGATCGTCGTCGGATCGACGCCCGAGCCCACATCGGTGACGCGAACGCGCACCAAGCCGCCCACGCGAACCCTGCGAGTGAGCAGCTGCAGGCGCGGCGGCTTCGCATCGCCGATCCAGAGGCGGAACGTGAACTTGCCGGCGACCCGGCGGCTGGGAGTGTCGAAGACGATGTCGTAGGCAGCCGCGTCAGGGCGGATCGCCCCGGCCGTGGGCGAAAGATGGTCGAACGTCGGCAGGTAGGGGTTCAGGTTCAGCGGTAGGCCCGCGTAGCCGGTCAGGCGGTTCTCGTCACCGGCGCGGACGACGCGAGGCTGCACGCGCGTTCCGCGGGCATGGGAGAGCACGACGACACCAAAGTTCGCGACCGGTCGCGCCAGCACGAGCCGGAAGACCTGCTCGGGCCCGTTCAGGCACGCCGCGATGCCGAGCGGCGACGGGTCCGTCGGATAGCGATAGCACCCGACGCGCGAAGCGCCCAGGGCTGTGTTCCCGCGATAGGTTCCGGGACGCCGCAACGTCTGGTGCCGGTCTTTTGCGAGTTGGGGAACCGTGACGCGGAGCCAGAACGGGATCCTGCGGGTCACAACGCCACGCGAGAGGACGACGAAGCCTGTCGTGTCTCCCTGCCGCGCCGCGGCCGTCGCGGCGGCGTGGAGTTGGAGCGACCCTGGGACCGAGACCGCGGCCGGGGCCGAGACAGTCGTTCCGCCCGCAGCAGCAATCGCCTGGATCGTGACCGTCCATGGGCCGGCCCCGCCGCCTGCATCTGTGAGCGTAACCGGAACCGAGGCCGACTCGCCGCGGTGGAGAAAGCGGAACGAGACGGCGGTCGGCGCTGCGAAGACCAGCGGATCGTTTGCCGCGGCGACGTCGATCAATCCGCCGCCTTGGCGCGTCGGGAGGACCTCCCGCCGCTGGGTGGCGTCCGTCCAGACTGGCCGGCCTGTGAGCGCAAGCGCCGACTTCACCTGGGCCGGCGTCCAGCCCGGATGCCGCTGTAGCAGCAGCGCCGCAGCGCCGGCGACGTGGGGCGAGGCCATGCTCGTTCCGCTGAAGGTGTCCCAGCCGTTCGGCACGGACGAGTAGATGTTCACTCCGGGTGCGCTGACGTCCGGCTTGAAGCCGAGGTCGATTCCGTTCGGCCCGCCTCCCGAGAAGTCGGCGACCACGGCGCCCTTGGTCACGGCCGCGGCGGTGATCGCCTTGGCCGCATCGCCGGGCGAAGAGATCGATCCGAAGCCGAACTCCCCGAAGTCGTTGCCGGCGGCGATCGCCGGCACGACGCCCGCGTCGGCAGCGGCGTTGATCGCCTTGACGACGATGTCGCGGTCAGGATCGATCTCCGGCTCGCCGAGCGAGAGATTGATCACGTTCATCCCGTCGGCGACGGCGGCGTCGATCCCCTTCACGATTTCGGGTGAGTTGCCGTTCAGCCCGACCCCAGGCGTCGGCACCGTCAGCACCTTGTAGTTGCCGAGGTACGCGGCCGGCGCGACACCGGAGACGGGCCTCCCGCCGCGCTGCGTCGCCCCGTAGTCGCCGGCCGCGATCCCGGCGACGTGCGTCGCGTGCTCCGACTGGACCGGGTCGAACGGACGTGAGGCGTATTTCCAGGTCGCCCCCGGCGGCGGGAATGCACGCGCCACGATCACCTTCGCGGTGGTGAAGGAGGTGTTCCCTTTCGGAAAGCCGCTCGGCATCGTGAAGCCGGCGGGGCTGAAGAAGCGATGGGCCTGGTCGACGCCGTCGTCGATGATCCCGATCTTGATCCCCTGGCCCGCGGTCGCGCGGGTCGGTCCCCAGAGTTGGGGCGCGTTGATCAACGGCACGCTCTCGTCGAGCAGCGAGTGGTACTCGACGCTGCGGTAGACGCGCGCGACCCCGGGTAGCGTCTCGAGCCGCCCGACCTGCCCGTGCGGCAGAACGACGGCGAGCCCGTCCAGGACGTAGCGATAACGCCAGCGGATCTGAGCTGACGGGATTTTCCGGACAATGAGGTGCTCGAGCCTCGTTTGGCCCGTTTTGAGCTCCCGGAGGTAGCCGGGGCTCCGCCGAGCCCGCAGGCCCATCGCAGCCGCGAGCGAGGGTCGCTTCAGGACCACGACGACCTCGGTCCGGCTCCCGGCGCTGACCGGCCGCACGCCGGCGCCAGCTCCTCCGAGTGCCCAGACGGCCGCAAATGCCGCAACCAGAGATAGACCCCGTTTCAAGGACGAAAGCGTAGCCGGGAGCAGTTCGTTCTAGCTCGCTGCTTTGCGAGGGGGGAGGAAGGGCTCGCGTTCCGCCGGCTGGCCCGCCTCGATCTGCCGCCCGCGCGCGATCTCGGCATTGAGTTCGGCGCCGAGCAGGAGCGCAACGTTCGAGAGCCAGAGCCAGACGAGGAAGATGATGATCGCCCCCAGCGAGCCGTAGGTCTTGTTGTACGAGCCGAAGTTCGCCACATAGAGGCCGAATACCGCCGACGCGACCATCCAGGCGACGACGGCGAAGAGCCCGCCCAGCGTCACCCAGCGAAATCCCGGCTGACGGACGTTGGGCGAGGCGTAGTAGAGGATCGAGAACATCACGCTGACGACGAGAATCAACACCGGCCACTTGGCGATGTCCCACACGGTGACTGCGGCGCCGCCGATTCCGATCAGCTTGCCGACCTTGTCCGCCAGCGGGCCCGTCACGACGACCGCGACTGCACTCGCAGCGAGAAGAATGACCATGACGACGGTGACGAGGAGGCGGAGCGGCACGATTTGCCAGATCGGCCGGCCTTCCTCGACGTCCCAGATCTGGTTCGAGGCGCGAATGAACGCTCCGATGTAGCCGGAGGCAGACCAGATGGCGCCCAGGAGGCCGACCGCGAAGAGGATTCCGGCGCTACCGCGACTCTGCGTCAAGCCGTCCAGGGCATTGGAAAGGATCTGATGCGCGGGCCCGGGTGCGAACTCGCCGAGATTGTCCAGCAGGGGCTTCGTCGCCGATGTGCCGATCAGGCCGAGGATCGAGACGAGCGCGATCAGAGCGGGGAAGATCGCGACGATTCCGTAGTAGGTCAGCGCCGCCGCCCAGTCGGTCAGATTGTCTTCGCTGAACTCCTTGAGCGTCCGCCTGAGAACGCCGGTCCAGGCGCGCCTCGGCAGCTTGGCCGGGGGCTCTGCGTACTGCTCCCTGCCAGCCCCTTCCTGTGAGTCTGTAGCCATCTCCGGAGAGTCGTATCCGGGGAAACCCCCGGCTACACTTCCCCTCCGCGCGGACGTGGCGGAATTGGTAGACGCGCACGGATCAGGAAGCGCGGGTGAACCCATGGTTCCCCGCGAGCCCCCTCCTTACTCAGACATTTCGAACGGCTCTTAGCCGAGCCGGGCAAAGCCCGTCTCGGCCCCGAAAGGCCCGGCTACACTTGCTCCCCGCGCGGATGTGGCGGAATTGGTAGACGCGCACGGTTCAGGTCCGTGTGGGAGAAATCCCGTGGAGGTTCAAGTCCTCTCATCCGCATAGCCGACGGCCGAGGTTCAGCGGGCCGACCAGGGGCCTGAACGCCCTCACCGGGTTTAGCGGCTGAGGCGGCGCGGCAAGCTGTCGAGCATGGTCATCCTCTTGCTCTTGCTTGCTGCGCTCGTCGTGCTCGGGATCGTCCTGGCAGTGGCCGTCGTCAAGTGGCTCTTCATCCTCGCCATCGTCGCGGCGCTCTGCTGGATCATCCTGTTCTTCGCGCGCCGCACCGCCTAACTACGGCTTACGGCAGTGCAGCGAGCACGTCGGCCGCGTGCGTGTCGGGCTTCACCCGGCGCATCGTCTTCGCCACGTTGCCGTCGGCGTCGATCACGAACGTCGAGCGCTCGATCCCCATCGACTTCTTGCCGTACAGGTTTCGCTCCTTCCAGACGCCGTACTGCTCGGCTACCTCGTGCTCGGGGTCGGCGAGCAGCGTGAACGGGAGCGAGTACTTCTCTTTGAACTTGGCGTGCGAGGCCTCGTCGTCTGGGCTGACGCCGAGGACAACGGCCCCGCGCTCCCGGAACTCGGCGTAGACGTCGCGGATGCCGCAGGCCTGGGTCGTGCAGCCGGGCGTGTCGTCCTTCGGATAGAAGTAGAGAACGACCGGCTTACCGCGCAGCGACGAGAGCTTGACGCGCTCGCCGCTGTCATCGCTCGCCAGCTCGAAATCCGGTGCCGGCTTGCCCTCCTCGACCATCGCAGCGATCCTACCGAGACGCTATGGGACGCTGGTGGAGTGAGCTGAACGGAACGGTGCGCGGTTTCATCGTGATTCTCGTAATCGCGGCGATCGTCTTCGTGCTCAACCTCGAGGGGACGCTGGTGTCGCTCTCGCTGATCCTGCAGATCGTTTTCTTCCTCGCGATCGCGGTCGTGCTTTACATGTTCTGGCGCGATCGCATGCGGCACGAGGTCGACACCTGGTCGCAGCGCTCACGTTGGGTCTTCTACGGCAGCGCCCTGCTGATCATCCTCGACTTCGGCGTCTATTTCTGGCCTGGCCGGAACACGGTCGGACTGGACGCGTTCGCCTTCATCGTCGTCCTGATCCTGGCCGGCTACTCGATGTGGCGCGTCTGGCGCGCCGAGCGCACCTACGGGTATTAGTGGCCTGACCGGCAACGCTCGCCGGCTCCCTGGCCCGCGATCACGCTGCGCCAGAGTCCACGCTCGCCCTTGTCAAGGCTGCCAGCCTTGCCTGCGGGCGATCGCGGCCTCTGGCTTGGTGCTCGCGACCCAGGAAGCGGGCAACGTCACCGGCCAGACCACTAGACTCGGGGCATGTGGATTTGGACTCGGATCCGGAACATCGGCGGGAATCCCGACGAGGAGGCGGACCGGCGCGAGGAGTTCGGCGGCGAAGACCCCGGGGAAGCTGACGAGAAGTACCTGGGCGGAGCCGGGTTCGGAGCCGGTCTCGCTGTCGGTGACGCAGCCGAGGTCGCGGAGGCCGACCTCGAAGAGACTAAGCCTCCGCCAGACCCCGCGCCCTAGTCTCGGCGCCGTCCAGCGCGTCTAGGGCTTCCCGAATCGGGACGCGCTTCCCAACGAAGATGGGGGTGTCGCGCTCCGTGTAGCGCGAGGCCTCGGTGTCGCGCAGCCGCAGCATCAGGTGCATGAAGTCGGCGGGCTCGTCGCACTCGAACGCGGTCATGAACTCCTGGTCGTCGATCCCGAACGAGTACGTCGTGTGGTTGTGGATCGTCGGAAACGCTTCGCGGCCGATCCGCATGTGCTCGTCCATCGCTCGGCGGCGGTCCTCCCCGGGAAGCGCATACCACGGCCGCACCTTCACGAACGGATAGACGACGAGGTAGGGCGAGTCCTTGGGCACGATCCGGCGTGGCTTCCGGGCCGAGGTGTACTCGGACGCCTTCGTCGTCGCCAGGTACGAGTACGGCGTCTCCAGCCACGCGGCGAGCGGGGTGCCGTTGAGCGCCGCGCCGAGCTCACCGAGGTCCTCGTACCGCTCGGTGATCTTCCAGAGGAAGAAATCGCAGTCGGGCCGGACGCCTGCGACCGAGTAGCCGCGCAACGCATCCATCCGGCCGGCCCAGTCCTCGACCACCTCGGCGAACGCGTCCTTGCCGGCCGCGCGCTCGTCGATCGGCAGGCGCCGCCAGGCGGGATCGACGCGGTAGAACGAATAGGCGACGTACTGGCCGCTCACCGCTCAAATGCTAGGCGAACGGAGGTGTGCAGGGCGTTAGCGGCGTCTGACCGGCGGCTTCGGCTTCGGACAGCTCAGGGTTCCGGCCTGCGCCGCATCGACGGTGTTCTTGACGAACGCCAGATCGGACTTCGGCGTGTCGTCGGTGTAGAAGAGGCCCGATTGCCAGCGGTCGAGATCGGGCTCGTCGCTGACGTGGAAGAAGAGCAGGCCGGCGACCGTTCGCTGGCAGTACGCGAGTCGAATTGCCCGCGTGTAGTAGGCGCCCTGCCGAGCCTCGGAAACTGCATCCCCTGCGTAGGGACCGCCGAGGTTCGTGTAAACCCCCAGCTTGCCCGTGGGGATCTCGGTCTGAACGCCGTACTCGCCGTAGAGAATCGGCAGCGAGGCGCCGCGCTGCGCGGTACCGCGGAACGCGGTGCGCAGCAGCTTGACGAGCTTCGGGTAGTCGGCGATCGAGATGCTGGTCGACTTCGGGTGCAGAGCGCTCGGCGGCGTCCTCGAGCTCTCGCCGTAGGGGTGGATCACGAGCATGTCCATGATCGGCAGGCTGCGGCGGCTCTTGCGATACGCGGTGCCGAGATCCCGCAGGAACGTCGTCGGCGAATGAGTCGGGCGAGCCGAACTGGCCCGGTCGGCGCCGCGGGGCGAGACGGCGCCGCCGATCACGTTGATCTCGGGCGAGACCGCCTTGAGCGCGTCGTACGTCTTGGCCAACAGCGCCTCGTAGGCCGGGGCCGCGAGGTCGCGCCCGCGCCTGTCGAACTGCGGCATCCAGAACATGTTCAGGTTCGGCTCGTTGCCGACGATGAAGTCCCGCACGTAGGGCAGCGACTGGGCCAGTGAGGCCGTGTAATGGGCGAACTGCGCCCGGTCGAGTGGGCTCAGCGGGGTCTGCCGGCTACCGCCGGTGTTGACGGCGATCACCAGCCGAACCGCATCGAGCTGCGCCGCGAGGGCGCTTGCCTGGAAGGAAGCGAGCTCGTCGGCCGTGGGCGCCGTCTCGCCTCGCGTCCAGTCCGCCCGCACCTCGATCTCGGTGAGGCCGGCGAAGACGGCGAGATCCATGCGCGCCTTTGCGACAACGGCATCCGGGACCAGGCTCGCTGATTCCGAGGCTCCGACGACGAGCTTGCGGGGGGCGGCCTGTGAGGGGGCGGCTGTCGCGAGTGCGAGCAGCGCGCCGAGGAGGGCGAGCTTGCGGATGGGCGGCATCCTGCATGGGTCATCGGCCGCCTCTCGCGAACGCTCGACCCCCCGACGGGGTTAGTCCGTTCGGAGGGTGTGGCGGACTCCTAACGGACGGAGCAGCGCGTCAGCCTCGCGGCCCGGGCGTCCGCGGCGGCCTTGCGGAAGGCCGGCAGGCTCGGCTTGGGCTTCTGGTCGGCGTAATAGAGGCCGGACTGCCAGCCGGCGAGGTCGGTCTCGTCGAACGTGTGAAAGACGAAGAGACCCTTGACCGTCGGCTGACATGCAGCCAGCTCGAGCGCCTCGCGGTAGTAGCGCGCCTGGGTCTTGGGATCGACAGCGTCCGCGGCCGAGGGTGACTTGAGATCGGTGTAGGGGGCCCGGTGAGCGGCCGGGACGCGTGTCTGCACGCCGAACTCCGTGTAGTAGATCGGGAGGCCGTGCCCGCGCTGCGGAGTTCCCGTGAAGGCGCGCGAGAGCAGGGCCGCCAGCTTCGGGTAGTCGCCGATCGTGATCGTCGTCGACGCGGCATGCGTCTCAGTCGGCGAAAGCTCGGAGGTCCGCATGTACGGGTGCACGGAGAAAGCGTCCATGACGGGTCGGGAGCGGCCGCTGGCCTTGTACGCAGCGCCGAGGTCCTGGATGAACCGGGTCGGCGAGTGGGTGTCGCGCTTCGTCCCCGGCCGGTCCGAGCCCCGCGGCGCGAGCGCGCCGCCGATCACCTGGATGCGCGGAGAGACGGCCTTCAGAGCGTCGTAGGTCTGGGCCAGCAGGTCGAGATAGCCGGTGGCGGCCGCGTCGGTGCCATCGGACCCGAACTGCGGCAGCCAGAACGTGTTCAGGTTCGGCTCGTTGCCCACGACGAAGTCGCGGATCTGCGGGAACGCCCGAGCGAGCGCCGCAGCGTAGGCGGCGAACTGGCGTCGAGCCCCGACCGTCCGCGGCGTGTGGCCGCTGAGCCCGTGCCAGACGAAGACGAACACGCGCATCCCCTCGGCGTCGGCGCCCCTGACCACATTGGCGAGCGTCAGCCGCTCCTGGGCCGACGGTGCTTTCGCCCCCGGCGTCCACATGCTCGACACCATGACCGCGTCGAAGCCGCCGTCATGGGAGATCTTGATCAGCGAGGCGGCAAGCTTCGGATCCGCCTGCTTGACCGCGTCGTCGACGGTCGCGACGAGCAGGCGATGGCTGAGCAGGTTCCCGCTCGGGGTGGGCAGCGTCACGCTCGTGTACGTGCTCGCCGTCTCCGAGGTGGCGCCCGAGTTGCCGGTGCCCGAAGCGGTCGAGGGCCCGCTCGTGGCGTTCGTGATCGTCGTGTCGCTTCCCCCGCCCACGGTGAAGCCGATCGCAATTCCCGCGACGGCTGCGGCCCCGAGCAAAGCCAGGGCAGGGCCCTTCCACCTCACGGGCGGGCACCTTAGCTGCGTCTACGCTTGCAACCGGTGGAGAAACGGCTCGAAGACCAGCTGAAACGGCTGCCGGCGAAGTCCGGCGTGTACATCTTCCGCGACGCGCGCGGCCAGGTCCTGTATGTGGGCAAGGCCAAGTCGCTGCGGCCGCGCGTGCGCAGCTACTTCCAGGCCTCGGCGGACGTCAGGCACGCGATCGCGCAGCTGCCTGAGCGCGTCGCCGACATGGAGGTGATCGTCACGGGAAGCGAGGTCGAGGCGCTGCACCTCGAGCAGAACCTCGTCAAGCGGCACCGGCCGCCTTTCAACGTCCGCCTCCGCGACGACAAGTCCTTTCCGTACATCGCGGTCACGGTCGGGGACGACTTCCCGCGCGTCATGTTCACGCGCGAGCGACATCGCCGCGGCGTCACCTACTTCGGCCCGTATGCGAACGCGAAGAAGGTGCGCGAGACGCTTGACGTGCTCAACCGCGTCTTCCAGTACCGCCCCTGCGAAGGCCCGAAGCCGGGCCGGCACTCGGGCATTCCCTGCCTCGACTACCACATCGAGCGCTGCCACGCGCCCTGCGTCGACTACATCTCGAAGGAGGCCTACGCCGAGATCATCGACGGAGTGATCAACTTCCTCTCCGGCGACACGCGGACGATCGAGCGCGAGCTCGAGCAGCAGATGCACGACGCGGCCGAAGGCGAGCGCTTCGAAGAGGCGGCGCGCTACCGCAACCGGTTGTTCGCGATCCGCCGGCTCAGCGAGCGGCAGGCCGTCGAGAAGCGCAGCGTCGGCGACGTCGACGTGCTCGGGCTCGCGGTCGACGACGACAAGGCCGCGGTTCAGATCTTCCCGCTCCGCGGCGGCAAGATGATCGACCGCTATGGCTTCCATCTGGAGAACGTCGAGGGCCAGGAAACCTCGGCGCTGCTCGAGGCGTTCTGCGTCGAGTACTACGGCTCGGCGCCGTCGGTGCCGCCTCAGATCGTCGTTCCGCGGGATGCGGGCGACGTCTCGGCGCTGGAGGAGTTCCTCAGCGATCAGCGCGGCTCGCGCGTCGAGGTGCGGGCCGCCGAGCGCGGCGAGAAGCGCCGGCTGCAGGAGCTGGCGACTCAGAACGCCCGACTGGCGCTGGAATCTGAGGGCTACCAGACCGAGCAGAAGCGGCTTCGACGGGTCGAGGCGCTCGAAGAGCTGCGCGAGGCGCTCAACCTGGAGAGCCTGCCGCTGCGGATCGAGTGCTTCGACATCTCGAACATCCAGGCGGCGGAGCCGGTCGGCTCGATGGTCGTCTTCCAGGACGCAATGCCGAAGAAGGCGCACTACCGCAAGTTCGCGATCCGCGGGCTCGACGGCCAGGACGATTTCGCGGCGATGGCGCAAGTGATCGAGCGCCGCTTCGCGCGGATCGGCGACGCCGCCGACGAGGAGTACGACGATGGTTTTGCGGTGGCGCCGAACCTGGTGGTGATCGACGGGGGGAAGGGCCAGCTCTCAGCGGCGCTTGCGGCGATGCAGCGCTTCGACCTGCCGCGGGTTGCGGTGATCGCGCTCGCGAAGCGGGCCGAGGAGGTCTTCCTGCCGGGCCGGCCCGATTCGGTCCGGCTCGACCCGCACTCACCGGGCCTGCAGCTTCTGCAGCGGATCCGCGACGAGGCGCACCGCTTTGCGATCGGCTTCCACCGCCAGCGCCGCGACGCCCGCGCGCGCGAGTCGATCTTCGACACGCTCGAGGGCGTTGGCCCGGCGCGCCGCCGCGCGCTGCTGCGCCACTTCGGCTCGGCCGAGCGCGTGCTCGCCGCCTCGCAGGAGGAGCTCGAGGGCGTCCCGGGCGTCCCTGCCAAGACGGCGCGTTCTATCTACGCGCAGCTGCACAAGGCGGGGCGTGCCTAGGAAACCGCCCCTTGTCAAGATCTCGCGCCCGTAGGCGTTTCGCGGCCACCGACCCGCCCGCGTTGCTCTCTCGCAGACGTGGCGAGAGCGTGTGTCGAGTGTCCGCGAATGTGGAATCACCATTTCGTGCACCTGCTCGGCCACTTGACCAAAGCGGACATCCGGCGTGAGGTCGCCGGAGTAGCGAGCGCGGACGTCGATCGGCACGTGAGACTCTGCGTGTGCTGCGCACAGCAGGTCGCGGATGCGGCCATGCGCGCCGTTTGGTGGGAGCGGCGGGGCCCCCTCGGCCGCCTCGTCCGGCTCGACAACTCACAGGCGGTC
>Ga0184619_10000208_pt1 | contig 19796 bp, 20 predicted proteins | sample PLM0_60_b1_FD_133146 | JGI IMG/M metagenome (GOLD analysis project Ga0184619, IMG submission 133146) | Groundwater sediment microbial communities from an aquifer in East River, Colorado, USA - PLM0_60_b1 | ecosystem: Environmental > Terrestrial > Soil > Riparian zone | place: USA: East River...
AACTCGGGGCTGGCGAGCATCGCCCCGTAGAGCGTCGGGACCGCGTAGAAGATCGTGGGCTTGCTTTCGACGAGGCGCTTGAACACCGACGCCGGTGTCGCGCGCTCGGCCATCAGCACGGCGGTCGCGCCGGTGGCGAGAGCGAAGGTCTGCGCGTTGCCCAGGCCGTACGCAAAGGCCAGCTTCGCCGCTGAAAAAAGCACGTCGTTCTCGGTGACGCCGAGGACGCCCTTCCCATAGAGATCCGCGGTGACGGCCATGCTCGAATGCACATGCACGGCGGCCTTCGGTGCGCCGGTCGAGCCGGAGGAATACAGCCAGAAGCAGGGATCGTCGCAGGTCGTCGGCGCGGGCGAGAGCTCGGGGGAGCCTCTCGCGAGGACCTCCTCCAGCGCTTCGTGCCCGGATGCGCCTGCGCCGGAAACGATCACGTGTTTCAGGAACGGCAGATTCGGCAAGAGCGGCGCGAACTGGGGAAGCAGCTGCTCCGAGACGACGAGCGCCTTGGCACGGCTGTCGGAGAGCATGTATTCGTAGTCTTTCGATGTGAGCAGCGTGTTCACCGCGACCGGAATGATCCCCGCCTTGATCGCGCCGAGGAAGGCAGTCGGAAAATCGATCGAGTCGGTGAGTGCGAGCAGCACCCGGTGCTCCATCGCTAGGCCCATGGCCCGAAGCCCCGATCCGAAGCGATTCACGCGCTCGGCGAGCTCACCGAAGGTATATCGACCCGTGTCGTCCACGAACGCGACCTTGCCCGCGCGGCCGGCAGTGAGGTTGCGCTCGATCAAATCGTACGCGGCGTTGTAGTCGCGGGGAATATGGATTTTGGGCGGGCTGACCGAGTGGTCAGCGGCGCTGAGCGAGGGCACGATTGTGACTCCCCCTTCGATCAACTCAGGCCGTGAGTCGGGCTTCTTTGCGACACAGCGAGATCCAGCCGGCCGCCCACGTCACCGCGACTTCCTCGGGCATGGTGCCCGCGCTGGCATCGTGCAGCATGATCTCGCCGATGCGCCTCGCTCCCAGCTCGGAGAGGATCGCGTCGAAGCGCTTGCCGCCGTTGCAGAAGGTTTCGGCGTAGGTCCGGTCACCGAGCGCGATCACGCCGTATTGCACGTTGGAGAGGTCGGGACGCGCCGTCTTGAGCGACTCGTACAGGTTCTTCGCGTTGTCGGGAACGTCGCCCTGCCCGTAAGTGGACGAGCAGATCAGGAACAGGCCGCCGCCCGAAAACACGCCGGCATCGAGGCCGTCCATAACCACGGTCCGCACGCGTATTTCGCCATCGTCGAGCGTAAGCTCGAGTTCCTGCGCGACCAGCTGGGCGGTGCCGGTCATCGTCCCCACGAGGATGGTCAGTTCGAGCGCCATCGGCTTTTTTTCCGTTCCCGCTTGCGTTTCAATATCGTGTGCATCATACTGCATGGCATGCGTATAGCAAGCATTATATTGCATCGATGAGCGCAGCTAGTATTCACATCAAAAAACCTTCGCAACAGTCTGTCCATACGAAGGAAAGCGATACGCGTAGCGAGCGTGACTACCTCGCTGCCCTGGGTGACCGGGTGCGAGAAGCCCGGGCGAGGCGAGGGATGTCACGCAAGCTGCTCGCCGGCGATTCGGGGGTGTCGGAGCGCTACCTCGCCCAGCTCGAAGCCGGACAGGGCAACGTTTCAATCCTGCTGCTGCGCCAGATCGCGACAGCTCTCAACCTCGCGCTCACCGAGCTGCTTGCCCAAGACTCGGGCGACGTCGTGGAGCTGACTCTCACGACGCAATTCCTGAAGCGTCTGCCGCGGCAGACCCTCGCCGCGGTGCGCTCGCAGCTCGTCCGCGATTACGGCAGCGCGCGCGACGAGCGCCACAAGCGGATCGCGCTCATCGGACTGCGCGGTGCGGGCAAATCCACGCTCGGTGCGAAGCTCGCCAAGGTCCTGGGCGCGCCCTTTGTCGAGCTCGACCGCGAGATCGAGCGCGAAGCAGGCACCGGTCTCTCGGAGATCTTTCTCCTTTACGGCCAGGCCGGCTACCGGCGCTACGAGCGACGCTGCCTCGAGAGGGCGCTCGAAAAAAACGAGCGCGCCGTGATCGCCACGGGCGGCAGCATCGTCTCGGAGCCAGGAACCTATGAGCTCCTCCTGTCGGCCTGCTTCACGGTGTGGCTCAAGGCCGAGCCCGAAGAGCATATGGCGCGCGTGATCGCGCAGGGCGACACCCGACCCATGGCCGGGAACGACCAGGCGATGGAGGATCTGCGGCGTATACTCGACGGGCGGGCCGTGCTCTATGGACAAGCCGACGTCACGGTGGACACGGCCGGCAAGACGCCGGAGCAGAGTTTCTCGGCGCTGCGCAAGGCAGTCGCCCGCTAGCACCAGGAGCCAACCCCATGAGTGCCGTGCCTGAAACCAAGACCTCCCCTCCCCTGGTCACGTACGACACGCATCCGGACCGTTATCTGCACTGGCGGCTTTCCTTCGACGGGCCCGTGGCGACGCTCGCGATGGACGTGAACGAGGACAAGGCTCTCAAGCCCGGATACAAGCTCAAGCTCAACTCCTACGACCTCGGCGTGGACATCGAGCTTGCGGATGCATTGAACCGCATCCGCTTCGAACACCCCGAAGTGAAGTGCGTGGTAATCACCAGCGCGCGCGAGCGCATGTTCTGCTCGGGCGCCAACATCTACATGCTCGGCCAGTCCACGCACGCGTGGAAGGTGAATTTCTGCAAGTTCACCAACGAAACGCGCAACAGCATCGAGGATTCGAGCCGCCACGAAGGCATCAAGTCCCTCGCCGCGGTCAACGGCTCGGTTGCGGGCGGCGGCTACGAGCTCGCGCTCGCCTGCGATGAAATCCTGATGATCGACGATCGCTCCTCGACGGCGAGCCTTCCCGAACTGCCGCTGCTGGGCGTCCTCCCCGGAACCGGCGGCCTCACCCGCGTCACCGACAAGCGGAAAGTCCGGCGCGATCTCGCCGACGTGTTCTGCACGACGAGCGAAGGCGTGCGCGCCGACCGCGCAAAGCAATGGAAGCTGGTGGACCACATCGCGAAGCCGCAGGCGTTCAAGGATGCGGTGAGAGAACGGGCCGCGGCGCTCAGCGCGCTCAGCACGCGCGCGGGCGGAAAAGGCGTGACCCTCAACCCGCTCAAGCGTGCGATCGACGCCGGCGGCTACCACTACGACAACGTAGACGCGGTGATCGACCGGAAAGCGCGCACTGCGACGATAACGGTGTCCGCGCCCCGCCAGGACGTTCCGTCCGAGGTCGAGGCGATACACGCGGCGGGCGACAAGTGGTGGCCGCTCGCGATGGCGCGCGAGCTGGACGACGCCGTCTTGATGCTGCGCACCAACGATCTCGAGATCGGCACCTGGATATTCAACACGCGCGGGGACATGGACAAGGCGCTCGCGGCCGACGCTGCGATGAAGGCTAACGAGAGCAATTGGTTCGTTCGCCAGGTGATCGGTTTCCTGCGCCGGACCCTTGCGAGGCTGGACGTCTCCTCTCGCACCCTCTTCGCCGTCATCGACAAGGGCTCCTGTTTCGCGGGCACGTTGTTCGAGCTCGCGCTCGCCGCCGACCGCAGCTACATGCTCCAGCTGCCGGATGACGAGCCGGGCGCACCGGTCATTGCGCTCTCGCACATGAACTTCGGCCCCTGCCCGATGGTGAGTCAGGAAGCGCGCATCGCCGCGCATTACAGCGGCGTGGCGAAACCCGTCGAGGCGGCACGCGCGCGCATCGGCAAAAAGCTCGACGCCAGGCTCGCCTCCGAATTGGGCCTGGTCACCTTCACGCCCGACGATCTCGACTGGGACGAGGAGGTACGCATCGCGATCGAGGAGCGCGCGAGCCTCTCCCCAGACGCGCTTACCGGCATGGAAGCGAATCTCCGCTTCTCGGGCAGGGAAAGCATGGAAACGCGCATCTTCGGCAGGCTTTCCGCTTGGCAGAACTGGATCTTCACTCGCCCCAACGCGGTGGGCGAGCACGGCGCGCTGAAGGTGTATGGCAGCGGCGCGAAGGCCAGATTCAATTGGGAGCGCGTATGAGCAGCATCGATTATTCCGAGAAGATCCCCAACAACGTCAACCTCGCCAACGATCGCACGCTGCAGCGCGCGCTCGAACACTGGCAGCCGCGCTTTCTCGAATGGTGGCGCGAGATGGGGCCGAACGACTTCGCCTCGGTCGACGTCTATCTGCGCACCGCGGTCGGCGTGGACGCGCAAGGCTGGGCGCACTACGGGACGGTGAAGATGCCCGACTACCGCTGGGGCATCTTCCTCGCCGATCCCATCGCGGATCGCACCATCGGCTTCGGGGACTCCTTCGGCCAGCCGGTGTGGCAGCAGGTGCCCGGCGAATTCCGCTCGCAGTTCCGCCGCCTCATCGTCACCCAGGGAGATACCGAGCCCGCCTCGGTCGAACAGCAGCACCGGCTCGGCCACACCTGCCCGTCTCTCTACGACCTGCGCAATCTCTTCCAGATCAACGTCGAGGAAGGACGCCATCTCTGGGCGATGGTGTACATACTGCACGCCTACTTCGGCCGCGACGGCCGCGAGGAAGCCGAGGAGCTCCTCGCGCGCCATTCCGGCGACGTCGACAAGCCACGCATCCTCGGCACCTTCAACGAACCGATCGAGGACTGGCTGTCGTTCTTCTGCTTCTGCTATTTCACCGACCGCGACGGAAAGTTCCAGCTGAAGAGCCTTGCCGAGTCCTCGTTCGACCCGCTCGCCCGCACCTGCCGTTTCATGTTGACGGAGGAAGCTCACCACATGTTCGTCGGCGAGACCGGCCTCGGCCGGATCGTGCGGCGCACCCTCGAAGTGATGAAGGAGGTCGGAAGCGACGACCCCGAGGCAGTCCGCCGCCAGGGCGCGGTGGATCTGCCGCTCCTGCAGCGCTATCTCAATTTCTGGTTCAGCTCCTCGCTTGATCTCTTCGGATCGGAGGTCTCCTCGAACGCCGCAACGACCTTCGCCAACGGCATCAAGGGACGTCCCGACGAGACTACGCAGTATCAGGACCACGTCTGCGCCGAATCGACCTTCGAGATCGAGGTTCCCGACGGCAAAGGCGGAGTCACGAAGGACACATCCCCGATGCGCAACGCCATGAACGAAGTGCTGCGCGATGCCTACATCAGGGACTGCGAAATCGGGCTGAAGCGTTGGAACATGCTGATCAAGCGCGGCGGTTACACGTTCGAGCTGAAGCTGCCGAGCAGCCGTTTCCGCCGCGCCATCGGAGCCTGGGCGAACATTCCCACCGACCTCGAGGGACGGCCCATCGACCGCGAGGAGCTCGACCGGCGCATGCCCGGCTGGCTGCCGAGCGCATCGGACAAGGCCTTCATCAGGAGTCTGATGCAGCGCGTGGTCGAGCCTGGAAAAATGGCCGCCTGGATCGCGCCGCCCGATCGGGGGATCAACAACCTTCCGGTGGATTACGAGTACGTGCGGTTGAACTGACTATCTTCCGGCCGTTTTTGCGAGCCCGGGATCCCTGAAGAGCAGTCGCGCATCCAGTTCGGGCGTGATGTGGATGACGCCCTCGGAATCGACGAGCATGGCGTACGAGACTCCCATGCGGAACGCCGCGTTCTTCCAGCCTCCGGGCCCGCCGATGAAGATCGGTTTGGACGCTGCGTCCGACAAGGCACCCGCCCCTGCCTGAGCCGGAACGAGAACGGTCACCGACTGCACCCCTGAAACGGGATAGCCGGTGCGCGGGTCGATGATGTGCGCGTAGCGCTTGCCGTCGATCTCGTAATAGCGCCGGTAATCGCCTGAAGTGCCGATGGCTTCGCCGTCCTTCAGCTCGAGTGTGGCCAGGAAGCCCCTGCCGCGCGGGGAATCGAGGCCGACATGCCAGGGATGTCCAGCGTGATCGCCCAGCGCCATGATATTGCCGCCGATGTTGACGAGCGCATTCTTGAGGCCGTTTTCCCGAAGAAGGTCCGCCGCGCGATCGAGCGCGTAGCCTTTCGCGTAGCCGCCGAAGTCGAGCTGCACGGCCGGGTTTTTGCTCGTCACGGCATCCCCTTGCAAGGTCAGGTCGCTCATGCGCGGGTCGGCACGAACGATTCGGGCGATTTCTTCGGGGTCCGGCAGAGGGCCTCCGGGTTTGTCCCGGTGAAAACTCCACAATCCGACCAACTTGCCGATCGCGGGGTTGAACAAGCCCTCGGACTGCGCGGCAAGGCGCTGCGTTTCGCGAATCAGCGCCGTTATCTCCTTCGTCGTCCGAATATTTCCCTTGCCGCTTGCGATCGCTTGGTTGAGTACGACCAGTTCTCCGGGTTTCCACGCATGCAGCTCACGGTGCATACGGTCGAATTCGCGAAAGACCTGTCCGACCGCCTCCCGCGCAAGCACTACATCATGGTCAGCGACGGTGATCTCGACCACCGTGCCGAACACGTAGGAGCTCGCGCGGTACTCGGCCGCCCGCGCGCACGAAAGCACCGCAAGCGTCGCGAACAACAGCGCGAAGCGATGTCCGAGCCGGGCGCTCAATGCCTACCCCGGTGCATTCGGGGCACGAGAAAGAGCCATGCGCCGGTGAGAGACAGGATCGCGAGCAGCAACGCCAGCAAATCGACGACCAGCGGCCCGTAGCGCCCCGCGAATCTGCCGCTGTGAAGATCGAGCAGCAGTTGCTCGACCGAAATCCCGGGCGCAAGCGCTTCTTCGTAAGCCCGCTGTTCGGAGACGGAAAGTTCCGAGGGCACCGACCAACGCACGCTCCGCTGCGGCGCCGGGCGCCAGGACAAGGCGTCGGCGCTCGCAAAAATTCCCGACGGCGTGCGGAGCACGATGGTGCGCGCGCTCGAGCCGATCGCCCGCACCGGAGAGCCCGGAAGCGCGCCGGGTCCCAACTTCTCGATCAGCTCGCCGTTTTCACGATACACGTACAGCGCGGCATCGCTCGCGACCACGAAGATATCGCCGAGCTCGATCAGGCCGACAGGCCGCGGCAATTTCTCTCCGGGAATCTTCCCGTCGAGCAGCCAGCGGCCGTTCGCCGCAGTGAGGACGTGGTGCCCGGAACGGAACACCTCGCGCGGCGGCTCGGACTTGATGCCGTACCAGCGCGCGAGCCACTCGGCGTGGACGAACCGGCCATCGAGCCCCAGGCCCTGACCGTGGTTCAGCGCCAGGCCGGTCACCGCGAGAATCAGGAAGAACAGCATGGCGGCAAAGCCGATGCGCGCGTGCCAGCGCCGCAGCAGCCGCAGCAGGAGCAGCCTCGGCGACATTTTACTTGCGGCCCGTCCGGTCGAAAAAAAGGGAGAGCCGCGCCATGCGCTCCATCGCCGCGACGGAGAGCGTGGCGCCGGCAATGCCGTCGATTTCGCGGTCCAGGCGATCGCCGGGCGCGAGCTTCGCCTCCTTGAATTGCTTCAGGAACGAGGGAAAGCGGACTTCCTGGCCCCGACTTTCGCGATAGACGAGCACGCGCACGTGATCGATGCGCCCGTCGACGACGACGAAACCCGCGGTAATGAATTCCTCCTTGCCGATCTCCTCCAGGATCCACACGCTCTTGCGGGCGTCGCTCCAGTAGCGCTGGCGCAATTGCGCCGGGGGATGGCCCAGAATCGCCGCGGCTTGCGCTTGTAGGTCCTCGGTCAGCCACAGCACCTTGGGCGCCGGCTTCGAGCCGAACACTTCGGCGACGAAAGCATCCGGCTCCTGAAAGACCTCGCCGCGAACAAGTCCCGCAGCGACCGCACCGAGCGCGAGCGTCAGCATCGCAAGCGAGCGGCGCGGTCTCCGACTCATCAGAACATGAATCCCAGGCCGAGATCGAACCGGTCTTGGGATTTGTCGGTCTTGTAACGCTGGATGCCGGCCTTCAGCACCACCTGCGGATGGACCCAGAAATTGACCCCGATGGTCTTGATGCGTTCGCTATTGTTCGGATCCTGGAGCTGGCCGTTGGCGGGGTCTTCCTGCTGCTTGATATCGATGCGCTCGTAGCGGACGAAAGGCGCGACGTCGAAATTGCCCAGCTTGTAAACGTGATACGCCGCCTGGACGTAACCCCCTTTGAGTGTCTTGGGTGCTGCAAAAGCGTCCGCAGACGTGGGGGCTGCAGCCAATATCGCGGCGTTGACTTTGTCCGCGTCGCCGAGCGTGCCCGCGGCGTAGAGCGCCTGCAGATCCAGTCCGGCAACGCGGTACTGCGCGTGCACGTCCCACAGCGTGAGGCGGGCCGAGACGCCCTGCAATACAGAATTGGACACCCCGTTTTGCCCGGTATTGCCGGTAAAAACGCCGCCGCCCACCAGCAGACCCGGGCGCCGGTAGTTGAGCGCGCCGTAGGCGGCGAGATTGCGGGCGTTGGCGAGTTGCCCTTCTTGGTGCCCGCTGCGGATACCCGTGGTCGGATCGTCGAGCTTGCCCGAGTCGAAGTTCGTCGTGATGCCGAGGTCGTACCGAAGCCCTTCTGCGACGACGCCGTGAACACCCGCTCCCAACTCTCGCCAGGTCGTGGGAATGATGCGGGTTTCGACCTGGTTGCGCATGACCCCGTAGTAGGTCGGCGGCTCGTGAGTTTCGTTGAGGATGCCGAGGGGGATCAGGAACAGTCCGCCTTTCACGCTCGCCGCATCGCTGAGCTTGTAGTTGAGCCAGGCCTGTTCGATTTCGGCCTCGCCCTGGTCGTCTTTGCTGACGATGGCGTGCTCGATCTCGATCTCCGAATGAAAGGTGAGCCGCTCATCGAAGCGGTGGTTGAAGCCGAACACGAAGCGCTGCAGGTCGGCCGTTGCGTTGCCGCTCTGGCGAAACTTGCTGTAACCCACCTCGCCGTAGCCGGTGATATTTGTCCCGCCGCTGCCCAGGCCCAGACTCCGGCCGAGCGGTGAGCCGTAATCCGGCGAGTACGGAGCCGCGGGTTGCTGCGTCGGCGGGGCCGCTCTTCGAGCTTGCGTCTTAAGATCGTCTATTTCCTGTTGCAGGATTTGCAGCTTGTCTTCGACGGACGCCTGGCCGAATGCGGGCGTCGTCACGGACGCCGCGACCAATGCCAGCGCTAAAGTGGAATTCTTCATTACGTCTCCTACTGAGTTGGCTAGCGATATAGAACACGGCTGGCTAACTCAGCTTCGACGCTGACTGGCTGGCTCCCTGAAATTCCCTAGACGAAGGCGCAGCACCTCCATCGAATTTACCGATGCGTTCTCAGGAGTTCACGGATACGGCGGGACCTGTCTTGCGCTTTCCGCCAAACATCGACCAAGCGATCCAGAGGGCGGGCAATACCACCAGGGCATAGGACAGCATCGCGCCGTACTCACCCTCGGGTCCGTACGGTTCGGTAGCGATGTGCCAGTACGGGTTGTCGATCGGCAGCACGTTCGCCTCAGTGGCCTCGTGGAACGAGTACACGAGCAGCTGCAGCGCAAACAAGACGAGGAAGATCGAGGTCACCTGGAAGAAAAGCCCGAGATTCACGCGGTGCCCGTAGCGAGACCATCCCCAGGCGAGAGCCGCTGCAAGCGCGATGCCGATGAGCGCGCCCCAAAGCATGTGCAGGGATTCCTCCTGGCGCGCGAGCGTCGCAGTGATGAATGCCATCTCCATGCCCTCACGAGTGATCATCAGCAGTACCAGCAGAAACACGCCGACCCAGGCGCCCCTTCCCGGGGACTGGCTCGCGGTCTCGATGCGCCCGCCGATCTCGCCGCGCAATTGTTTTGCATGCTTCAGCATGTACACCACCATCGAGATCACGAGTGCAGCCGCCACGGCGGCGAGCACCGCCTCCCAGATCGGCAGCACCGCGAACTCGGCGAGGAACACGCCGAGCACGACCGAGAGCGTCACTGCGATGCCCGTGCCCCACCAAGCCGCGGGCACCAGCCCGTCGCGCCCGGTCTTGCGCAAATAGGCGATGGCGATGGCGACGATGAGAAATGCTTCGATCCCCTCTCGCAGCGTGACCACCAGCATTTGGAGCATTCGGACTGTGCCTCGCTCGAGGTGTTGAACAGATCGGGATTACGCGGTGAGAATCAGCTTGCCGCTCTGGGTGCGGCGCAAGCGGTACTCGCGCCCGTTGTGCTCGATGATCAGCTCGCCGCGTTCACCGAGGAGCTGGTGGCTCATGGCCCGCTCCCCCTGAAACCCCATCTCAGGCTCAAGGGATTGATTCAATGTAGGTTTGGGCCGCGAACTCGATTCCATAGTCAAATGATAACCATTCTCATTCCTGCTGTCAAACACGGCGGCAGTTATATCCCATGGCGGGCTTTCAGCTCATCGCGAGAATTCGGGTGGATCGCTGGGACGCGCTCGCGAGCGCGGCGCGAAACTGAAAAGCTAGAACGCGCCGGACTGCGCGTAATTCTCGAAGCGGGTGTATTCCCCGAGGAAGGTCAGCTTGACCGTGCCGATGGGGCCGTTGCGCTGCTTGAGAATGATGATTTCAGCCACGCCTTTTTCGGGCGTGTCCGGCGTGTAGACCTCTTCGCGGTAGATGGCGAGGATCAAGTCGGCGTCCTGCTCGATCGCACCGGACTCGCGCAGGTCCGACATGATCGGGCGCTTCGGGCCGGTGCGCTGCTCGACCGCACGGGAAAGCTGCGAGAGCGCCACCACGGGAACCTTGAGCTCCTTGGCGAGCGACTTGAGCGAGCGCGAGATCTCGGAGATCTCGGTGGCCCGGTTCTCGCCTTCGCTCGTCGCCTGCATGAGCTGGAGATAATCGACCACGATCAGCCCGAGCGCGCCGTACTGCCGGTGCAGCCGCCGCGCGCGGGCGCGCAGCTCGAGTGCGTTCAGCGCTCCCGATTCGTCGACGAGGATGGGCGCGTCGTGGAGCTTCCCGACGGCGTTGGTGAGGCGGTTCCAGTCGTCGTCCGAGAGTCTCCCCGTCCGCAGCTTGTGCTGATCCAGCCGCCCGATCGATCCCAGCATGCGCATCGCGAGCTGGCTCCCCGACATTTCCATGCTGAAAATCGCGACGGGAAGCTTGTTCTCCACCGCGACATGCTCGGCCATGTTGAGCGCGAGCGCGGTCTTTCCCATCGAGGGGCGTCCGGCGATGATGATCAGGTCACCCGGCTGCAACCCCGAGGTCTCGCGATCGAGGTCGCGGTAGCCCGTCGGAATGCCGGTGATGTCCGAAGGGTTGTCCTTGTGATACAGGAGGTCGATGCGTTCCATGACCTGCGTGAGCAGGGGCTGGATTTCCATGAATCCCTGGCGCGTCCTCGCCCCGGCCTCGGCGATCTGGAAGACCTTGGACTCGGCCTCGTCGAGCAGCTGCCCGACGTCCTTGCCCATGCGGTTCAGGGCGCTGTCGGCGATCTCGGTGGACACCTCGATGAGTTTCCGCAGGACCGCGCACTCGCGAACGATCTCGGCATAGCGCCTCACGTTGTGCGCTGAAGGCGTGTTGCCGGCAAGAGCCGCAAGGTAGGTAATGCCGCCGGTCTTGTCCTTGTCCTCGCTTACCTTGATCGCCTCGTCCACCGTGACCACGTCGGCGGGCTTGCCGCGCTCGATCAGCCGGGAAACGTGGCGGAAGATGCGGCGGTGATCGTCCCGGTAGAAATCGCCGTCGGTGACGACGTCGCCGATCTTGTCGAAGGCGCCGTTGTCGATGAGGAGGCCCCCCAGCACCGACTGCTCCGCGTCGATCGAATGCGGCGGAACCTTGAGGTTCAGCAGCTGGGAATCGGAGCCGGTTTGCGTTGCGGGCTGGACCATGAACGCGCTTGAAACCTGTGGCGGAGACTTTACCGCGTCCGGGAGGGAAACGCACAAACAAAAGGAGCCGCCAGACGCGGCCCTTCCGTATCAACGGCTTGCGCCCGCGTTACTGCTGCGGGGTTTCTCCCAGCACCGATATCTTGATGTGGACAACGACGTCGGCGTGCAGCGCGACCGCGATGGAATGGTCTCCTACCGTTTTCAACGGCCCCTGCGGCAGGCGGATCATCGAGCGCTCGACCTCGAACCCTTGCCCCTTGAGCGCCTCGACGATGTCGAAATTCGTGACCGAGCCGAACAAGTGTCCGTCCACGCCCGCCTTCTGGGTGATCTGGACCATGAGACCCTCGAGCTTTGCGCCCTTTTCCTGGGCCGCCGCGAGAGTTTCCGATTGGGCTTTCTCGAACTCGGCGCGCTTTTTCTCGAATTCGGCGAGGCTTTCCGGCGTCGCCCGTTTCGCCTTGCCTTGCGGAAGAAGATAGTTGCGGGCGTACCCGTCCTTCACCTTGACCACGTCGCCCAAGCCGCCGAGGTTGACGACTTTTTCCAGAAGAATGACTTGCATGGCCGTTCCTTCAGTGCAGGTCGGTGTACGGCATCAGCGCGAGATAGCGCGCGCGCTTGACCGCCACGGAGAGCTGGCGCTGGTAGTGGGTGCGCGTTCCGGTGATCCGCGCCGGGATGATCTTGCCGTTTTCGCCGATGAAGTCCTTCAGCAGATCGACGTCCTTGTAGTCGATCCACTCGATCTTCTCGGCGGTGAAGCGGCAGAACTTGCGGCGCTTGAAAAGCTGCTTCGAGCCCTTCTGTTCGCGCTTGCCGTCGCGGCCCTTGCCTTTTCCCTTGCCTTTTCCGAAGCCGCCTCGACCTCTGGGTGGGGGCATGTCTACTCTCCTTCTGCGAATTCGATCTGTGTCGCGTGCAGCAAAGGCGTCCGGCTGGAGCGGCTCCTTGCGGCGAGAAACCCGTTCACTTTCACGCTGCTTCCCAGCTTGGCGGCAGCGAGGAGCTTCGCCTCGCGCTCGAATGCTACCGCAGCGATCTCAAAACTCACCTTGCGCTCGCCGCCCGCTTCCGTTTGCACAGAATCGTGCTGGAGCCTGAATTTCAGCATCGGCACGCCCGCGGGCGTATGCCGCAGCGCATCCACCTCGATCAGGCGGCCTGCGACCGCGACCCGGTTTGCTTGCGCCAATGCTCAGGCGCTCGCCGGCTCCGCGGGCGTGGCCGCCTCACTGCGCGGCGGCGCTTCGCCGCGCGGGGCCTCGCCCGGGCCGAGGACCGACTTCGCCTTTTCTTCCTTCATCATCGGCGAAGGCGTCGTCCACGCGCGATCCATTCTTATGATCAGGTGCCGCAGCACCGCGTCGTTGAACTTGAACGAGTGCTCCAGCTCGCCGAGCGTCTCGGCGTCGCACTCGATATTCATGAGCACGTAGTGCGCCTTGTGCACCTTGGAGAGCGGGAAAGCGAGCTGGCGGCGACCCCAGTCCTCGAGCCGGTGTATCTTGCCGTTTTTCGAGGTCACCGTGGAGCGGTAGCGCTCGATCATCGCCGGCACCTGCTCGCTCTGGTCCGGATGGACGATGAAACACAGTTCGTAATGTCGCATGCAAACTCCCTATGGATAAAGCCGCCCGCTCGGTCCACCGTTGCGACGCGGTGGAAACGGATGCGGCAGGGTCCGGCGGTCTAAAAGAAACGACCGCCGAAGCGGTCGTCGAACTGATTGAATTCTAACCGGATCGGGGGCTGCTGAGCAAGAGCTAATGCGATAGGCATTATCGCTTCGGTGATGCGAACGAAGATATGATATCCGGCTGTTTTGCTGACTATTTTAGGAAGGACAGGTCATGCGCTCCAAGATATTCATCGGTGCAGTCTGCGGGTCGATCACAGTGCTCTGCGCGCCCGCGCTCAGCCAAGGCATTCCCGCGGACGACCCTGTCAGGGTGCTGGTCGGACGGCTCGATCTGGAGAGGTACAAGGCCACGATCAAGGGATTGACCGAATTCGGCGATCGGCGGCAGGGGACCGATCGCAATCGCGCGGCGATCGACTGGATCGAACGCCAGCTGAAGAGCTTCGGCTGCGACACCGCACGCATCAAGTACGAGTACAACGCGCCACAGCCGCAATGGCGACCGCAAAACCGCGTGCCCATTCCCGTGGCCAGCGGGGAAATCCGCGCCGGCGCCGGAGGCGCGCGAATCCGCGGCATTGCGATGCCGACGGGCGTGAACGACGCTCCTGAAGCGCAACCCGATGTGAAGCTTCGCGGACTCAACTCGCAGCCGAGCGCCTCCGGCCCGCGCGAAGAGGTGTATTGCACGAAAATCGGCTCGACGCGGCCCGACGAGATGTACATCATCGGCGCCCACATGGACGGAATAGGCTGGGGCGAAGCGGCCGATGACAACGGTTCGGGAACGGCGTTGGTCATGGAAGTGGCGCGCGTGCTAAACAGTCCCGATGTGCGGACAGAGCGATCGATCCGGTTCGCGCTCTGGAACAACGAGGAAACGGGCCTTCACGGCGCCCGCGCCTATGCCGCGCAGCGGGCGGCGCTCCAGGGAATAGAGGATCCCCCGGGATCAGGCCGGTATCCGGAGCCAAAGTGGCTTGGCATGGTCCAGCACGACATGATGCTGTTCGATCACGGCATGCCTCGGGCCGACGGCACGCTCAGCCCGGAGCAGCGGCCCGAAGCGGATGTCAATGTGGAATTCCAGTCCACCGCGAGGTTTGCCGATCAGGCCATGAAGCTGGCTTTCTTCTTCCGGGATGCCAACGAGAAATACGCAACGGACTATCCCGCCGCGGTCGGCCACCACATGACCAATACCGACTCCACGCCTTTCATGGATCTCGTTCCGGCGATCAGCGTTCGTGAAAACGAGCGAGGCATGCAGATCGGCGCCGGCTGGAATCCCCACTGGCACCAGCCGACGGATCGCTACTCGACGTACTCCGATAAGGATTTTCGGCTCGGGCTGAACGCGGCGCAGACCACGCTGGCGGCGATCGCCCAGTTGACGGGCGCGGCGCTGAAGAAGTGACGGTCGGGGTTCATGATTTCACACGCCCGATTCATCGCCGCAGCCTGCCTTCTCCTCGCGGCCTGCGAGAACGTCGTCGGCTTCGACTATCGCGTCGCGTCCAAAGATCCGAACGTGACCTCTGCGCAAATGCTCAGGGTCGTCACCGAGGCGCTGGATCGCGCCGAAGCGAGGGCCTGGGCGCAGATCGACGAGAAAACGGGCGAGGTCACCTTTACCCTCGGAGCCTTCGGCGGCGGAAAGCCGCCGAGCGTCCGCAACGCCGAGACCCGCCTGCTCGGCGCGCTGCGTTACGAATTCGGGGAGCGGATCGAGGTTTTCTGCAACGGCGAGCCGCTGCGCTGACGACGACGCGCAGCGAAGGAGGAAACCGGGGACAGACCACGGTTTTCGAGAAACCGTGGTCTGTCCCCGGTTATTCCGCGCGCCTCCTCCGCGACTCGAACAGGCACACCCCGCTCGCGACCGAGACGTTCAGGCTCTCGACGCTCCCGCGCATAGGGATGCGTACCAGGAGATCGCAGCGCTCGCGCGTGAGCCGGCGCAAGCCCTCGCCTTCCGCGCCCAGCACCCAGGCGATGGCCTCGGGCAGATCCGACTCGTAGAGCGTCTTTTCGGCGCGCTCGTCAGCGCCGAAGATCCAGACGTTGCGCTCCTTCAGCTCATCGAGCGTGCGCGCGAGGTTCGTCACCATGTAGTAAGGCACGGATTCGGCCGCGCCGCTCGCCACTCTGGACACCGTGGCGCTGATTCCGGCCGCACGGTCCTTGGGTGCGATCACCGCGTGGGCACCGGCGGCGTCCGCGACCCGCAAACATGCCCCGAGGTTGTGCGGATCGGTCACGCCGTCGAGCACCAGCAGAAGCGGCGCTTCCTTCACCGAATCGAGCAAGTCCTCGAGGTTTTCCCGCGCCGGCTTCTCGAACGCCATCGCCACCACGCCCTGGTGGCGACCTCCGCCGTAGAAGCCGTCCAGGCGTTTGGTCGGAACGCGAATGAGCGATACGCCCGACCTTTCCGCGGCGAGCACTAGGTCTTTCGCCCGAGCGTCCTTGCGGTCCTCATCGAGATAGATCTCCGTGACCGACGCCGGATCGGCACGCAGCCGCGCAAGCACCGCGTGAAATCCGAAAATCGCGCGGGTCGGCTTCATCCTGCGCTGTCCTAAGATCTTGCGCGCCGGCGAAGTGATCGGACGTGACGCGGGCCGCCCGCGGATTCTCCCGCGAGCACAAAATCGATCCGGCTCGTCTCGAGATCCGCCCGGACGATCCTGACCTTCACCCTGTCGGCCAGACGGAACTGCTTCCGGGTGCGGTCGCCGATCAGTTGATGGCGCGTGGCGTCGAAGTGGAAATAGTCCTGCCCCAGCTCGGAGATGTGCACCAGTCCCTCTACGTAGAATTCGTCGAGCGCCACGAAAATGCCGAAACTCGTCACCGCCGAGACCGAGCCTTCGAACTCTTCGCCGACGCGGTCGCGCATGTAGTAGCACTTGAGCCAGGCGGAAACTTCGCGAGTGGCCTCGTCCGCGCGACGCTCGGTCTGCGAGCAGTGGCTCCCCAGCTCCGCCCAGTGGCCGGGGTTGTAGCGCCCGCCCGAGAGAACCGCCTTGATGGCGCGGTGGACAAGCAGGTCCGGATACCTGCGGATCGGCGAAGTGAAGTGCGTGTAATGCTCGTAGGCGAGCCCGAAGTGCCCGACGTTCTCCGGGCTGTACTGCGCCTGCTGCAGCGAGCGCAGCAGCACCGTCTGGAGCAGCTGCACGTCCGGGCGCTTGCGCACGGTCTCGAGCAGCTTCGCGTAGTGTTTCGCGGTGGGCTTGTCCCCGCCGTCGAGCGCGAGGCCGAATCCCCTGAGAAACTCGCGCAGGCTCTGCAGCTTCTCCGGAGTCGGGCCTTCGTGGACGCGGTACAGCGCCGGATGCTTGCGCTTGGAGAGAATGTCCGAGGCGCAAACGTTCGCGGCGAGCATGCACTCCTCGATGATGCGGTGGGCGTCGTTGCGCTCGACCTTCTCGATGCGCGCAAGACGCCCCTCCCCGTCGAAGACGAATTGCGTTTCGATCGTCTCGAAATCGATCGCGCCGCGCTCCTCCCGCGCCTTGAGCAGCGCCCCGAACACGTCGTTCAACAGCTGCAAACGAGGCAGGAGGCCCTTGAGGTTCCGCGCCGCCTCGCTGCGCGGATCGGCGAGGGCCGCGGCCACCGAGGTATAGGTGAGCCTGGCGCGCGAGCGCATCACCGCCGGATAGAAGCGATACGGGCCGATCTTGCCTTTCGCGCCGATCGCCATGTCGCAGGCCATGCACAAGCGGTCGACTTCGGCGTTGAGCGAACACAGGCCGTTGGAGAGCTGCTCAGGCAGCATCGGGATCACCCGGCGGGGAAAGTAAACCGAGTTGCCACGCTCGCGCGCCTCCAGGTCGAGCGCGTCGCCGTCGCGCACGTAGTGGCTCACGTCCGCGATCGCGACGACGAGCCGAAATCCTTCGCTTGTCTTTTCGCAGTACACGGCGTCGTCGAAATCCCGCGCGGTCTCGCCGTCGATGGTCACGAGCTCGAGCGGTCGCAAATCCTCGCGGCCGCCGAGGTCGCCCGCGCGCGGCACGGGCGGAAACTTCGCCGCGAGCGCCTCGGCTTGCGCCGAGAACTTGAACGGCAATTCGTGTTTCCTCAGCGCGATCTCGATCTCGATTCCGGGATCGGCGGCATCTCCCAGCACTTCGACGACGCGGCCGATCGGCTGGGTGCGGCCATCGGGCTGCCCGGTCAATTCGGCGACGACGACCTCACCCACCCGCGCTTTGCCCGCATCTTCCGGCGCGATAAGGATGGTCTGGCTGATGCGCCGCTCGGCGGGCTGAACGAAGAGGAAGCCGCGCTCCCCGTGCAGGCGTCCCACCACTCGGGCGTTGACGCGCTCGATGACCTCGACGATCGTCCCTTCCTTGCGGCCGCGCCGGTCCACGCCGGACTCGCGCACCATCACGCGGTCGCCGTGGAGGACTTTTCGCATCTCGTGCGGGCCGAGGTAGAGATCCGCGCCCTCCTCGGCGATCACGAAGCCGTAGCCGTCGGGATGGCCCTCGACGCGTCCGGTGACGAGATCGAGCTTGGCGGCGACCAGGATCGCGCGCTTGCGATTGCGCAGGATCTGGCCCTCGCGCTCCATCGCGCCCAGACGCTTCACGAACGCATCGCGCTCCTTCGGCTTGATCGCGAGGCGCTGCGCGAGCTCTTCGTCGGTGAGCGGCACGCCCGCTTCCGCGAGCGTTCGCAGAATGAACTCGCGGCTCGCGATCGGATGTTCGTAGCGCGACGCTTCGCGTTCGCGATGAGGGTCGGTTGCGCGCGCGATGTCGCGCTTTTTCATTGACAAATCGGTGCTTTCCTATAGAATCCGCGCTCGGGCTGAAGACCGGAACTGGCGCGGCCCTTTTCGCCGAGGTGGCGGAATTGGTAGACGCACTAGGTTCAGGTCCTAGCGGTCGCAAGACTGTAGGAGTTCGAGTCTCCTCCTCGGCACCACTTCGCTACGACGACATTCTAACCTGTCTGCTCGCTGGCTTGGGCTCGAGTCTCCCCAACGCGCGATTCGTCTGCCGGATTTAAGGCCCACTCGTCCGACGACAGTGAATCCAACCCGCAAGGGCCTCTTTTTCCTGTGCCTTGCGGCGAGCCTCGCGCGCGCCGAGCAGCTTCCGTTGTGGGAGGCCGGCGCAGGAATCGGAGTTACGACCCTTCCTCACTATCGCGGCTCGGATCAATCCAAGACTTGGGTGCTCCCGGTGCCTTATCTGGTCTACCGGGGAGAGTCTCTCAAGGTCGACGACGACCGCAGGATCCGCGGCCTGTTCGGCGACAAGGTGGAGCTCGAGTTCAGCCTGAACGGCTCCCCACCGGCCAAGAACAACGACGCGCGGCGCGACATGCCTAATCTCGATGCCACGCTGGAAATCGGGCCCGCGCTCAACATCACCCTGTTTCGATCCGAGCACGGATCGGAAAGACTGCAATTGCGACTGCCCGTGCGCAGCGTCATCGCCTCCGATTTCTCCCACTTCAGGCAAGCCGGTTGGATTTTTCAGCCGAATCTGAGCCTGGATTTTCGGAACATCCTGGGAAACCGCGGATGGAACCTCGGCGTGCAGGGCAGCCTGATCTACACCGATCGGCGCTACAACCAGTACTTCTACGCAGTCGATCCGGTTTTCCGCACAGCGGAGCGGCCCGCTTTTGATCCCGGCGGCGGTTTCGCCGGAACGACGTTACTCACAGCGATCAGCAAGCGATTCTCGGATCTCTGGATCGGCGCCTTTGCGAAATGGGACAGTGTCGGCGGCGCGGTGTTTGCCGACAGCCCGCTGGTCAAGACAAGAAGCAATCTCAGCGGGGGCTTGGGCATCGCCTGGGTTCTGGGGGCCTCGAGCGCCAAGGTAGAAGCGGAGAACTAGCTGCAGGCGGATTCAGATCATCGCACCGTTGATCGAGATGATCTGACCCGAAATATAGGCGGCCCGTTCGGAAGCGAGAAATCCAACCAGGTCGGCCACCTCCTCCGGCGTCCCGGCGCGCTTCATCGGGACGAGCGTCTCGACGGCGTCTCGAGAGAAAACGCTCTCCGTCATGGCGGATTCGATGATCCCGGGTGCAACCGCATTGACCGTAATTCCGCGGCTCGCCAGTTCCAAGGCGAGTGCCTTGGTCGCACCGTGCAGGCCCGCCTTGGCGGCGGCGTAATTGGTCTGGCCGCGGTTGCCTGCAAGCGCAGCCACGGAGGAAACGTTGACGATCCTTCCCCATCGCGTCCCTATCATGGGCATGAGCAAGGGCTGCGTGACGTTGAAGAACCCGTTGAGGGACACATCGATCACCCGGGACCATTGCTCCGGCCGCATGCCCGGCATCACGGCGTCATCGTGAATTCCGGCGTTGTTGACCACGATCTGGATGGGGCCTTCGCCGAGCATTTTCTGCAGTGCGG
>Ga0184619_10000209_pt1 | contig 19788 bp, 20 predicted proteins | sample PLM0_60_b1_FD_133146 | JGI IMG/M metagenome (GOLD analysis project Ga0184619, IMG submission 133146) | Groundwater sediment microbial communities from an aquifer in East River, Colorado, USA - PLM0_60_b1 | ecosystem: Environmental > Terrestrial > Soil > Riparian zone | place: USA: East River...
CGCCGCCCGGCTTCTGCTCCACGACGACCGGCTGGCCGAAGCGCTCGGAGAGCTTCTGCCCGAGAAGGCGGCTGACCAGATCGTTGCCCGAGCCGGGCGGCGAGCCGACGAGGAACCGGATCGCCCGGGTGGGATATTGCTGCGCAATCGCTTCGCCCGACGCGGTAAGCACGACAGCAAGGGTTGCAGCGAGACGCAAGGCGGTCATCGCGCGCAGTGTATGGCGTTTACCGACACGGCGCCGCGAGCTCAGAATTCCCCGAACAATTCAATTCCCCCGTAAGGGGAATCGGCGCCGCTCTGCCACCTCCACCCGGCCGTGACGGCGAGAAAAGTTTTCGGCAGCACCCGAAAACCGCCGAGGACAAAGCCCGCTCTGATCGCGCGGTAGCTTGGATCGCCCTGTGCGACCAGCTCCGGTCCGAGGAAACGATCGTCGTCGAGGGCGCGCAGGACTCTCGTTCGCGCCCAGTATGCGTCGAGCCCAAAGGTATAGGTGGCAATCCCGGCGGCCCGCCAGGACGGCGTCAGGGCGACTTCACCCTCGGCCTGGGCCTTGGGCCAGAACTTGCGGCCGCGCTGCTCGCTCTCCGGATCGTCCGGACTGAGGCGCGTGTCGGAGAAGCGAACGCCGAGGCCGATCGCGCCCGAGCGGGCGCCCGTTTCCCGCTGATAGCCGAGCATCGCCTCAGCGCCCCGTACGCGGGCCTCGGTGCGCGTGTCTTCCGAATCGTAACGGTAGGCATTGGTGTCCAGCCAATACCGCTGGAACCATCGCTCGCTTCCGGGAACCGGAACGAGGGCGCTCAAGTACCCGTAGTAGCCGTCCCGGTAGGCTTCGCCGCCCGCCAGCCAAAGCCGTTCCTCTGCGCCCGCCAATCCCGGCAGGAGCAGCAGCAACCCGAGTGCCGAACGGAGGAAGGATGAGTCCCGGACTTTCATGTGTCGGTGTGACAGGTAATCGGCGCTCTGGTTCTCAGGTAAGAGCCTGGGCATCTATCCGGCCTTTGCCGGATGGGCAGCGAACGCGATGCCGGCGAAGATTCGTTCCGTGATCCTCACCGAAGGAGAACGTCATGAGCAAGTACCGCAGCTGGAAATTCTACCTGTTGAGTCTCGGGACGGTTATCGCGTCGAACGTCGTTTGCGTTTCGGAGGCGCTCGCCACGACCGCGACGGGCAACCAGAATCCCGATTTTACGGTTTCGGCGTCGCTGGCATCGCGGGGAACGCCCGATCCGGACGTGGCCGCCGCAGGGCAGACCGTCGATGTAATTCTCTCGGTCAGAAACAACAGGCCCCTCAAATTCCCACCGAAGGTGCACCAGGTGCAATTGCGGCTGACCGTACAGCTGCCCTCCGGAGAGTCCTTCAATGTCGCAACGAACGTGCCGCTGTTTCCGGAACAAACGGCGAGGGTCGCGTTCGATTTCAACGTGAAGCCGACCCTCCCCAGGGGCGCGTACGCGCTGACTGTGGAAGCGAATGAGGTCGATTCGACGGCGCCGACTTCCAGCGCCACGGGCACGCTCACGATCGTCTGAGGTCCAGCACGACTACACCCTGCCGAACGGAGGAGAAATGAAACTCGGAGCTTCACAATTCTGATCCGAAGGTAGTCGTCGCGTTCGTTTCTCAGGTAAAGCCCCGGGCACTTATCCGGTCTTTGCCGGGTGGGCTGCGAACGCGGCGCCCCCGAAAATTCCCCCGACTTCCATCAACCCACTTTTCCCGCCCCATTCGGCGGAGACCGGAGCTTGCGATGAACCGTGGATTTCTCTCCAAATGGAACCACTCCGAGGTCCTTGACGAGGAGCAGCTCAGGGCGTTTCGAAAGGAAAGGCTCGTCAGCTACGCCGCGATCGGCGTCGTCCTGGTTTCAATCGCCGGGTTCTCTTTCGAAACCGCCGCCGGATTGATCGGGCACGGACGCACTGCCGAATGGGCATGGGTCACCGAGGCGATCGTCGGCAGGGGTTTGCTCGGCTTTTTTTTATTTTCCGCGCTGGTTTTCCAGCTCACGCGGCTGGGGTACCTGATCAGATTCTCGAAGCACCGCGCGATGCCTGACTCGGAGCTCGAACGGGTCTATGCCGGCGACGCCCCGCGCCTTGCCATCCTGGTCCCCTCTTATAAGGAGGAGCCGAACGTGGTGCGCCAGACGCTCCTCGCGGCGGTGCTGCAGCAATCTCCCAACCGCCGGGTCGTCTTGCTGATCGACGATCCGTCGGCGCCGGGCGGCCCGGAGGACGCGGCCGGTCTCGCGCGGACGCGGGACCTGCCCCGGGAAATGAATTCATTGTTCGCCGCGCCGGCCCGAAAGTTCGGGCGGGCGCTTGCCGAATTCGAGCAACGGCGGAAGCTCGGGACGCTAGAACCGCGGCGGGAGATCGAGCGGTTGGCGGCGTTGCAGCGCGACGCGGCGAACTGGCTGGACAAACTGGCAAAGGACATGCGGGCGAAGGACCACACGGACGCCTTGTTCATCGAGCGGATCCTGGGGTGCCCTGCGCGATCGCACCTTGCGCGAGGGCGCGCGCTGGCGAAGGCGGATCCGCGAGATGTCGATCTCCTGAAGGAATATCGCCGCCTCGCGGCGCTCTTCAGGGTCGAGGTGACGAGCTTCGAGCGCAAACGCTACGCGAACCTCTCGCATGAACCCAACAAGGCGATGAACCTGAACAGCTACCTTGCCCTGATGGGGAGGACTTTTCGGGAAGTCGAGTCGGCGAACGGTCTGGAGCTGGAACCGGCCGACGACGCGCACGCGACGCTGCGAGTACCGAACGCAGATTTCGTCATCGTGCTCGATGCCGACAGTCTCATCCTTCCGGAGTATTCGCTGCGCCTGATGAACTTCGCGTGTCGCCCCGGGAACGAACGGATCGCGGTGGTGCAAACGCCGTATGCGTCGGTGCCCGGCGCTGCGAGCGAGGTCGAACGCGTCGCCGGAGCCACGACCGACGTGCAGCTGATGTCCCATCAGGGCGCGACGCTGTTCGGCGCCGGATCCTGGGTCGGCGCGAGCGCGCTCGTTCGCCGCGCTGCGCTGGAGGACATCGTGGTCGCCGAAAAGGAGCGCGGCTACACCGTCCTGTCGTATATCCGCGACCGCACGCTCAACGAAGATACCGACACGACGGTGGACCTGAACCGCAGGAACTGGACCGTCTACAACTATCCGGACCGGCTTGCCTACAGCGCCACTCCGCCGGACTTCGGGTCGCTTCTGATCCAGCGCAGGCGCTGGGCGACGGGCGGGCTGATCATTCTGCCGAACGTCCTCCGCTACATCCTCGACCGGCCGACCCCGCGCCGCGTCTGGGAAGGGCTGGTCCGCGCCCAGTACATCCTGGCCGCGCCGCTCGGCAGCGTGGGGATCGTCATCCTGATGCTCTATCCGTTTCAGTACGGCATCCTGTGGTCGGTTTGGCTGCTGCCCGCGTTTTTCGCCTGGCTCGCGATCTTCGCACGCGATCTCATGCACAACGGCAGCCGGCTCTCCGACCTGTTCAGAGCGATGGCGCTCAATACGATGCTGCTGCCGGTGAATCTCGCCGGAGCCGTCACCTCGATCCGGCAGATCTGGAGCGGCCGGAAGATCCCCTTCCAGCGCACGCCGAAAATCCGCGGCAGGACGTCTGCGCCCGCCGCTCACATCGCCGCCCAGCTCGCGTTTCCGCTGCTCGCGTCGGTGGGGTTCTCGGCGCGCATCGCCATGCACGAGTGGGCCACGTGTCTGTTCTTCATCGTCAACGTTGCGGCGTGGGCCTATGCCCTGCACGTTTTCATCGGCTGGCATGCCGCGCGCGAAGACCTGCGCGGCGGCTTCGAGCCGCGGCTGCGCCCCTTGTTGAAACCCCTTCTGAACAAATGGAAGCCGATCAATGAGAGATAGCCCCCCGCTTCTGATCATCGCGCTCCTCACCCTGGCGCTCGCGCCCGCCGCGTCGCCCGGCCCCCGCGATTCCGTCGGCACCGGGCATCGCGAGGCGGCGATCACGTTCGACGACCTGCCCGTGGTCTCCGTGACGCAGCTCGACGCCGCGGCCCGCCGGGACATCACCGACAAGCTGCTGCGCGCCGTCGTGTCCAACAAGGTTCCGGCAGTCGGTTTCGTCAACGAGTACGGGCTGTACGGATTCGAGCGCGAGCCCGGCAAGCGAGCGCCGGATCAGGACGGCGTCTCGCTTCTGCGGATGTGGCTCGATGCGGGCCTCGAGCTCGGCAATCACACTTTCGCCCACACCGACCTTCACGCGGCGTCGCTTTCCGCGTTCAAGCAGGACATCGTCCGGGGCGAAGCCGTGACGGGCGAGCTGCTGCAGCAAAAGGGGACGCGGCTGCGGTACTTCCGCCACCCCTATCTGCACACCGGACGGGATCTTGCGACCAAGGAAGACCTCGGGAGTTTCCTTGCGGAGCGGGGATACCGCATCGCCCCTGTCACCGTCGACAGCGAGGACTATCTCTTCGCGGCGGCGTACAGCAAGGCCGCGGAGGAGCGCGACGGACGGCTGATGCGCCGTATCGGCGCCGAATACGTCCGCTATACGGAACGGGTTCTCGATTACGGCGAACGCTTGTCGAAGACGCTGTTCGGGCACGAAATCAAACAGGTCCTGCTGCTGCACGCGAACGCGTTGAACGCGGATTATTTCGACGAGCTCGCCCGTATGATGAAGAAGCGCGGATACCAGTTCGTTTCGCTCGACGAAGCCTTGAGCGATGACGCCTACCGTTCCGCGGATAAGTATACGGGCGGGGAATCCCTGAACTGGCTGGACCGCTGGGCGGTCACCCGGGGCGTAAAGAAGGCGCAGAACGCGCTCGACGCCTTCCCCGAGGTTCCCGGATTCGTGGCGAAGGCCGCCGGTGCCTGAGAGCGGCGCGTGATGGAATTCGTGCAACTCGAATAGAAATCGCACCCGCCGCTGCGAGCCGTCGCTCCCCCGACATGTGTTGGGATGCGGCGACAGCGGCGGGTTTCGGCGAATCAGTGCCTTAAGCGCTGTGCGGTGGGGCGGCGTCGCCGCAAGGCGACGCTCCCGGATCCGGTTTCGCGTCGGAGGGAATCCTACCTCCTGATTCGCAAAGAGTTAATTTTTCCCTGGCACATGCCTTGCAAGAGCTGAGCTGGGCGGCCGTGACGTCCAACGACCGACCTCCACAACCGGGCTCAAGCCCGATCGGTTTCGAATTCAGATGAGCTCGTCAGAGGAAAGGTTGCTTTCCCATGGACCAAAGTGTGCCCTTTACTACCGGCGGTGCGAACGGCACGGTTAACGCGCTGCTCGAGGCGGAAGCCAAACGAGTCGCCTACGCGCTGCACGATCAGGCGGCGACGCTGCTCGCGACGGTCCACCTGGACGTCGCGGACATAGCGCATTCGCCCGGCAAGCCGAGCCCGGAGCAAATCGCGCGCATCACCGCGCACGTCGAAGAGCTTCACAAGCAGCTGCGGCGACTTTCGCACGAAGTCCGCCCTCCGATTCTCGACCAGTACGGTCTGGTGCCCGCCCTGCAGTTCCTGGGCAGGGGAATCGAGCAACGCACCGGCCTTGCCGTCGCCGTGCGGGGACGCGCCAGCCGGAGTCTGCCCGAAACGGTGAAGACGACCGTCTATCGCGTGGCTCAAGAAGCGCTGACCAATGTCACCCGGCACGCGCAGGCGACTCGGGCGACTGTCCGCGTCCGGACGAGCCGTGGAAATCTTCAATGCTGCGTGCATGACGACGGACGCGGGTTTGACGTTTCGGCCCGCCGTGAGAGCGGCGCGAAGAGCCGGGGCCTTGGCCTGATAGGCATGGAGGAACGGATTCGCGCGCTGGACGGAAGCATCCACATCGAGTCCTCGCCGGGAAGCGGCACCCAGATAGATATTTCCGTCCCCACGCAGGCGACTGCGCGCGCATGAGGATCCTGCTGGCGGACGACCATTCGATGTTTCGCGAGAGCTTGAGGGTGCTGCTCGAGAAGCAGGGCTTCGAGGTCGTGGGCGAGGCGGCTGACGGAAAAGAGGCCGCGCACCTCGCGAGGCAGCTCGAGCCGGACGTCGCACTGCTCGACCTGGACATGCCGCTCCGCAACGGAATCGACGCGGCCCGGGAGATAAGGCGGCGCGCGCCGGGCACCGCAACGATCCTGTTGACGATGTTCGAGGAAGACGCGTACGTGATGAGGGCGCTCCAGGCGGGCGCGCGCGGCTACGTCCTGAAAGCCCAGGCGGCGGCGGAGCTGGTCAAGGCGATCCGGGAAGTCGCGCGTGGTTCGGTCTATCTGAGCCCGGAAGTCTCGCGCGCGGTGGTCGAGGCGTGTGTCGCAAAGAAATCTCTCGAGGACGATCCGTTGACGGATCGCGAGCGACATGTCCTGCAACTGATCGCCGAGGGCAAGACGACGCGGGAATCCGCCGAGATCCTTCGGGTGAGCTTCAAGACCGCCGAATCGCATCGCATGCAGATCATGCGCAAGCTCGATATACATAAGACCGCCGGCCTCGTTCGCTACGCGATTCGCCGCGGGCTGATCAGGCCTTGAGCGTTTCGCGGGCCGGGAGCACAACAGTGATCTGAAAGCTCGGCGTCAGCATCACGCAAGGCGGGCTGGTTCATACTGACGCTCGGTGCTCTTTGCCACCTCCGCGTCACGATCCCGATGGATCGCGGACGCCTTCCTAATCTGCGCCTTGATATGGTTTGCGGGGCTGGAGTACCGCGGCCTCTTCATGCCCGACGAAGGACGCTACGCCGACATTGCCCGGTCCATGCTGAACGCCGCCGACTGGGTGACGCCGCGGCTCAACGGGATCAAATATCTCGAAAAACCCCCGTTGCAATACTGGGCGACCGCGGGCACGTTTGCGTTGTTCGGCGTGGACGAGTGGACCGCGCGCCTGTGGCCGGCCTTGACCGGCTTTCTCGGGATCGTGCTCACAGCGTTTGCGGGGTTTCGCCTCGCGCCGAACTCGCCGTGGCTCCTGACCGCGTCGGCGGTTGCCGGTTGCTGGGGATATTTCCTCGGCGCCCAGTTCCTGACCTTGGACATGGGGCTCACGTTCTTTCTGACCGCGGCGATGCTAGGGTTTGCGATGAGCCGGCGCGCCGACATTTCCTTGCGTGCGGAGCACGGCTGGATGGTGCTCACGTGGGCTGCGATGGCCTGCGCCGTCTTGAGCAAGGGAATCGTGGGGATCGTGATCCCGGGGTTGGTGCTGCTCACCTACGTTGCGATCGAGCGCGATGGGTCGCTCCTCCGGCGCCTGCACTGGGTGCCGGGACTCGTGGTTTTCGGTGCGATCCTGCTGCCCTGGTTCATCCTGGTTCAGGAGAGGAACCCGGAATTTTTCGACTTCTTTTTCATCCGTGAGCATTTCGAGCGCTACTGGTTGCCCCAACACCACCGGCCCGGGCCCTGGTGGTACTTCATCCCGGTCCTGCTCGTCGGGCTGCTCCCCTGGACGCCGAGCATCCCCGCCGCATGCGCAAGAGCGTGGAGAGCGTCGGCTCCTCCGGGCTTCAAGCTCGATCGCTTTCTCGTCATCTGGGCCGGCGTGGTGATCGTCTTCTTCAGCGCTTCGCACTCGAAGCTGCCCGGTTACGTCCTGCCGGCGGTTCCGGCGATTCTTCTGCTGTTCGCACGGCACTATCCGTCCCTCTCCGAACGCCTGCGCCGCGCGCCGGCCTTCGCCTGCGTCGCGAGCGGGTCCGGCTTGGCGATCCTCGCCGCTGCGCTTCCGGCTCTGAGCGAGCAGCTGGCGTGGACAGACTTCAAGGCCGAGTATTCGATCTGGCTTTTCGCGGCGGGCCTCGCATTGTCGGCGGCAGGTTTCGCCGCGCTCCGGCTCCTGCGGCGCTCGCGGCAGGAGGCGTCCCTCGCGGTTCTCGGGCTGGGCAGCCTGCTCGCCGTCCAGCTGGCGCTCTCGGGCACGCACGCTCTTGACGAGGTCTATTCCTCGGAGCGGCTCATCGAAACCGTGGCCGGCGAGGCGCTCCAGTTCCCGCGGGAACCGCCTTTCTACAGCGTGGCGAGTTTCGATCAGAGCGTCCCCTTCTATCTCGGCCGCCCCGTGACCCTGGTCGGCTACAGGGACGAGCTCGCGCCGGGCATCGCGGCTGAGCCCGGGAAATACGTCGCGTCGGTCGCGGAGTTTCTCGGGCGCTGGGACAGGCACGGCGAAGCTTTCGCGATCATGACGCCGCATCTCTACGAGAAGCTCAAGCAGCAGGGGCTCTCCGGGCGCGTCCTGGCGCGCGATGCGCGCCGCATCATCGTCGCAAGGCGCTAGCCGCAGCTCGAAGACTCGCTCACCGGTCCTTTCTTGGGCAGCGCGAAATAGAACGTCGCGCCTTCTCCCGGTTTGCCCTCGGCCCACACGCGTCCGCCGTGGCGGACCACTACGCGCTGCACGATGGCGAGCCCCACACCGGTGCCCGGGAACTCTCGCGTGCTATGCAGGCGCTGGAACACGCCGAACAGCTTGCCGTAATATCGCATGTCGAAGCCGGCGCCGTTGTCCTTCACGTAATAGACGTTGCTCGCATCCTCGCCGCTGCCGCCCAGTTCGATCGAGGGGACCTCCTTCGCTCCGGTGAACTTGATCGCGTTGGAAAGCAGGTTGAGCCAGACCTGGCGGATGAGCGAGCGGTCGCCCCAGCCGACGGGCAGGGGCTTGAGGACGCAGTGTGGCACCTGTTGCCCGGGCGCGCTGCGGAGCTCCTCCACCACTTCGCGCGCCAGCGCGTCCATGTCGATTTCCGCGGGGGAGACGGGGCGGCGCCCGAGCTGGGAGAACGCGAGCAGGTCCTCGATCAGCGCCCCCATCCTCTGGGTGCTTTCGAGAATTTTTCCGAGCACGCGCTTGTCCTCGTCCCCCAGCCGGTCGCTGCAGCTCTCCCGCAGGATGTTCGAATACCCGTCGATGGCCCGCAGCGGCGCGCGCAGGTCGTGCGAGACCGAATAGCTGAAGCTTTCAAGGTCCTTGTTTGCGGCTTCGAGCTCCGCCGCCTGCCTGCGCATCAATTCCGTGGTCCGGGCCAGGTCGACGAATACCGACACCTTGGAGCGGAGAATGTCCGGCTGAAGGGGTTTGAAGACGTAGTCCACGGCGCCGACGGCGTAGCCGCGGAACATCTGCGCTTCGCTCTCGTCGCTCGCCGTGAGAAAGATGATCGGGGTATGCCGGTTGCGCTCGCGTTCGCGAATCAGTGCGGCGGTCTGGAACCCGTCCAGGTCCGGCATCTGGATGTCGAGGAGGATGAGGGCGAAATCGTGCGCGAGCAGATGCCGCAGCGCTTCGTGGCCGGAACTCGCGGTGAGCAGCTTCTGCCCGAGCGGCTCGAGTATCGCTTCCAGGGCGAGCAAGCCCTTGGGCTCGTCGTCTACGAGGAGGATGTTGACTGTCTCGTTCACCGTCTGGGCCTCAACTTCCGGATCGCTAAACGTCGAGTTCCGGATAATGCCTGAAGATCCCCTGCCGGTTGAAGTCGACGCGCCGCTGGGACACGAGGTAGGCGGCGATGCGCGGCCGCGACGCGACGGCGTCGTGCAGCGCGACTTGCCGCGGGTATTTCGCCTCCACCCTCTGCATCGCGCCGGGAAAGGCATAGCGCAGGCCCGCGATCATCTGGAAGAGCGACAGGTCCGCATAGGAAAACGCCTTGCCGAGAAGCCATCGCCCTTTTTCGCGCGCCAGCACCCGCTCGAAGTAGCCGAGGAATTTCGGCAGCCGCTCGGCCGTGAAGTGCGCGGCGCGGCGCCTCGATTCGGGCTTCTGGTCCTCGTAGTAGAAGGCGCCCCCTATCGGGTGGTGCGCGTCGTGCACCTCGACCAGCCAGTCGAAGAGGGTGAGCTGGAGCTGGTGCGCCCAGAGACGCGCCGCCTCGCCCTTCGGCACGAGGCCGTGGCGCGGGGCGAGCCACAGGAGAATGTTCGCCGTCTGCGCGATCACCAGTTTCCCCGCTTTCAGGAACGGCGGAGCGAACGGCAGGCGCCCGCCGGATTTCCCTTCCAGGAAGCGCGTCAGCGCGGGAACGCCGCGCTGCGGCGTTCGCGCGACATCGATGTAACCGGCGCCCCCTTCCTCCAGCGCGAGCCGCACGAATTCTCCGCGGCCCTGTATCGAAGGCCAGTAATAGAGCTCGTAGTGCATGGGGTTCTCCGTGGTCTCAAGGATTCAAGATGGATGGCGCGATTGCGCGCGGGCACCGGGCGTCGCGGGCAGGCCCCAACCGGGACGCGCGCGAAACAGGAGAAAGAGCGCGATCCCGGTCGTCACCAGGCTCCAGGCGATGCCGTTGACGAACGCCGCGCGGTAGGAACCGGTCATGTCGAAAATCCATCCGGGCATCCAGCCGCCGAGCGCCATGCCGGCGAGCGTCGCCATGATCACCGTGCCGGTGCGCGCGCCCGCTTCGCGTGGCGAGAAGTGCTCTCGCACGATAAGGGGGTAGGAAGGCACGATGCCTCCCTGAAAGAAGCCGAAGAGCGCCGAGACCACGTAGAGCGCGGCGAGGCCGTCGAAGGGCAGGAACAGCGCGAGCGCGATTGCCTGGAGCATGGCGCCAAGCAGCAGCGTGCGCAATCCCCCGATGCGATCGGCGATCCAGCCCGAGGCGAGGCGGCTGACGATGCCGAACCCCATCATCAGCGCGAGCATCTCGGCGCCGCGCGCGGCGGGAAAGCCCAGATCCGCGCAGTACGCCACCATGTGGACCTGGGGCATGGACATCGCGACGCAGCACGCGATTCCCGACACGCACAGCAGCCCCTGCAGCTGGTTGGGGGAGAACCCGAGCGGCCGCTCGGGGTTCGACGACACTCCCCGCGCACCCGCCGGCGCGGGCCCGGCTATCGCGGGCGGTTTCCGGCGGAGGGCGAGCGCAAACAACGGCATCGCGAACAAACAGATCAGGCCGGTCCCCATATAGGTCGCGCGCCAGCCGGCAGTGTCGATGAAGTGCTGCATCAGGGGCGGCCACACCGTGCCCGCGAGGTAGTTGCCGCTCATCACGATCGCCACCGCGATGCCGCGCCGGCGCGTGAACCACAGGGTGATGTCCGCGACCAGCGGAACAAACGTGCCTGAAGTTCCGACACCGATCAGCAATCCATGGACCGCGGTGAACTGCAGGAGGTTCTGCGAAAACCCCGCTGTGATGAAACCGAGCGCAAGGCTCACCGAGCCGACCAGCACCGGAACGATCACCCCGAAGCGGTCCGAGAGCCTTCCCATCAGCACGCTGCCCAGCCCGAACCCGATCATGGTGAACGTGAAGGGGAGCGAGGCATCGGCGCGCGCGATCCCGAACTCCTCCTGCAGCGGCGGCAGCACCACCGCCATCGAGTACATCCCCGCGCCTCCGATCGTCACCAGCGCAAGCGCGACCCAAAGGCGGGTCCAGGCGTACGGGGAATCGGCGCCGTGCGATGTCTGGAGCGTTTTCATGTCGGGCGCGCTGTGCGCAGCGTGAACGCGAGCAACGCTGCGGTCACCGCGAGCAGCACCAGAGCGGAAAGGGCGAGCGACCAGTGGATGCCGATGAAGCCCCCGATGATCCCGACCGTGATGCCAGAGAAGGCGCGCATGCCGAGGGCGCACAGGATGTAGAGCCCGATCACGCGGCCGCGAATCGGCGCAGGCGCATGCAGCTGGACCAGCGTTTGCGCCATGGCGTTGAACGAAAGCTCGAGGAAGCCCACGGCGAACAGGATCGCGAGCGCGAGCGCGTAGGACGTCGAGGCGGCGAAGCCGCCGATGGCGCAGCACCACAGCATCGCCAGCAGCAGCGCCGTACGCGGTTTGGCCTGCAAGAGGCCGCGGCTCTCGAGCAGGAATCCCGCGAACAGGGCCCCCGCCGCGTCGGCGGCGAGCAGCATGCTGTAGGACAGGTCGGGATCTCCGTGGCCGAGGTCGTGCGCGAACTCCGGCATCTGCGGCTGGTAGCCGTTGCCGACGAAGAACGACGTGACACCCGCGAGCAGGATCATCGAGACGATGGTGCGGCTGCCGGAGATGGCGCGGATCGTGGAGACGATGTCGCTGAACCCCTTCACCGCGCGCACCGGTGCCGGCGCGCCTTTCCTGAAGCGCGGCCCGTAGGGCGCCTTCCACAGCCACCACACGAGCGGAAGGTAGATGAGCGCGTTCAGCAAGAGGCCGTGCGCCGGGCCGAGCGCGAGGAGGAAAACCCCGCCCACCGCTGGCCCGAGCAGCAGTCCGAGATAGCGCGCCGTGGCGGACAGGCGCACCGCGCTCTGGAGATTCGCCGTGCCGACGATGTCGTGGATCAGGAGCTGCGCGGAAGGGTGCCAGAACACGCCGGCGAATCCGTGTATGACGAGCAGGGCCGCTGCGTGCCACATCTCCAGCGTGTCGGTGAGGAACAGCACGCCCCAGCCGAGCGAGGCGGCCATGAACAAGGCCATGCCGATCTGGATGATGCGCCGCGGGTCGAAGCGGTCGGCGAGCGCGCCCGACAGCACCGAGAAGAACAGAAACGGCAGCCAGTGCGAGAGCATCGCGAATCCGCCCAGCGCCGGCGAATGGAATTTCTGGAAAATGATCCAGTAGCTGATTACGTGCTCGATCGAATCGGCCATCATCGCCAGCGCCGAGCCGATGAAATAGGCGCGGTAGCCGGGGTGGCGGAGCGCGGCGAAGGATTGCGGCGGGGCGGCAGGCGGCGGGCCGCCGCGATACGGGTCGGTCAACTAGAGGCTTTCAAGGGTGCCGCCAGCGGCTACAGCTCGACGCCGATTCTCCGGTCGAGCGAGTAGGGCCCGCCGCCGCGCCAGAGAATCGCGAGCGCGACCAGCCCCCACAGCAAGGTGAACTCGTAGCCGCGGTTGAGCCAGGAGAATCCGTTGGGCAGGTAGTGGACGAAGGTGATCACCGCCATCTCGATCGCGACCGCGGCCGCGAAGAAGCGCGTGAACAGTCCGGCGGCGATGGCGATTCCGCCGAAGAACTCGACGAAGATGAGGAGATAGACGAGAGCGACGGGGTGCTCGTAGCCCAGCTTCGCGAACGTCGGCGCCATCGCTTCCGCGCCGCGGGAGATCTTGCCCCAGCCGTGCACGGCGAGAATCAGGCCGCACGCGCAGCGGATGAGCGGCCACGACAAGGACTCGAGGAACACGTAAAGGGGCCTGAGAACCGGGAACAGCAGTCTGGGTGGATATTGAGCCTCGTTCATGGCTTCTCCTAGTTGGGAGCCTCGGGCAGGCCGGTTCAGGTTAACGGACGCGGACGCCGCGCGCAAGCCGCTCGGCGCCGAGGATAAATTGTCGCTACTAAGCCGGGGAAAGGCAGAATAGAGGGCCATGGCGAACACTTCCGCGATCGCGATCCCCGAATCCGAGATCGAGCTCAGCGCGATCCGCGCGCAAGGCGCGGGCGGCCAGAACGTCAACAAGGTGTCCTCGGCGGTGCATCTGCGCTTCGACATCCGCGCCTCTTCGCTTCCCGAGCCCGTCAAGTCGCGCCTTCTGGGCTCACGCGACCAGCGCATCACCCGCGAGGGCGTGCTCGTCATCAAGTCGCAGCAGCACCGTAGCCTCGAGCGCAACCGCGAAGATGCGCTCGCGCGGCTGCACGAGCTCGTGGCGCGTGCGGCGGTCGTTCCGCGCCAGCGCAGGCCGACCCGCCCGACCCGAAGCTCGCAGAAGAAACGCCTCGAAGGCAAGACGCGGCGCGGCGAGGTCCAGAAGCTGCGGGGCAGGGTCCGCTCCGCGGCGGATTGACGCCCGGCTAGGCGGTCGCCTGCTCGAGCTTCTGCTGCTGCTCCAGCCATTCAGCTTCGAGCTGCACCAGCTCCCGCGCGACGTAGGCCTGGTCGACGATCAGCGCCTTCAGGACTTCCTTGCGGGTCTCGCCGTAGCTCGCCGGGTCGGCGAGCCGCGCGTCGATCTCCGCCTTCTGCGCGTTCAGCTTCGCCATTTTCTCTTCCAGCCGCTTGATTCGCGACTCGATCGGTTTCCTCGCTGCGGACTGGCGCTGGCGAGCTTCCGCTTCCCTGCGCTTCTGCTCGCGGCGGGCGGGAGCCGGCGGCGCCGCGACGGCGGGCTTCCTCGCTTCCGGCAAGGGCACGGCTTCCTCCGCAGGTGCCAGCTTGGTCCTGAACAGCCAGTCGCGGTAGTCCTCCAGGTCGCCGTCGAAGGCTTGCAGGCTGCCTTCGGCGACGATGAGGAACTGGTCGGTGGTCGCGCGCAGAAGGTGGCGGTCGTGCGAGACGAGCACGAGCGTGCCCTCGAACTGCGCGAGGGCGACGGTCAGCGCCTCGCGCGTTTCCAGGTCGAGGTGGTTGGTCGGCTCGTCGAGCAGGAGCAGGTTGGGCCGCTGCCATACGATGAGCGCGAGCGCGAGGCGCGCCTTCTCGCCGCCGGAGAAAGGCGCGATCGAGGTGGTCGCCATGTCTCCGGGGAAGTTGAAGCCGCCGAGATAGCTGCGCAAATCCTGCTCGCGCGTGTTCCGCGCGATTCGCGAGAGGTGCCACAGGGGCGATTCGTCGTGACGCAGCATCTCGATCTGGTGCTGCGCGAAATAGCCGACCGCGAGCCCCCTGTTGAAGATCGCCTTGCCGGCGAGCGGCGCGAGCTCCCCGGCGACGGTCTTGATGAGGGTCGATTTCCCCGCGCCGTTGATGCCGAGGAGGCCGTAGCGCTGGCCGCTCTGCAGCGAGAAATTGATGCCGCGCACGACCGTCTTGTCGGGCGCGCCCTCCATCCGGTAGCCGGCATCCACGTCCTCCAGCACCAAGAGCGGATCGGGCGCCTTCAGCGGCTCGCGGAACTCGAAGGAGAAGGGCGCGGAGACATGCAAGGGCGCCAGCTCCTCCATTCTCGCGAGCATCTTCATGCGGCTTTGCGCCTGTTTCGCCTTGGTGGCCTTCGCCCTGAAGCGATCGATGAAGGATTCCAGGTGCGCGCGCTCGCGTTCCTGTTTTTGGAACTGCGCCGCGGCGAGCACCACGGCGGCCGCGCGCTGGCGCTCGAAGCTCGAGTAGTTGCCCGAGTAGCGCCTGAGCCTCTTCGCGTCGATGTGCACGACCACCTCCACCACGCCGTCCAGGAAATCGCGGTCGTGCGAAACGACGAGGAGCGTCCCCACGTAGCGCTTGAGCCACTCCTCGACCCAGAGGATGGCGTCGAGGTCGAGGTGGTTGGTCGGCTCGTCGAGCAGCAAGAGGTCCGAGGGGCACATCAGCGCCTGCGCGAGATTGAGCCGCATGCGCCAGCCGCCGGAGAAGCTCGCGACGGGCTCGCCCATCTGCTCGTGCGTGAAGCCCAGGCCATGCAGGAGGCGCTCCGCGCGCGAGCGCACCGTGTACGCGTCGGCGTCGCCCATCGCGGCGTGCAGCTCGCCGATCAAGTGGCCGTCGTTCGCGGTTTCGGCTTCGGCGAGCTCGCGTTCCAGGCGGCGCAGCGTGGTGTCGCCGTCGATTGCGTATTCGAGCGCGGGGCGGGCCAGCGCCGGCGTCTCCTGCGCGACGTAAGCGACGCGCCAGCGCGCCGGGTAGTCGACCTCGCCCTTGTCGGCGTGCAGCTCGCCGCGCAGCAGCGCGAACAGGCTCGACTTTCCCGAGCCGTTCGCGCCGATCAGGCCGATCTTGTCGCCGGGGTTGAGCGCGACGTCGGCGCCTTCGAGCAGCGTTTTCGCACCGCGGCGGAGCGTGACTTGCGAGAGGCGGATCATGTCGGTTCGATTCGCAAGGCGCGCATTGTACGCGGAACGGCTGCACCCTCGCGCCCGGTATCTGGCATCGGTCTTGCTAGTAGAGAAGAGGACCGGTTGGCCTGGCCGTGATTATTTGACGGTTCTGCGCCGCCTTACACGAGGAGATCGCAATGGCGGGGAAGAAGATTCTGATCGTCGACGATTCGGCCACCGAGCGCTATTTCTTCATGGAAACGCTTTCCAAGCAGGGCTACGAATGCATCACCGCCCAGAACGGGGACGAGGCCATCGAGAAATCCAAGAGCGAGAAGCCCGACGTGATCCTGATGGACATCGTCATGCCCGGCATCGACGGCTACAAGGCCACGCGGACCATCGCGCACGACGAGGCGACCAAGCATATTCCGGTCATCCTCTGCAGCAGCCGGAATCAGGAAACCGACCGCGTCTGGGGCCTGCGCCAGGGCGCGAAGGACTTTCTGGTGAAGCCGGTCAAGGCAAAGGAATTGATCGCGAAGGTCGCGGCCACGACGGCAGGCTGAGCTCCCCCGCGCCGGCGGAAACTCTCCGGCTCCGCGAGGCTATAATGGGTCAGTCCCCATGAAATGCGCTCGCCCGATCTGCGTCATTGCGTGCGCGCTCGCCGTTTCCGGCTGCGCTTCCCTGTGGCCGGCCTCATACCGGGTCGATGCGCACCTCCCATCCACTTCCGCCACGGTCGTCTGGGGTTATCTGCCTGCCGGCCGGCCACCCGTCCTCACGATCCGCTCGGGACAAACGGTGCGCATCGACACGGTCTCGCACCAGGGTCTGCTGAGCGGCACGGACCCGGTCAAGTTCTTCGGCGCGGCGGGAATCGCTCCGGGCGAAGTCCTGCCGGACGCGAGCGAGATCTACGCCAAGACGCCGCGCCCGAAAAACGCGGGCGCGCATGTGCTCACCGGGCCGATCTTCGTGGAAGGCGCGGAACCCGGCGACATGCTCGAAGTGCGCATGCTCGATTTCCAGTTCCGCGTGCCCTACGGAGTGAACAACAGCAGCAAGGGCTCGGGCGTGCTGCCCGACGTGCACGAGAAGCCGTATCCGAAGGTGATCCGCTTCGACCTCGCGCGCCGCGTCGCGCTCTTCGCGCCCGGCATCGAGGTGCCCCTCGTTCCCTTCATGGGCATCATGGCGGTGATGCCGCCCGATCCGCTCGCCAACACCCGGCCGCCGGGCATCTACGGCGGCAACATGGATTTCAACCGCCTCACCGTCGGCGCGCGCCTCTATCTGCCCGTGCATCAGCGCGGCGCGCTCTTCTACACGGGCGACTCGCACGCGGTGCAGGGCGACGGCGAGATCAACGGAACCGCGATCGAGGCTTCACTCGCGCCGGTACTGCAATTCGTCGTGCACAAGGGCGCGGGCGGCGCGATGAAATGGCCGCGCGCCGAGGACGCCGACAACTACTACGTCATGGGGATGGACGTCGATCTGGATGCGGCGCTCAGGGAGGCGGCGCTGGAGACGATCGCATTCCTGCAGCGCGAGAAGGGTTTGTCACCCGCGGACGCCTATTCGCTCGCGAGCATCGCCGTCAACTACACGGTCGCCGAAGCGGTCGACCAGGTGCAGATGGTGTACGGCGCGATCCCCAAGAAAATTTTCCGGAAGTAGAACCGCAGAACGCCTCACTCCTCGCTCGGGTCGAAATCAACTCAAGCGCGTGCAGCCGGCCGCTTCCATTCGCTCGTGCGGAACGGCTGCAGCGTGTCGATGGCTTCGGGCGGATTAGGCCGGAATGCGGGACTATCGCCGCCGCTTGCCGCGGCGGCGGACCCATTCCGCTAATGCCGTTTCCTTCATCGTTCCCTCGGCGGCAGCGAGCATGCACATGACGCAATCGGCATCGTCGGCGACCAGTTGGTGCTCGTTCAGCGCGAGAAAAAGTTCGAGGGCGACGAACGCGGTGCGCTTGTTGCCGTCCACGAAAGGATGGTTCGTAGCAAGGCCATAAGCGTAAGCGGCGGCGAGCTCGGCTGCGTCAGGCTTACCGTAAGCGGCACGGTTCAGCGGGCGCGCGAGGGCCGAATCGAGCAGGCCCGCGTCGCGGATGCCGGGGCTGCCGCCGTGCTCGGCAAGCTGCTCGTCGTGCGCGGCGAGAACGACGGAACGCTCGATCCAGACCCACTTCCTCACTTCGCCAGCTCGCGCAGCACGGCGCGGCGCTTCTTGGCGATGCGCCGCACCTGTTTCATCTGCGCTTCGAACCGGGGATCGTGAGGCGTGAGGCGAAGGCCGTCGGGCGTGTCGGTGACGTGCAGCGTGTCGCCTTTTTCAACTTTCAGGCGCGCAAGCATGTCCTTCGGCAGGATCACGCCGACGGAGTTTCCGATTCGGGTAAGTTTGAGGGCGGCCATGGCGGAATCCGATGTTATAACGGGCGTTATAATACCGCCTTCTCCCGCCGGGTTCAAGTCTCCGCTGGGCCATGATGATCCACCCGGTGCCGCGCCGGCGGTTATCCTGTGAATGCAATATCATCCTGCGACCATCCGAAGGAAGACGTCAATGCAACGACCCCAACCATTTACGCTCACCGTCCCGTTCAATCACACGGATCACTTCCTGGGGCCGGCGGCGGCGAAAGTGACCGTCGTCGAATACGGGGATTTCGAGTGCCCGTCGTGCGGCCAGGCCTATCCCGCCGTGAAAATGCTGCTCAAGCGCTTCGGGGGCCGCATGCGCTTCGTCTTCCGGCATTTCCCCCTCGTGGAAGTGCACCCTCACGCCGAGCTCGCGGCCGAGGCCGCCGAGGCGGCGAGCGCGCAGCACAAATTCTGGCAGATGCATGACCTGCTCTTCGAGCACCAGCAGCACCTGAAGGCCGCGAGCCTGAGGCAGTACGCGTTGCAGGCGGAGCTGGACCTGGACCGGTACGACTACGAGATGAAAGAGCACCTCTATCTGCAGCGGGTGCACGAGCACATCGACGGCGGCGCGAAGAGCGGGGTGCGGTCCACGCCCGGGTTCTTCGTCAACGGCGCCGTGGAGGACGTGTCCTTCGGGCTGGAACGCCTGCACAAGGCGGTCGAAGCCGCGCTCGGGAGGTAAGTCCGGCTACAGCGTCGCCCCGGGCTGCGCGAGCGCCTTCTCGGCGAGCTGGCGGACGATCCAGTCGTAGGCGTCGTCCACCGAGTCGGTGCGGTGCACGAGCTCGATGTCCTCGGGATTGATCACGCCGTGGCGCGCCAGTGCATCGAAGTCGATGATCTGCCTCCAGTACTCGGTGCCGAAGAGCACGATAGGCATGGGCTTTTTCATCTTGCGCGTCTGCACCAGCGTCAACAGCTCGAAGAGCTCGTCGAGCGTGCCGTAGCCGCCCGGGAACACGATGACTGCCTTGGCGAGGTAGCTGAACCAGAATTTGCGCATGAAGAAGTAGTGGAAGTGGAAGGCGAGCTCGCGCGTGACGTAGGGGTTGTCGAATTCTTCCGCCGGGAGAGAGATGGTGAGGCCGACGTTCATGCCCTTCGCCTCGGCGGCACCGCGGTTCGCCGCCTCCATGATTCCGGGGCCGCCACCCGTGCATACCACGAAGCGGCGCTCAACTTGGTCGAGCTCCTTCGACCACTTGGTGAGGCGGGAGGCGAGCTCACGCGCGGCTTCGTAGTAGGCGGACATCTTGAGGGCTATTTGCGCCCGCTCGCCGTCCTTGTCGTCCTTCGCCTTGCGCAGCATTTCCTCGGCGGCCTCGCGCGAGCGGATGCGCGCCGAGCCCATGAACACGATGGTGTCGTCGACCTTGTGGTAGTCGAAGCGGCTCTTGGGTTCGAGATACTCCGACAGGATGCGCAGGGCGCGGGCGTCCTTGCTGTTGAGAAAGCCCGGATCCTGGTAGGCCTTGGTCTGGCTGCGTTTGCGTGTGCTCATGCTCCCATGTTACCCGGCCTCTGTTCATGGAGAAACAGCCGCCGGCGCGTTTCTAGAAATTTACCCCCAGCCACGACCTGACCTGCTCGTGCAGGTCGCCTTCGAAGTCCTTGCGCCTTCCTTGGGCAGTGACCTCGCCTAGGCTCAGCACGTAGATGTACTCGGACATCTGCACTACGCGGCGCACGTTGTGGTCC
>Ga0184619_10000210_pt1 | contig 19782 bp, 19 predicted proteins | sample PLM0_60_b1_FD_133146 | JGI IMG/M metagenome (GOLD analysis project Ga0184619, IMG submission 133146) | Groundwater sediment microbial communities from an aquifer in East River, Colorado, USA - PLM0_60_b1 | ecosystem: Environmental > Terrestrial > Soil > Riparian zone | place: USA: East River...
GACGCCACTCTTCTTCCCGGGTGCCGATGGTCGATGCGCGTCCGGTGACGCACAGAAATCCGGACTGGAACGAATGGCGGGCTACGAGCGCGGCGGCTCTGCCGGCCGCCTTCCCCGTGCCGTGATCGAACGTCGCGACCATGACGTTTCGCCGCTTCCGCGCCGGGAGCAGCGCAGCGGAAGTCAGGAGCACCATCGAGTCAAGCCCGCCCGAGACCGCGAGAACCGCGTGCTCGCAATTCTCTAGCGCTGCCTCAACGGCGCTTTCGACCTCAGACGCTTCAACCGGGGCAATCGCCATGATAGTTTTAATCTACCTATTCACGGGGGAGTTTCGCTTGGAAACGCACGGTCCGCTGGGCACGCTGTGGGTATCGTTCGGCCTCATCGCGTTTTACATGGCGCTGATCTGGCTGAATACGGCGCTCGGGCTCTTCCTCACCCCGTTGATCGCAGGCGTTCCGGTGACCTGGCTTATCGACTGGCGCAAACGCCGGAAAGGTGAGCTGGCAGAGACGGAGCGCCAGGAACGCACCTACCAGGGATAGAGGGCCTGGTAGTAGGCATGGTTGCGAAGGACCGTGCGCACATAGTCGCGAGTCTCGACGAATGGGATCCGCTCGGTAAACACTTCAGGGTCCGCTGCCCCCGCTTTTCCTGACCACTTCGCGACGCGCGATTCACCGGCATTGTAGGCAGCAAGGACTTTCACAACTTCGGGATACCGGCGTACGAGTCCGCTCAGATGAGCGGTTCCCAATTTGATGTTCGTCGCGGGCTCATAGAGGAGATCGGGATCCCATGGACCGATGCCTTTCGTCGCCGCGACAGCTCGTCCGACATCCGGCATTAGCTGCATCAGGCCTCTCGCCCCGACTGGCGATGTGGCCAGCGGATTGAAATTCGATTCCTGCCGAATGAGCGAGGCGACGAGCACCGGATCCAGCCCGTTCTCTTTGGAGCTCGAGATCAGCGTTTCTCGCTCGAGCACCGGGAAGTACAACCGGTAGTTCTCCGGACTGTGGCCAATCTCGTCGAGCGCGCGACGACCAAGAGCGATCGAGCGGGACGCCTGATCGCTGCCCGCGAGTGCGTGGGCCGTTGCGATCATCAGGGTTGGATTTGCCACAGCGTCGCGGAACAGTTTGTCGTTCTCAAACCCGGCTTCCACATCCATTCCGACGTCCTTGAGTCCCACAACTCGACTCAGCGCAGCGTCGATCGCCGGAACCTTGGCATAGTTCGGTGGTGAACGGTCCGACGCGACGAGCGTCGTGTCCAGTCGCTTGGCTGCCATCACCGCGTAATAGCTGAGCGGCTCGCTGGCGATAATCGAGCGCCATCTCGCAGCGCTGCGCTTCTTGTCGCCGAGCGAGGCGTACGAGCGGCCAGCCCAATACTCGGCAGCTAGCGCCTCGGCGCTGTTGGAATCACGCGCGACCAGCGAGTCGAATTGCGCCGCCGCCGCTTTCTTGTCGCCCTGAATGTACGAGATCATGCCCGCTCGAAAGCGGGCGTTGGTGGCGTGACGGCCCGTGGGAAAGCGCTTGAGCAGCGCGGTGAGAGTTTGCCGGGCGTCCTGGTCGCGATTGTCGTCAGTGGCGAGGTCAGCAAGAAGGAGCAGCGCCGACGCCGCGCTGGTGTCTCTTGGATATGCGGTTGTTATTGCGCGCAGAGTTGACCGGCCAGCCTGCGTATTGCCAAGCGCGATTTGGGCTCTCGCCCGCTGGTACTGCGCCGCGGCGGCAAGTCTCTGAGGAGTTCGCACTTTCGAGAACTGGATGGCTGCGTCGCCGTACCGCCTCAGACGGAACAGCACCGACCCGTACCCGAGGTTGTCGGATACATCGCCAAGTCGCGCTCCGAGTGCCTTTGAATAAGCGGTCGCAGCACGATCAGGCACTCCTGATTTGCCGGCTGCACGCGCGATGACGAGCTCTTCCGCGGGTGTTGTCGTTGTAAAAACCTTGTCGAAGAGATCGATCGCTTCGCGTGTATCGGCCGAACGGTTCGAGTTTGAGATAAACGACAGCAGCTCGCCTCGCGCCGCGGACCTCGATGCATCGTCCGCCGGAGGATTGATGCGAAGCCTCAACGCGTTGAGCTTCGCTCCGAGCTCGTTGTAGGCTCGTATCGCCCCCGCAAAATCACGTGTCCGCTCGCGGGCAATTGCGTCAGTCCAGCGAATGCGATCGCGCGCTACGTCTGTCTGCAGCTTGCCGTAGTATCCCGCTCTCGCCGCGCTGTCCGCCGTCACGCCGGCGGCCCTCAGATAGAGCCAATCCGAAAGTTGCGGCAGCTTTTGCGCGGCCTGCTCGTACGCGGCTCGGGCGGCGTCTAGACTGTCGGCGCGGTCGAGCTCACGGGCCCGAAGCACCAGGGCTCGGGCATCCGCGGGAAGCACGTGCTGCGTCGTGTCTCCCGCTAGAACAGCGGCTGAATCCTGATGGTTCGGGTTTGGGTTTTGACAGGCGCTCGAAGACAGGACGAGCGCGACAACCGGGATTAGGAGCGGAGCTATCGCCAACGTGTGTGATCTCCATCGAGGAGTTTATTTGCTTCCTCCGGCCCCCAACTGCCCGCCGGATAGGTTGCGAGCGTGGTCGCCGGATGCTTGTCCCAGTACTCCATCACCTGGTCGACAATTGTCCAGGCCATCTCGACTTCGTCGCTCCGGGTGAACAGCGTCGGGTCGCCGATCATGCAATCGAGGAGTAGCGTCTCGTAGGCCGGGTGCGCCTCGTTTCCGAACGCTTCGGCATAAGTGAAGTCCATGTCGACCGGCGTGATCTCGAGGCCCGGCGTGAGCTCGTGCATCGCACCGGGAGTCTTGACCTGAAAGCGCAGCGCGATCCCTTCGTTCGGTTGAACGCGCAGCGTGAGAACGCTCGGAGACATTTCCTCGACGGCCTTCTGGCCGAACAGGAGCAGCGGCGGCGAGCGGAACTGAATGGCGATCTCGGAGATCCGCCGCGCCATTCTCTTTCCGGAACGCAGATAGAAGGGCACTCCCTTCCACCGCCAGTTGTCGATCGAGATCCTCATCGCCGCGTATGTCGGGGTGAGAGAGTTCGCCGACACGTCGGGCTCGCTCCTATACCCCGGAACCGACTTCCCATCGAGCGCTCCGGCGTCGTACTGGGCGCGCACCACCGGCGGCTCGCAGTCGCCCTGAATGAGAGGCCGGACGGAATGGAGAACTTTCACCTTTTCATCGCGAACGGCGTCCGCGGTGAATGAGCTGGGTGGCTCCATCGCGGCGAGAGTGAGCAGCTGCAGCAAGTGGTTCTGGAACATGTCGCGCAGCACGCCCGCCTCCTCGTAGTACTTGCCGCGACCTTCCACTCCTACTGACTCTGCCGCCGTGATCTGCACGTGTGAGATGTAATGCCGGTTCCATAACGGCTCGAATATCGAATTGGCAAAACGGAAGACGAGGATATTCTGGACGCTCTCTTTGCCGAGGTAGTGGTCGATCCGGTAGATCTGGTGCTCGCCGAACTGATCCAATACGAGCCGGTTGAGCGCCATTGCCGATTCGAGGTTTCGACCAAATGGCTTTTCGATCACGACGCGTACCCACGGACGCTCCTCGTAGGAGTGCGTTCGCCACGCGAGTCCCGTCGTGCACAGATGCTTCAAGGTCGTCTCGAACACGCTCGGTGGAATCGCCAGGTAGAACAGCCGGTTGCGATCCGGCTCGGCCGAGCGCGACTCGATCTCCTCGAGGCGCTTCTCGATATTCACATAGGCTTCGTCCATCGAGAAATCTCCGCCGGCGTAGAACGTACGCTCACACAGCCACTGCCAGACGTCGTCGTGGACTTTGTGGATCTCGTCGGAGTGGGTCATGGCTTCGCGCATCATGGCGCGATACCCATCGTCCGTGTTCTGATCGCGCGCGACGCCCAACAGAGCAAAGCTGTCCGGGAGGAGCTTCTGTTCCGCCAGATAGTAGATCGCCGGAATGAGCTTCCGTTTGGTCAGGTCCCCTGCGCCGCCGAAGATCACCATTGTGCATGGATCCGCCTTGTCACGATTTCCGCGCCTTCTTGGCGCTCGCATCAGCGGTACGGCAACCGGAGTTCTCATGACTTCTTTACCGCGTGACCACCGAATTCGTTGCGCAGCGCGGCGATTACCTTGGCCGAAAATGAATCGGCCTGTCGCGAGCGGAGTCGCATGAGCAGGGAGAGCGTGATGACCGGCGCCGGGACGTCTAGATCGATTGCCTCCTGTACCGTCCAGCGCCCCTCTCCGGAGTCTTCTACATATCCGCGCAGGTTGCTCAGCTCACTGTCCTTCTCGAACGCCCTCTCGGCCAGCTCATTGAGCCACGAGCGCACCACGCTGCCCTGATTCCAGACCGCGGCAATCTTGTGCAGGTCGAGCTTGAAGTCCTTCGACGCATGAAGAATCTCGTATCCCTCGGCGTAAGCCTGGAGCGCACCATACTCGATCCCGTTGTGAACCATCTTCACGTAGTGCCCGGCGCCGGGCGGTCCCATGTGCGCGTACCCGTCGGGTGGAGCGAGGGTCTTGAATATCGGCTCGCACAGCTTGAACGCCTCCGGTGAGGCGCCGATCATGAGGCAGTACCCGTTCGCGAGGCCCCAAATGCCTCCGCTGGTTCCCGAATCGACGAGGTGAATTCCTTTCGCCTGAGGATCGGCCGCACGTCGCATTGTGTCGTGGAAGTTCGAGTTGCCGCCGTCGATGATCACATCACCTTTTGACATTCCGGGCAGCAGCGAAGCGATGGTTTCATCCACTGGTTTGCCAGCAGGAACCATGATCCACACAATCCGCGGGCCTTTGAGTTTGGCGGTAACGTCGCTGAGAGTCGTCGCCTCAGTAGCGCCGAGCGAAGCGTAGCGCTGCCTCGCCTCGGGCTTCCGGTCGAAGACAACCACCTCGTGGCCGCCTTTCATCAGGCGCTCCGACATGTTGCCGCCCATTCGGCCGAGGCCGATCATCGCCAAGCGCATTGCCTATGCTCCGGAAAGTTCGAGATCGAGAAAGCGCTCCAGATCGGAGCGAAGCTGCGTCGCTGATTTGAAGAGAACCACGTTCATGCCGAGCGTGCTGGCCGGAATCAGATTCTGCTGGCGGTCATCGATGAAGAGCGAAGTGGCAGGCTCCGCGTGCGCGATCCCCAGCGCCCGACTGTAGAATCGACGTATCGGCTTGCGAACACCGAGCCAGCAGGAGGACAGGAATGCCTCGAAGATCTGGGAGATTCCGAATTTCTCGATGCGGTGGATATTGAGCTCTTCTGCTTCGTTGTTGAGCGTCATCAGAGTGAAGTCGGGCTGACGCGAGAGAAGGCGAGCGATCTGGATCGTAGCCTCGTTGGACACACTCTGCGAGTACATGAATTTGATGAATTCGTCGCGCGAGAAATTCCTCGGCGCGTGAAAGACCGCGACATCGAGATACTCGTTTAGCGTGATACTTCCTTCTTCCCACTCGCCCATCACTTCCTCGTGCCGCCATTGAAAATCTTCCGCGTTGAGATCGAACTGCTCCACCGCTTTCTCGCGTTGCTCCCGATCCCAGCCATTTGAGCCGAGAACGCCACCGATGTCGAAGAAGATGTGTCTGATTTCTGTCACGCGATCAGCACCGCGCGTGCCGGCGCCCCGTCGCACCCCTCGATCCTGAGCGGAAGACAGACTAGCTGATACTCTCCCGGAGGGGGAACCGTGAGGTCGAGGCCCTCGAGAATCACGACTGACTTGGCGAGCAGGGTGCGATGAGTCCGGTGATGCCCGGAGTGAAACTGCTCGATCGAGAGGTAGTCGATGCCGACGACCTCGACGCCATTGTCCACCAGATACTCGGCGCCGTCAGGCGCCAAGTAGGTGTAGTCGCGCACGAAATCCCGCTGCGCGAGGAGCGCCGAGTTTCGCGTCCGGAGAAGTATTCTCTTGTGGCCCTTTAGATCCTGCGCCTTCAGCTCTTTGGCGCCAACCGCGCGCACGTCGTCCGCGAAACCCAGCAGGTGCGCTGGCCCGATCAGACGGTCCAGGGGAATCTGGTCTATGGGCTGCCCGTCGTCGAAGAAATGACGCGCCGCGTCTGCATGGGTGCCGGTGTGCGAGCCGAAGCGTATTGCCGATACGTTAGCACCAGCCCCTTTCGCGACGGCCTGCTGTAGCGTTATCTCGATCTCCGGATTCCCCGGATAAACGAGCCCTCCCGAACGGATCGGCACCGAGATGTCGTAGATACGGCTCACGACCGGTACCGAAGCAACTGTCGTGCGCGGATTACGATGGCAGGCTGGTCGATTCGCTCGCGCTGAGTATGAAGCGCGGAATCGCAGCCTCGAACGACGTGCCGTCTTGCCGCAGGAAGCCATAGTGGCCTTCCATCCACCCTTCTCCAGACTTGAGTATGCAGAAGCTCTGATACTCGTGGACGGCACCGGGTATGATCGTCGGCTGTTCGCCAACAACACCTTCTCCGATGACTTCCGTATCTACGCCGTTACCGAAGGAATCGTGAATCAACCACCGGCGAGTCAGGAGCTGCGCGGTTATAGGACCCACGTTCTCAATGCGCACGAAATACGCGAACACGTAGTGGCTCTGTGAAGGCTCGGAGTGATCGCGAAGATACACCGGTCGCACGGTGACGCGAATTCCTTCTGTCTCGCGGTAGAAGAACCCCCGGGCGGTCATGCCTGCAAGTTAGTAGCGGATAACGGGAAACGGGAAACAGGAAACGGGCACGGGTAGCGGCTAGCGCGCCTTTAGCTAATTCTCCGTTCCGTGTTTCCCGTACCCGCTTCCCGTTCTCCGTTTCCCGTTTCCCGCCTATTGCACTACCAAATGACGGGCCTCACCGTCTCATCCCTGACCATTGGGTCGCCCGGCTTGCAGCCAAACGCCGCCGCGAATTCCGGCATGTTGGAGACCGGCCCGTTGGCTCTCCACTGTCCTGGGGAGTGCGAGTCTGTGTTGATGCGAACGCGTTGCGCTTCCGGCGTGATGTTCTGCCTCCAGATCTGTGCCCACGCCAGGAAGAAGCGCTGTTCGGGAGTGAAGCCATCGATGAGAGGCGGCCTTCCCTTCTCTGTCAGGGCTTTCTCGAGCGCAGCATAGGCAATCGAGAGTCCGCCGAGGTCGGCAATGTTCTCGCCGAGCGTGAGCTTGCCGTTCACGTGCACGCTGTCGAGCACGGTATAGGCATCGAACTGCGATGACACCAAGCCCGTTCCGCGCTTGAACTTTTCGAGGTCGGAAGCGCTCCACCAGTTGCGAAGATTTCCTTGAGCGTCGAACTGCGAGCCCTGGTCGTCGAAGCCGTGCGTCATCTCGTGCCCAATTACTGAGCCCATTCCGCCGTAATTCACGGCGTCATCGGCTTTCGGATCGAAGAACGGCGGCTGCATGATGCCGGCCGGGAAGACGATCTCGTTCATCGAGGGGTTGTAGTAAGCGTTGACGGTAGGCGGTGTCATTCCCCACTCGGTGCGGTCCACCGGCTGGCCGATTTTCGCCAGCGACCGCCGGCCCTCGTACTCGCGTACCGCCACCTGATTGTTCAGGAAATGCCCCGGCTTGATGTTGAGAGTCGAGTAGTCACGCCACTTGTCCGGATACCCGATCTTGTTGGTAAAAGAGGCGAGCTTGCCAGTGGCCTGGACTTTGGTCGTGTCACTCATCCAGCCCAGTGTCTGGAGGCGATCGTGGAAGACCGACTCGAGGTTTCGCACCATTCCGAGCGCACGCTGTTTGGCTTGCGGCGTGAAATACTGCGCGACGTACGCCTGACCCAGCGCATCTCTCAGTCCGTTGTCGGTGGCACGCGCGCAGCGCTTCTCGCGCGGAAGCATTTCCTTTGCGCCGCTCAGCGTGCTGGAGAAGCGGAAATCCTCATTGACGAACGCCGAGCTGAGGCTCGGCGCGGCACCATCGACAAGCTTCCAGCGGAGGTAGGCCTTCCAGTCATCGAGCGGAACCGACGTCAGCAAGCTGTCGACCGACCGCATGAACACGGGGTTCTGAACGTTGATCGTCGCTATGTCGCGCCTTCCTTCTCCCGCGAAGAAACTGGGCCAGTTAAAACCGGGCGTGAGCTGCGCGAGCTCAGCCACCGTCATCTTGTGATAGTTGGTGTTTGGATCGCGAAGTTGAACGCGCGTCATGGCAGGTCGCGCCAGTCCCGTTTCTATCGCAATGACCCTTTGCGCATCCGCGGCGGACTGGGCTGAGTTCTCACCGAGGAGCTGGAACATCTTCGTGAGATGATCGGCGTAGTTGGCCCGAATGTCAGCGTATCGCTTGTCGGAATTCAGATAGTAGTCGCGATCCGGCAGCGATAGTCCGCCCTGACGGACGCCGGCGATGACCGAAGTGCTGTTCTTGAGGTCCTGCTGCGCACCGAAACCGAACAGCGCGGATACGCCCTGCGCATGAAGCCGCGCGACTTCGGCCTCGACCTGGGCGCGATTTCGTATCGCGGCGATACGGGCGAGATACGGCGCAATGGGCTGCGCCCCAGCTCGCTCGGCCCCCGCGGAATCCATGCACGACGAGTAGTAGATGCCGAGCTTCCGCAGATCCTCGCTCGCCTGCGAGTTCCCGCTCGCGGCAGTCCTGCGGAGAATCGTGAGAAGGTTGCTCTGGTTGTTTTCGCTGAGCTGATCGAAGCTACCCCAGCGCGAAAACGCAGCGGGTACAGGGTTCCTCTTTACCCACCCGCCGTTGGCGAATTGATAGAAGTCGGTGCAAGCCGAAACCGAGCGGTCGATGTTTGCCGGATCGAGCGGGGTTGTTTGAATTGGGACGGCCGACATCTGTGCCGCCATCGGTGTCGCGATCGCAAAGCCAAGAGCGAGCGCGCGCAAGACGAGACGCATACAGTGCTCCGATTGGAAGTTCCCAGAGGAATCAATTTCCACGCGCATCGTAAGTCCAGCCCTTGCTGAAATCGTAGGGGAGGTGCGAGGAGCTCGACCGATTGTCGACTATCTGCGCGATCGGGCGCGGGAGGGTTTTTTCTTCGCGGGCTTCATAATGCTTCCCCGGCAATTAGGCGCGCCGCACTTGCAGACGTAGAACTTCTCGAGCTCCACGTCATTCTTGCCCGTGCGCTCATACTGGTAGTCGTACGCGAGCTCGGCTCCGGGCTCGATTCCTCGCAGCGCGTGGATGAAGATCCGCTTGCCCGTGATCACGGCCTCGCAGTTCGGCTCGCAGGAGTGATTGATGTAACTAGCATCTCCACCTCCCTTGCCGATCGCGCCATCGATCACGGTCTTGCTGTCCAGCATGAACAGAAACGTGTGGTGGCGTTTCATATTGGTGTCGTCGTAGCGGCGGTCTGCTTCCTTGTTGCTGATGCGCTCGCCGGTGTACTCCACGATGCGCGTTCCCTTCCTGATCTGCCTGGCCGCAAACACGCCGCGCCCGTGAATCCGCGAATTGCGAACGACATATAAGGGCTCGCGCCCATTCTTCGACGTCGACATCTGTTGTGGCTTGGTCTTACCGCTGGGGAGATGCGACTATGAGGCCAGAGCACTCGCCGAGGCCGATACGCGCGGCGCCCTCACGCCGTAGGTAGCCCCGTATGATGACCTCGTCCCCGTCGTGAAGAAATTTTCGCTCCTCACCGGTCGGTAGAACGATTGCTTCGGCCCCTCTGCGCGTGAGCTCCAGCATGCAACCTTGCGATCCCGGATCGGGGCCGGAGACCGTGCCGCTTGCGAACAGGTCGCCGGGCCTGAGGTTGCAGCCGTTGCTCGCGTGGTGCGTCAACATCTGCGCCGGTGTCCAGTACATATCGGCCAGCGACGCCGCACTTAGTCGCGACGGGCGCAGGTGCCCTTCGCGCATCATCATCGATCGGATGTAGACCTCGAGCACGAGATCAATACCGCCCTCGTTCTTATTCTTTTCCGACGACAAATACGGCAGGGGCGCGGGATCGCCCGGCGGGCGGAAAAACGATGGAATCCGATACGGCTCGAGCGCTTCCCAAGTCACCACCCACGGCGAGATGCTCGTTGCAAAATTCTTGGAGAGAAACGGACCGAGCGGTTGATACTCCCACGACTGGATGTCGCGCGCCGACCAGTCGTTAACCAGACAGACGCCGAACAGGTGCTCCTCAGCGTCCTCGATGTCGATTGAATTTCCAAGCTCGTTTCCCTTCCCGACGAAAAAGCCCACCTCCGCCTCGTAGTCGAGCATCTCCGTAGGACCGAACGCCGGGATTGTGGACCCTGAAGAAAGAGTTTGGCCCTGAGGGCGAGCGACATCGCTGCCGCTGAGCACGATCGAGGACGCGCGCCCGTGGTAACCGATAGGGACGTATTTGTAATTCGGAAGCAATGGACTGTCGGGGCGAAACATCTTGCCGACGTTCGTCGCGTGATAGATGGAGGCATAAAAATCGGTGTAGTCGCCGATCTCCGCTGGCGGGTGCATCCTTGCGTCGGACATTTGTACCAACGCGCCCGGCGGTAGTGGATTGATCGCGCCCTCATCACCCGGTGTGCCGGCAAGCAGCTCGCTCAAGCGCGCGCGAAACTTCGACAGGGAATCTTTGGGCGCCTGCATCAGCTCGTTGAGCGTCGGCCGGTCGCACCAGCGTGCGACATCGCGCGCTTCACCACTCCACAGGTTGGCGCTGAGTGATTCACCGATGTCCACGATTTTGTCGCCTATCGCTACCCCAACTCGTCGCTCGCTCTCTCCGCGACGGGAGAAAACGCCAAACGGAAGATTTTGAATCGGGAAATCAGTGTCGGGCGAGTTCGCCGACTCGATCCACGATGTAAGAGACGCGTCGTGCGTCTCGTTCACTGATCGTTCGATAGGGGCCGGCGACTGAGCGGTCGCAGCTCGTCGATTGGCTCGCGAAAAGAGCACGACCCGAACGAGATTGCAAAGTCTCGCCGCGCTGCTTCGACCAGCTCGGCCGGGATTCGCTTGTCGCGCCAGACGATCGCGTCATCCTCGAACGCAAAAGCTTGACGATCAGTCTCCTCGAGGGCCGCGACGGCGGTCTCATCGCTCTCTCCCGCGTACACGAGGGCAGACGCGACGAAAACGTTCAGGAAGCCGTACATCGTTCCGACAGGGCTATCGGGCTCATATGTGAGCTTGTAAGTGCCGCGAATCGGGTGGTGAAGGCCGGCCGTTGCCTTGAATGGAACACCTTCGCGCCTGCAGGCGGCGATGAACTTGACGACGTCTGCAGCTGGCGGGATCGACTCGGGCGTAACGCCACCCGTCCGAATCTTCGCCCGGGCGCCCGCGCGCGCGATGGCCTTCACGAATCGAGAGACGTCGTCTTCGATTGGGATCTCGAAATAAGGAGTAAATGAGGGTGGAAGCTCGGACCGCTGACGCCCAACGTCGTCCGCCGTGGTCGCCTTGAGCTCGACGACATCGATCACAGCGTGCCCCTCATTCCAACCGGATCCGTGCCGACTGTTGAACCGGAGCATCTCCTCGCCGGCGGCACGGACATCTCCCGCAACGAGGACACTGAGACGCCAGGGCTCGGACCCGGGATCACGCGCCATCAGTCCGCTGCCCGCATCCTCGAGCTCCTTCAAGCGCGATATCGGCACAATGAATCGCCCGAGTGCAGAGCGATCATCGCTCGCGAGATACGACGCGTAGTTCTCCAATGCCTCTCGCATCCCTTCGCTCGCCGGCGGAAAGAGACCGGCGTAGTCGACCAGGCCTGAGAGAAGAGCATCAATCGCCGCCACTCGAACGCTCGGATTCGATGGAATCATCGAAATGAAACTAATCGTGCCGCCTGCGGGTGCGCGATGTCAGCGGTCCTTCAGTCTGCGCACGAACTTGAGCCCCGACCACGTGTTGTCCACCGCGCAAACCTTGACGTCTACCAATCCGGCATCGAGTCCGATCGAACGAACGATGCCTTCGGAGAGGTCGCTTTCGACACCCGATGTCTTCTTCGGCCACGCCACCCACAGCATGCCGTTGGAGACGAGCCTGTCGCGCAGCTGTGGAAATCTCTTCTTCAGCTCCGACTGCGCCCGCACGAACAGCATCGCGAAATCGAGCGCGCCGCTCGCCACTTGTTTCGCTCCGTCGGGCAGCGGCCCAAGGGTCTCGCCGAAATCCTGCGGAGCCGCGACGAACTGGATGCGCAATCCCCGCTTCAGCCCGAGCTTAGCGACGAGAGGAGTTCCCGAATAACCAGCGGGGCGAGGCGGCAGCTTCCCGGGGGTCAGACTCGTCGCGTCGATCCGCGTATGAGGCGAAGGATGAAGAGGAGGACGACCGCGCCAATGAACGCGACGAAGATCGTGCCGCCCATTCCGCCGATCGGGGTCGAGATCCCGAGCGCGCTGAACAGCCAGCCGCCGATGAAGGCGCCGACAATGCCGATGACGATGTCACCAATAATGCCGTAGCCGGTGCCGCCCATCACGAGAGATGCAAGAACTCCAGCGACGAGACCAACTACAATCCAGGCCAGTATCCCCATTGTGTCCGTCCTCGAAAGATTGTTGAAACCTTACGGCGCGGTACGGGAAACGGTTGCACGTGCCCAATACGATAACAAAAAAGGAGCGCTCGGACGAGAGCGCTCCCTTTTGAACCACATCCATGGTTTATCGCAAGTCTTACCGGATGTACTCGAATGCAGACGTGGTCCCGTCACCATTGTCTTCGTTGTAATTGATCCTATCGACCCCAATTGTACCCGTGGCGAAGCGTCCGCCCTGTTGCGCAGATGTACTCAGCGTAAAGTCCGTTCCGTTCACAGTGAAGGTTCCGGAGCTGACGTACACTGAGGCCCCGGTCTGCCCCTGATTATCCCTGTAGGAATAGTCGTTCCGCTCGGTGAAAGTCCCGTCGCTGCGCAGCTCCATCGTGCCATCGGTCCATGTGATTGTTCCACCGTTCGGAATAACGCTAAACTGGCCCGGAGGATACGTGAAAGTGATGGGGGGAGTCGCGCCGGCAAATACGGTCAGCTGATAGGTTCCGGCGACGTCCCCGTAAGGACCGAACAGTGAGTTGTCCGTACAAGCGGCGAAGACCAAGGGAGTCGCCGCAGTGAGACTTAGGAGCAGCCTGGCTTTTCTCGAGAGCATTGTTGCCTCGCGCGTTACTGGTTTAGAATGTGAAGCCGCCATGTACGCGGCCTGGACGATCTAGACTTGTGTGACAGGCTCTGCAATCGCGTACGTATGTCCACCATCCGCTCAGATATGTTCCCGTCTGTGACGCGTATTAAAGTCTGTTGCATCGCTTCGGAGGAGGAAGTTGCAATGGCCGTGCGCGCGGGCGCATCAGCCGTTGGCCTCGTTTCCCGCATGCCGAGTGGCCCAGGACCGATTCCAGAGTCGCGGATCCGTGACATCGCTCGGCCAGTGCCCCCCGGGGTGGACACCTTTCTTCTCACCTGCGAGACGACTGCCGAGCCGATCATCGCGCAACAGAAGTACTGCGGTACGAACACGCTGCAGCTCGTTGACGGGGTAGCGCCGGGAGTTCACCGTGCGCTGCGGGATGCGCTGCCCGGAATTAGAATCGTCCAGGTGATTCACGTACGAGATGACGGCGCGGTGGCTGAGGCGCGGAGCGTTGCAGGTCAAGTCGACGCAATTCTTCTCGACTCCGGAAACCCTTCCCTCGCCACCAAGGAGCTGGGCGGCACTGGCCGCGCGCACGACTGGGCGGTGAGCCGGAAGATCCGCGACGCCGTGCGGGTGCCTATCTATCTGGCGGGTGGATTGAATCCTGAGAACGTTGGCAAGGCGATCGCGCAGGTGCAGCCGTTCGGAGTAGACGTGTGCAGCGGTCTTCGCACCGATGGGCGCCTCGACCCGACGAAACTCGAGCGATTCATGCGCTCGGTAAACGCTGCTTGAGCGCGGCGAATATGCCTTGCTGATCGCGCGGAAACGTCCTTCACCGCGCACAACAAGTTACTCACCTGTGGTGCGCGTTCCTTCGCCATTTGATGGCTCGTCATATGATGTGAACGACGTACTTTGGACGCAGTCGGAAGCAATCCTGCCTGCGCACGAAGGGGAGGGTCAAACGGCAACGACGACGGTGAGCAGCACTGAGCCGCCGTCGGGGGTAGCAGGTACCTCGTCGGCCTGCTACCCCAGCCACCGCGCTGTGAGCAAATTCACTTGATGCAGCTATTCGCTACCGCCTCTTTCGCGCCCCCACCCAGCCTCCGCCTCAGGCGCGATCCGGCCGAGAGAATACTCAACGGCCTCCGTGCCGCCGTGGTTTTTCTTCTCACGGCATCGGCGCTCATGTACGCGCCGCACCTTTCCCCCGCTCTCAACGTTGCGAACGTGCTGGTACTGGGCCCTACTCTGGCCTGGACCGTCGCACAGTATCTCATTTGGTACCGCCGGCCTGAGCTCCCCGATTGGTTGTCAGCCGTCAATCCGATCGTGGACGTGACTGCGGTCACAGCGATCATCGGCGGATACGCTGTGGCGCAATCGGGTGTGCTGGCACTGCGCTCTCCAATCTTCCTGATGTACTTCGTCGTGCTGGCGGGCCGGCCCGTCGCGTCGTCGGTGCGCAAGGCCGCGTTCATTTCCGTTCTGGCGGTCATGGAGTACGCGGGCCTCCTCGTCTGGCTCTGGATTGCCAACCGAATTCCGTTGGCGATCGATCCGATCGACGCAGTGCTCACGGCCCGCATCACTCCGCTCGACGAAGCTGCGAAACTCGTCCTCCTCGCCGTGTTCGGAATCGTTTCTACATACGCGACGTCATGGGTCGAACACCTCGTGCGCGAAGCCAGCAAGGAGTCCACGGAGCGGCAGAGAGTCGTGACGCGGCTCGTGCAATCCGAGCTGGACACTCTGAAACTGCAGCTCAATCCGCACTTCCTGTTCAACGCTCTCAATAGCGCGATGGCCCTCATCGCGACCGATCCGCCCGCGGCGGAGCGCATGGTTTCGGAGCTGAGCGATTTTCTGCGGCTAGTGCTATCGACGTCGAGCGAGCAGGAAGTCCCTCTCGAGCGCGAGCTCGGTCTGCTCGACCGCTACGTCGCCATCCAGAGAGTGAGGTTCCAGGACAGGCTCACCGTTACATGCAACATCGAGGATGGCGTGCGTGCGGCCCTTGTACCAAGCCTGCTCCTTCAACCGCTGGTGGAGAACGCGATCAGACATGGTATCAGTCCTCGTGCCGGCGCGGGGTACGTATACGTGACTGCTCGGCGGCTTGGCGACAAGCTGTCGATCACGATCCTCGACGACGGCGTCGGCGTCCGCGCTCGCAGATCGCGTGAGCGCTCGCGGGGATCCGGGCTGGGACTCCTTAATACGACGACGCGTCTCATCCACCTTTATGGCGAGGGCCACGAATTCGAGAGCGGGCCGCGCGATGAAGGCGGGTACGCCGTCCGCATTACGATTCCATTCAGACTCGGCCGACTGGCACCGTCGCGAGACGGCGCCGAGCGGAATGAAGAGCTCTCGACTGCGGTGAAGTCATGATCGAGCAGGCGCTCCGTGTCCTGGTCATCGACGATGAGGCGCTTGCACGTCAGCGACTCTGCTCACTCCTGGCCAGAGTTCCCGGCGTCGAGATCGTAGGAGAGTGTCAGAACGGTCTCGAAGCGGTCGCCGCTATCCGCGCCCAGCAACCCGATCTCGTTTTTCTCGATGTGCAGATGCCCGAACTCGATGGGTTCGACGTAATTACCGAGGTTGGCACCGACAAGATGCCACCGGTGATCTTCGTGACTGCGTTCGATGACTACGCGGTGTCTGCATTCGAGTTCGGCGCGTTCGACTACCTGCTCAAGCCGGTAGATCACGTGCGTTTTCATCAAACGCTGGATCGGGCGAAGAAGAGGCTCAAGGACTCGCCGGCTCCGAGCGTGTCGTCACAACTGACCGCGCTCCTCAAATACGTCGGCCAGCTGGATGCGCCGAAGAACCGAATCGGCGTCAAGGTGAATGGAAAGATCCTGTTTCTCGATCCGGACGAGATTTACTGGATTCAGGCCCGAGACGATCTGGCGCGCATCCATCTCGCTGAAGTCGCTTACGATGTCCGGGAGCCGCTAAGCCGGCTGGAGGCGCGCCTGCCCCACAACCGCTTCCTGCGCGTGCACCGCTCGACGATTGTGAATACCGCGCAGGTGCGTGAGGCACAGCCATTCGATCAGGGAGATCAGCTCCTCATCCTACGTAACGGAAAGCGGATCACGACTGGGCGCAGTTATAGGAAGGCCGTTCAGGAGTTCCTCAAGCGCGCGACCTGAGCTTCCCTCTGGCCGCCTTGCCGCGATTCTCGCAAAGTGGTGCGTGCTTTCTGTCAGTCCATCGCGCGAGGTCGGCGAGGGAGCGCAGTTAGGGGCTCCGACCAAGCGAGCGTAGCGTCGAAGAGGACCCCTCGCCCGAGTGACCGGCGACGAAATCCGTTCGCTACTGCTTGCCCGCCCTTAGAGCCCGGAGCGCAGCACCGAGCTGCTCGATTTCGCGCCCATACTCGGCCCAGTTTCCGGCGCGCTGAGCGGCGATGGCGCGATCGTAATGCGTTTGTGCCTCGCGCAACAGCTCATTAACCGCGGCTGAAGGCGCTGCGAGTGCGCCGCCGGCGACCGACGGCTCCGTCCCCGTTGCGGCTGCCGAATCCCGAGCGGTGGTCCTCTCCAAGCGTGCGGCTCCGCTCCCGAACAGCGCATTGAGCCCCTCCTCGAGGGACTCACGCATTACCACCTGGTTCTCGTGCGCCACTACCACTCGCTTGAGCTCTGGGATGTTCCCGCCCTCAGCGCGCAGATAAATGGGCTGCACGTAGATCAGCGATTCCTCGATCGGAATCACGAGAAGCTCGCCGCGGATTACACGCGACCCGGCTTGATCCCAGAGCGTGATCTGCCGTGAGATCTCGGTGTCCTGGTTGATGCGATTGGCGATTTGCCTGGGTCCGTAGACCAGGCTCTGCTTCGGGAAGCGGTACACCGACAGCTTGCCGTAGTTATCCCCGTCCATCCGCGCCACCATCCAGGCCGCGAGGTTGTCCTTTCCGCGCGGAGTGAACGGAGTCATGAAGATGAATTCGGGATTCGATTCGCCCGGCAGCTTCATGATGATGTGGCGCATGTATGGATTCTCGTTCGTACCCTGCTTGAGCCCACCCGGTATCTGCCACTGATCCTCGCGGTGGTAGAACGTCTCGGGCTGCTCCATGTGATACGTCGCGTGCAGTGACGTCTGGATCCGGAAGAGATCGCCTGGATATCGTACGTGCTTCCTCACATCCGCCGGCATCGCGCTCAGGGGCTTGAAGATTCCGTCGAATATTCCCGCGTAGGTCTTGATGACGGGGTCGTTGGGGTCCGCGATGTACGCGTCGACGGTTCCATCGTACGCGTCGATCACGACCTTGACGCTGTTGCGCATGTAGCTGGTGCCACCGACAGTTCGCTGCGAGTATGGATACGCGTCGCTCTCAGTATAGGCGTCGAGAATCCACTTCAGCTGACCGGCGTCATTGACGATCAGGTAAGGATCGTTGTCGAAGTCCAGAAATGGCATCGCGGTGGTTGCCCGCTCCATGACCGTTCTTCGATAAAGAATTCTCGCGTTCCCCCTGATGTCGTCTGACAGAAAAATCTTCAGCGATCCGAGCTGGAACGCGTAGAGGACCCGGCGGATGAATGATCCGATCGGAACTCCCCCTCGCCCTGTATACGTCGTGTAGATATTCGCGTCGCCGGCTGGATAGTCGAACTCCTTCTGTTTTGTCCCGACGAACACGTACTCCTTGGTCAGCTCTCCGTAGTAGATCTGCGGGCGGGTGAGCTTGATGGAAACCGTCGACACAGGCGGCAGGTCTTTGATGAAGAGGACGGGGAGACCTTCGCTCGTGACCTGATTGACCGGAGCCATCGTCACGCCCATGCCGTGGGTGAAGGTCAGGCGCTCGTTGATGAACGTCCGGGTCGGCAGCGACTCGGAATTCAGCTCGCGTGCAGCGACGTGCACCTGCCGGTACCTGCCGTCGATCATGTACCGATCGTCATCGACCGACACGAAGTCGTAGTAAGTTCGAATTTCCTGGAGCTGGCTGAATGTCTGCTGGAGCAGGGGTCGCTCCCATAGCCGCACGTTGTCGACGGTCGCCGAATTTGACTTCAGGTCGGCGAGCGTCAGCTGCCTTTCACCGGAGAGGTCGCGCGACGTAACCGAGTCGAGCCCCCAAGCCTTGCGCGTTGCGGCGATGTGGCTGCGAAGGTAAGGCGCCTCGCGATCCAGCTCATTCGGCGAGACGATGAGCTTCTGGTAAGCGGCCGGAACGATTCCCCGCGCGAGAATGCTAACCACGACGTAGAAAATCGTGGCTGATACGGCCGCCCACACCAGCTTTTCGCGCACGATGCCTGCGACGATCCACGCAGCCGCTATCAGCGCTGCGATCGCGGAGATGTAAGTCCCCGGTAGCCCAACGTGCACGTCCGTATAGCTCGCACCCACCAGTGGTCCGGTCGTCGAATAAAGAAGACTGGAAGCGCCGACGATCCAGAGACGCACCGCCACCAATACGAAGAAGATTGACAACAGAACGCCGAGGTGGCGCGCCGCACGCGGTTTGGCCGAAGCACGTCGTGGAGGGAGGGTGATATCGTTGCGCATCCAGTACATCGCCACAGCGGCGAGCACAGCGAGAAAAGTCAGCGTGATCAGCGTGCCCAGCACCAGCGAGATCAGAGGCAGGCGGAAGAGATAGAACGAGATATCGCGGCCGAACAGCGGATCGGTGGCTCCGATCGCGACACCGTTCATCGCCTTGAGGACAGTCATCCACGACGCCGAGAACGAGATCGCGGTGAGAAAGGAAAGAACCAGGGCGACGGGCAGAAACAATCGGGTGAACATTCGCGAGACGTCGACTGTGACGCCATCTCCCCGGTTTACATAGAGCACCGGGAATCCCGTACCACTCCCGCGCGCGATGCGCACATTTCCGTAGAAGTACGCGAAGGTGAAAGCACCGGCGGCGAAAAAGAGTCCAACTCGCCAGACGAGCGAGGTAATGAAGACGGATTGAAATCCAATCTCCTTGAACCAGAGCCAGTCCGTGGCAAAGCTCGCGAGCCACGGGATGACTATTAGTGCGAGGAAGAACGCGACCAGGATCCAAATCGCGGCGCGCCTGAGAGAGCGCGGAAGTGGCGGAAGCTTAGCAGCGGCGGGACGTTCGTAGGGTGAACTCATCAAGGGAGAAAATGGCACTCGGTGGCGCTGACTGCCACCCGGCCGACCTCCTGCGCGGCGGTACACCATCTGCACGTCGTCAGGCTGGACAATCAGGAGGAATCAATGCCCCGCGGAGACAAATCGAAATACACCAACAAAGAGAAGAGGCAGGCTGAGCACATAGAGGAAGGCTACGAGAAGCGCGGCCTGCCGGAGAAGGAAGCCGAGCGCCGCGCCTGGGCCACAGTGAACAAAGTGCATGGCGGCGGAGAGAAACCCGGCGGTGGCGGTTACGGAAAGCCGGAGAACCACGAACCCATGCGGAAGGGTGGCCGAAAATCGCATAACAGCAGGTCGCGCTAGGCGCACGAAACACAGAAGGGCATCCGCTGGATGCCCTTCTTGTTGCTGTCCTCTACTGTCGCGTCGTTCTAACCGGCGGCGAGCTCAGGCTCGCGGAGTAACAGCCTGCCTGGTTGTGATGACAACAACTCCGTAGGCGCCATCCTGGCCATATGCCTTGAGCGCGGCGCGGCCCTTGATCACCCGCACCGCGAAGATCCGGTCATCAGTTAGGAGCGGTA
>Ga0184619_10000211_pt1 | contig 19758 bp, 27 predicted proteins | sample PLM0_60_b1_FD_133146 | JGI IMG/M metagenome (GOLD analysis project Ga0184619, IMG submission 133146) | Groundwater sediment microbial communities from an aquifer in East River, Colorado, USA - PLM0_60_b1 | ecosystem: Environmental > Terrestrial > Soil > Riparian zone | place: USA: East River...
TTCCCGTACGCACAAAGTTTCTCAGCCGGCATCACGTGGCCGCCGCCTAACGAACCATGAAGATCAAGGAAGTCATCGAAATGAGCACGGATGAGTTGCTGACGAAGAAACGCGACTTGCGTCAGGAGAGCTTGCACCTGCGTTTGCAACAGCAGAGCGGCCAGCTCGAACAACCGAGCCGATTGCGTTTGGTGCGGCGCGACGTCGCGCGCATCGAGACGGTCCTTTCGCAACGAGCCAAAGCGGCGACGCAGAAATAATTATTTATGGCCGAGCAAGATCGACAATCGCTTTCCCAACCGCCGCCACTGCCAGCGTCGCTGACGCGAGCTTCGCGCAAGACACGCATCGGTGAGGTGATTTCGAGCGGCATGAACAAGACGATTGTCGTGCGCACGGTCACGCGGGTGCCGCATCCAAAATTCGGCAAGATTGTCAAGCAGATGAAAAAGTTTTACGCGCACGATGAGGAGAACAAGGCGAACACCGGGGACACGGTGCGCATCATGGAAACGCGCCCGCTGAGCAAATTCAAGCGCTGGCGTTTGCTGGAAGTGCTTCAAAAGTAACTCCGCACTAATTCGCGAGTAAATTGTCGATCTTATGGTGCAACTTCGATCCAGACTGGATGTGGCGGACAACACGGGGGCGCGCATGGCGACGATGATCGGCGTAATCGGGAAATCGACGCTTTACGCCGGGATCGGCGATGTGATTACAGCCAACGTGAAAGAGGCGAGCGCGACCGGAACGGTAAAAAAGGGCGAAGTCGTGCGCGCGGTCCTGGTTCGGACGAAGCAGCCGATCCGGCGCGAAGATGGCTCGCTGCTGCGCTTCGACAACAATGCCATCGTCATCATCGACAAAGATTTGAACCCGCGCGGCACTCGCATCTTCGGGCCGGTCGCGCGCGAGTTGCGCGAGAGAAATTTTATGAAAATTGTCTCGCTCGCTCCGGAAGTTTTATGAGGAGAATTAACCAACATTCAGGGGGCGCCGGGCATCCTGCCTGTCGAAAAGATGCAGGCAAGATGGCCGCTCGCCATACACGCTGGAAGCCAGTGCCACGATTTTATGAACCGCATCAAGTTCCACGTTAGAAAAGGCGACCAGGTCGAGGTCATTTCGGGAAACTTCAAGGGTTCTTCGGGAAAGATTCTCGAAGTGCTGCCGCGCAAGCAGCGTGTGCTGATCGAAGGCGTGCGGATAATTAAGAAGCACTTGCGCAAGTCGCAGGACAATCCAAGCGGCAAGATCGCCGAGCGCGAAGGCCCGATTCACATTTCGAACGTGAAATTGATCGAGCGAAACGAAAAACCGGTAAAAGAAAAGAAGAAGAAGGAAGCGGCGAAAGCGAAAGCGTAAAATGGAAAACGAATTTTATCGCGATTACAAAGAGCGGGTGATGCCGGCGCTGCAAAAGCAGCATGGCTACAAAAACGTGCACCAGGTTCCGAAGGTCGAGAAGGTGGTGATCAACACTTCGGTCGGCTCCCAGGCCGACGTGAAGCAGGCGCTGGAGGAGGCGAAGACAGAGCTCGCTTTGATCACGGGCCAGCGCGCGATCGAAACGCGCGCTAAGAAAAGTATTTCCAATTTTAAGTTGCGCAAAGATCAGGCGATTGGCGCGAAGGTGACGCTACGCGGCGATCGCATGTACGAATTTCTCGAGCGCTTCATTAAAGCGGCGCTGCCGCGCATTCGCGATTTTCGCGGAGTGTCGCCGCGGTGCTTTGATAGCCAGGGCAACTACACGATGGGAGTTTCCGATCAGTCGATTTTTCCTGAGGTGGAGCTCGATAAAATCAAGCGCAACATCGGATTTGATGTTACTATCGTCACGACCGCGCGGACGAACGAGGAAGCCAAATCGCTCTTGAGCGAAATGGGAATGCCGTTCAGCGACCGGGCCAGGAAACCCGTCGCGCGGCCGACCGCCTGATTTCATGAGCACTATTACTGATCCCATCGCCGATCTTCTCGCGCGCATCCGCAACGCTGCGCATGCGCAAAAAGTCGATATGTTCGTTCCGTATTCGAAGATCAAGACGGAGATCGTCCGTATTTTGAAGGACGAAGGTTACATCTCCGAATACTCAATCGACACGAGCGCGGCGCATCCGCGCATCAAGATTACAAATAAAATGGTGAACCGCTCGAGCGCGATCACCGGCCTGCGGCGCGTGAGCCGCCCGGGGTTGCGCCGTTACGTCGGCGCGGATGAAATCCCGCGCGTTCTCGGCGGAATGGGCGTGGCGATTCTTTCCACGCCGTGCGGTGTGCTCTCGGGGCGCGAAGCCAAAAAACAAAAAGTCGGCGGCGAGCTGCTCGCTTACGTTTGGTAAAAGAATTTATGTCACGAATCGGAAACAAAGCAGTCGAGATTCCCGACAAGGTCAAAGTCAACATCGACAATGAGGGCGCCGTCTCGGTAGAAGGGCCGAAGGGAAAGCTAAGCTGGAGGTTGCCGCGCGACATCAAGGGAAGCGTGAAGGACAATCGTGTTTCGCTGATGCGCGAAGCGGAGACGCGCAGTGTGAAAGCGTTGCACGGGCTTTCCCGCAGTCTCGTGCACAATATGGTGCAAGGCGTCAGCGAAGGTTTCAGCAAGCAACTCGAGATCGAGGGAGTTGGCTTCAAGGCCGCGGTGCAAGGGTCGACGCTCAATCTCAGCTTGGGCTTTTCTCATCCGATTCTGTTTCCCATTCCCAAGGAAATCAAAATCACGATTGTTGAAGGCACCAAGCTCACCATCCAGGGGATCGACAAGAAGTTGGTTGGCCAAGTGACGGCGGATATCCGGCGTTTCTATCCACCGGAACCGTATAAAGGCAAAGGAGTGCGCTACGCGGGCGAACAGATTCGCCGCAAGGTGGGTAAGACGGTTCAATAGATATGGCGACGACCCGTAAAGCTGCGCGTCAGCGTGTTCATCTGCGGATCAGGAAAAAAGTTGCGGGAACAGCGGAACGCCCCCGGCTTGCCATTCATTTTTCCGGCAAACATGTTTACGCGCAAGTTGTCGATGATGACGCTGGCCGCACGCTGGCTGCGGCATCGACAACGGAACGTCCATTGCTCGGTAAAAATAAAGCCGCGGCCAACCGCGTAACGGCGGAAACGATCGGCAAAGCGATTGCGGAACGCTCCCTCGCGAAAAAGATCGACAACGTCGTCTTCGACCGAGGCGGATTTCTTTATCACGGAAAAGTCAAAGTTCTGGCGGACGCGGCCCGCGAAGGCGGTTTGAAATTCTAATTCATGGCGCAACCAGGCACAGGCAGACGACCCGATTCGCGCAACCCGGATAAAACTCCCGCGGCGAGAGGCGATACGACCGAGAAAGTCGTTTTCATCAATCGCTGCGCGAAAGTGGTGAAAGGCGGGCGGCGTTTTAGCTTCAGCGCATTGATCGTGGCCGGCGATCACGATGGAATGGTGGGCTGCGGATTTGGCAAGGCGAACGAAGTCTCGGAAGCCATCCGCAAAGCGTCCGAGGCGGCGCGCAAATCGATGGAAAAGGTTTCATTGCACGAAAACACAATCCCGCACGAGACGTTCGGTCAGTACGGTGGCGGGCGCGTCTTGTTGCGGCCTGCTTCGCCGGGCACCGGCGTGATTGCCGGCGGCGGCGTGCGCGCGGTAGTGGAAGCAGCCGGCATCCGCGATGTGCTCGCAAAATCACTCGGCTCGAGCAATCATGCCAATGTGGTGAAAGCGACAATTGAAGCACTGCGCGCGCTACGTCGTCGCGACGAAATTCTGAAAGTGCGCGGAATTCGATCCAGCGACGGAAAGGCCGACCCATCATGATGCGTCTTCATAATTTGCGGCCGCGTCCTGGTTCGCGACATCGCGTCAAGCGCCTCGGCTGTGGGGAAAGTTCCGGGCACGGAAAGACGAGCGGCAAAGGTCATAAAGGACAAAAAGCGCGCTCCGGTGGCAGCATTCGACTCGGGTTCGAAGGCGGGCAGATGCCGCTCATTCGGCGATTGCCCAAGCGTGGATTTAACAACGCGGCCTTTCACAAGCGGTACGCGATCGTGAATCTTGACGACCTCGGCGATTTTAAAGCCGGCACAATTGTGAACGAGCAGTTGCTGCGCGAATCGAAGCTGGTGCGCGGTCATTTCGCGGGAATTAAAATTCTCGGCGACGGCGAGTTGAAGCACGGCCTAAAGGTTGAAGCCGATAAAGTGAGCGCGGCGGCCCGGGAAAAAATCGAGAAGGCCGGTGGAACGATTACCCTACGAGACGGTCGAACTCGGCTAGCAACGCCTGAAGCTGTCGATCTAACGGCGACGGAAACGACCCCGAAGAAAAGTAAAACTGCGGCAAAGGCGAAATCGCAGGCCAAGAAGAAAATATCACGGAAGCGCTAGCACTCAGCGCGTGATGCTTCACATTTAGCGGATGGTCTCGGCGTTCTTAAACTCGGTCAAAATACCGGAGTTGCGCCGGCGTATTTTGTTCACGCTGGCCGTGATCGTCATCGTCCGGTTGGGCGCAGCGATCACGACGCCCGGAGTCAATCAGGCCGTGCTCCAGGAATGGTTTCGCAGTGCGCTGACGGAAAAATCCGGAGGGGGCGTGGCGGCGCTTTTCAATTTGTTCAGCGGCGGCGCGTTGGAAAATTGCGCGATCTTTTCACTCGGCATCATGCCCTACATCAGTGCGTCGATCATGATGCAGTTGCTGACTGCGGTCATTCCGCAACTTAGCCGGCTGGCGCGCGAAGATGGTGGCCGGCAAAAGATCATGCAGTTGACGCGTTACGCGACGGTTGGCCTTTGCATTTTTCAAGGCTATTTGCTCGCCGTTTCATTTCAGCACCCCGAATCGTATCACACGATGCTGCCCGGGATCACCGACACGATTAGAAATCTCGGCGTCCCGCTGGTCGAAGACGCCGGCTGGACGTTTCGAATCGTGACGGTGATTTCGTTGACGACCGGGACACTTTTCTTGATGTGGCTGGGCGATCAAATTACCGAGCGCGGGATCGGCAACGGCATTTCGCTCATCATCACAATTGGCATTGTCGCGCGGTTGCCTGCCGCGCTTGCACAAGCGTGGAAGACCTTTGTGCCGTCCGCGCAAACCGGCACGAGCCAGGTCAACCCGTTCATTCTTGTGCTCATGGTGGCGTTTTTGTTTATTGTCATCGCGGCGGTGATCGCGATTACCCAGGGCGTGCGGAAGGTCACAGTGCAGTACGCCAAGCGCGTGGTCGGCCGCAAAATGTACGGCGGCCAGACGCAGTACATGCCATTGAAAGTGAACTATGCCGGCGTGATGCCGATCATTTTCGCATGGGCGCTGTTGCTCTTTCCCACAACCATCGTCGGCTTCGCGCCGGCGTTCAAAAACAGTCCGACCGCGCGGCAGATTGTCGAGATGCTCTCCACCGGCTGGCTGCATTATGTGGTGATGGCGGCAATGATTTTCTTTTTCAGTTATTTTTGGGTCGCAACGCAGTTTCAACCGGCCCAAATTGCGGACGATCTGAAGAAGTACGGCGGGTACATTCCTGGCGTCCGACCGGGCAAACCAACGGCCGATTTTCTCGATTTCACAATGACGCGGCTCACGTTCGCGGGCGCGATTTTTCTGACGTTGATTGCGGTTTTGCCAAGTTTGCTGAGCCAGGGAATGCACGTTCCGACCATCACCGCGCAATTTTTCGGCGGCACCAGCCTGTTGATCATTGTGGGGGTAATGCTCGATACCATGCGCCAGGTGGAGACACATTTGATCCAGCGCCATTACGACGGTTTTTTGCGCAAAGGGCGCATTCGCGGGCGAGCATTCGATCGTGCTTCCTACAGCCGCGGTGAAGCGGCGGAGCATGGCACGCTCGTGTGGCTCTATGTCGGCATCGCATCGCTCGTCATCGCCGGGGTCGCGATTTTTCTTTACGGGCGTTAGGTGAAAAGACGACTCGTTCTTCTGGGCGCGCCCGGTTCAGGAAAAGGGACGCAGGCCGAAATGATCACGCGGCAGTTCGGCATCCCGGTCACGTCGCCGGGCGCAATCTTGCGTCGGGAAAAAGATCTGGGGACGCCGCTTGGATTGGAGACCGCTGAAATCACCCAGCACGGCGGCTTGGTCTCGGACAAGATCATCGTTGAACTGATCGAAGACTGGCTGCGTTTGCACGGCGGACACGGGTTTGTGTTTGACGGATTTCCCAGAACGCTGCCGCAGGCGGAGAGTTTATTGTCGATATTGACCCGCCTGCGCACGGCGCTTGATCTGGCGATTTGGCTCGAAGTTTCAGAAGAAACTGTGCGCGAGCGAATTTCCGGCCGGCTCCAATGCCGCGGCTGCGGGTTTACCACGAGTGTAAACAGCGCCAAGTTCGCGGAGCGCCCGGTTTGTCCTTATTGTGACGGGCCACTGGTGCGTCGGAATGACGACGACTTCAGTGTTTTGCAGACGCGACTAGGAGAATTCGCAAGCAAAACGCAACCGTTGGCCGACTTTTACGAGAAAATGTCGATCTTGCGCCGGATCGACGGGAATCGCGATCGTGAAGCTGTCTTCAGCGACATCTCGCGTTTGATCGAGGATAGGATGACCGCATGATCCCGATTAAGAATTCCAAGGAAGTGGAGAGAATGCGGCAAGCGTGCCGCACTGCGAGTGAAATTCTCGATCGCGTGAGCGAACTCATCCGACCCGGAATCACGACCAAAGAAGTGGATGAGGCGGCCGCTGATTTCATGCAAGAAGCGAACGTCACGAGCGCATTTCTCGGCTATCGCCTCGGGCACCGCGTCTTCCCCGGCAACATCTGCATCTCACTCAACGATGAAGTTGTGCACGGCATCGGGAGCCAGCGACGCATTCAATACGGCGATATCGTCAAACTCGACATTGGCGTAATTGAAGACGGCTGGGTGGGAGATAATGCCACGACTGTGCCTGTCGGAGTAATTGACGAGCGCGTTGACCATTTGCTGAGAGCGACCGAAAACGCACTCGCGCGCGCCATCGGCGTCGCTCGCGAAGGGCGGCGCCTCGGCGATATTTGCGCGGAAATTGAAGACGAAGCGCGACGCGCCGGTTTTTCTGTAGTGCGCGAATTTGTCGGGCACGGCGTTGGGCGAAAAATGCACGAAGAACCGCAAATTCCGAATTACGGCAAGCGCGGAATCGGTCCGCGCTTAAAACCAGGCATGACGCTGGCCATCGAACCGATGATTAACATGGGCGGTTCCGAGGTCAGGCTGCTGGACGATGGCTGGACCGTGCGCACCGCCGATGGCATGCACTCGGCGCATTTCGAACACACCGTCTTGATCACAAAGGATGCGCCGGAAATCCTGACATGGCGCGCAAAGACGCAATTGAAGTAGAAGGCACGGTCGTCGAGCTGTTGCCGAACACGATGTTTCGGGTCGAGCTGCCCAACGGGCACCGCGTCCTCGCCCACATCTCGGGAAAAATGCGATTGCACTTCATTCGCATCTTGCCAGGCGACAAAGTTATGCTAGAGATTTCACCCTACGATTTGTCGAAGGGGCGAATTACGTTTCGCCAAAAGTGACAACGCGGAGGCGTCTCCGCGTTTTTCGTCTCGTGGATTATGAAAGTACGACCATCAGTGAAAAGGCTTTGTGCAAACTGCAAGATCGTGAAGCGCAAAAACGTGGTGCGCGTGATCTGCAAAAACCCGCGCCATAAACAGCGGCAAGGCTGATTTCATTTAACGATTTAACAAATTACGATTTAACGAACCCACCATGCCAAGATTACTCGGAGTTGAAATTCCAGCCGAGAAACGCATCGAAGCGTCTCTCACTTACATTTACGGCGTCGGCTCGAGCACGGCCAGGCGCATCCTCGAGCAAACCAACATCGACCCAAATTTGCGCGCCAAGAATCTCACGCCCCAGCAGTTGAACGAAATTATTCACGCTATCACCAACAACAAAATCCCGATCGAGGGCGATCTTCGCCGCGAGGTCCAAGGCAACTTAAAGCGCTTGCAAGCGATCAATTGTTATCGCGGCCAGCGACATCGCCGCGGCTTGCCGGTGCGCGGCCAGCGGACATCGACTAATGCGCGCACGCGCAAAGGCCCGCGCAAGACCGTGGGTGTGATCCGAAACCCAGAGGCGAAAGCCGGCAAAGTTTAGACAGCAGCTCAAATGGCCGAATCAAAAAAAACGACCAAGTCCAACGCGGAGACGTCAAAAGCGAAGAAACCAAAAGCGACGCCGGCTGAGGCTTCGCCCAGTGAGGCTGCACCGGCGTCGCCGGAAGCAGTTTCCGAATCAGCGCCTGGTAGCGCTGAGGCAGTGGCCAAGCCGGCGAAGAAGCCGGCCAGAAGCAAAAAGGTCGAAGCCGCGCCGGCCGCCCCTCCGGCGGAGAGCCTTTCGCTTTCGGCCGACGAGGTTGAGAAGCCGAAAATCGTTAAGGCCAAAGGCAGCAAAAATATTCATACCGGGATCGCGCACGTTCTTTCGACGTTTAACAACACGATCGTGACGATCACTGACATGAATGGAAACGTCATTGGTTGGTCAAGCGCCGGAAAAGTCGGCTTTAAAGGCTCACGCAAAAGCACTGCCTACGCGGCGCAGATGGTGGCGCAGGATGCTTCGCGACAAGCAATGGGTCATGGATTGAAGGAAGTGGAAGTATTGGTGAAAGGGCCCGGAGCGGGGCGCGAATCAGCCGTGCGCGCGTTGCAGGCGATCGGTCTCGATCTCACTGTGATTCGCGACGTCACGCCCGTGCCACATAACGGCTGTCGTCCGCCAAAACAGCGCCGCGTCTAACATCGAACATCGAACTTCGAACTTGTAAATGGGCAGATACACCGGACCAAAAACTAAAGTTAGCCGCCGTTATGGCGTTCCGATTTTTGGATCATCCAAGTCCCTGGAGCGAAAAAATTATCCGCCCGGCATGCATGGTCCGAAAGGTTCCCGGCGCAAACAGTCCGATTATGCGATTGCGCTCGGCGAAAAGCAGAAGCTCCGTTATCAATATGGACTACTCGAGCGGCAGTTCCGGCGCATTTTTCAGAATGCGCTACGCAAGCGCGGCGTCACGGGCGAGACGCTTCTCCAACTTCTTGAGACGAGGATCGACAATGTGGTTTTCCGGCTGGGCTTGGCAAATACGCGTAGCGCCGCCCGCCAGCTTGTTTCGCACGGGCACGTACTCGTGAACGGGCGCAGCGTTAATATTGCTTCCTATAACGTGAAGGCGGGCGACGAGATCGCCATCAAAGACAAACCGAAGTCGCGTCAGTTGGTCCTGCGCAATCTTGAGCTGACCCAGATCGCTCCCGTGCCCGATTGGCTGACCGCCAATCGCGATGCTCTCAGCGGCAAAGTCGCGCACATTCCCTCCCGCGACGAAATGCAGCCTATCGTCAACGAACAGTTGATCGTCGAGCTATATTCACGCTAAGAGGCGCTTCCGCCTTTAGTGCGGTTGTCGATTTTCGTAGTCGCGCCAAAAGAGTTGGACGCTTCACAGATGTTGAAGCTGATGCGCAAGGCGGTGCGCCCGGACGGATTTCTCTTTTTCTCGGCATTTTGCGATGAGTCGGTCGATACGTTCGAAGATCGCGTTCGTGAAGAACGGCTGCTCCATGTTTACTACTAGAAATCCTATCTTGAACGTTGATCGAAGCGGAAGGATGGAAAATCGTGTCGTACGAAGAACCGAGGCCGTTCATCATGAGTTCGTTCTTATGTAGGCCCGCTACGCCGTCGTCCCGTAAATAAACAGGAGGCGTCCCTAGCTGTTTTCCAGAAACTCGAGCGCCTTGTCGTAGCTCTGGCGCTTGAGGTAATGCGCGAGCTGCGCATCAACCGGGCGCGGCAGCGCCACTTGCAACTTGTCGATCTTTTCCGAAACGGCTTGCAGGCGCGCTAAGTGTTTTTCCGGGTCGCGCCGGCTTTGTTCGTCATGAATGATGGCGAGGCGTTCCCGTAAAGCCTCAACCAGATCGACAATCACATTTTCCATCGGGTCGGGCATAACTAAAGCTTGAAACACCTGGTGGTTTCAAGCAAGCGTGCACTAGTGAGCGAAGACGCCCCGAAGCGCATTTTGATTGTGGACGATGAGGTCGCGTTCCTGCGCGTTATGCGCGAAGCGTTGACCGCTTGTTTGCACTGTGAAGTGGACAGTTCCCCGCAGTCCGAATACGGCTTCGAGCTCGCCATCAAGAAAACATACGATCTGTTCATCTTCGATTTTTCCATGCCGATGATCGACGGCGCGTTGCTCTTTTTCCTGATCGGCAAAGTTTACAACAACATGGAACCGCCGCGGATCGTTCCACCGGTGCTTCTTGTTTCCGGAAAAGCGGAGGAGGAACGCGCGCAGCAATTGTTAAAGGAACCGGGCGTTGCTGGACTGATCGCGAAACCTTTTGCGATGAACCGGCTACTGGAAAAAATCAAAGAGTGCGTTCCAGAAATGGAATCACTTCAGTGAAGGAAAGTGGCATTGGCTTCCAGCTCAATGATCTCTAGTTCATCGGCACGATGCCGATGCCACGTCATCAGCGGAGCCCTGTTTCGGAGAGGAGCTGTCGCTTGGCTTCGAGCCAATCGGAACTGGCGTCGCCAGGCAGCGCAAGTCTATGCCGGCGTTCCGAAATGAAGTAAGCGCGGAGACGGATCTCTTCATCGGATGGCTTGGCCGTTCTTGCTGACACAGGAGGTTTTGATGGCTTTTCTTTCGGCGCAGTCGGACTTTTTTTGCGAGCAGGCTGGGCGTTCTTCGCTCCTGCCGATGCAGGGCGCGCCGATCTCTTGTCGATCGTCGCCTCGGCAGGCCCTTCATTTTCGTTTTGGACAATGTCGTTTTTTTTCGCCACAAGACTGATTGGTTTGACGGCTTTAATCGGATTACTGAAGGTGGGACGATTGGCAAGTGAATTCTCAGTCCCGGTTGGCAGGAATTCCAACCTCACATAACTTCTGCCCATGAGACACTTCGTTTTCCGCTGGATCGTGACGACATTCGCGGTGTTCGTAGCGGCGCCGATTGTTGGAATCAATTATGGCGAGCGCGTGGGCTGTCTGCTGGGCGCGTCGCTTCTGCTCGGTATCGCGAACGCCTTTATTCGACCCATCCTGCTGTTATTGAGCTTGCCGCTGATTCTCGTCACGCTGGGTGTGTTCATTCTCATCATCAACGCGCTGATGCTGAAGGTCGTGGGCGCAATCGTGCCTTGTTTTGAAGTTCCCGGCTTCTGGAGCGCATTTTTCGGCGCGATCATTATTTCGGTCGTGAGCTGGTTGCTCAGTGCATTTTTTCGCGGGAGCGACGGACGAGTGCATGTGCTGACGCATCATACGCAGGTTCGGCGTGTGCAGGGCCGCGTGATCGAGCCCGACGAAGGCGAACGGAAATAAGCCGGGAGCACAGCCGGCCCGCCTGTCGTTTTGACGCAGGCGGCAAAATCTGTTCGCCAACCGTTTGCTTTCGGTACGGCTGCAGATAAAACACCATGACGACGGGAAGAGCGAAAAAAAAGGAGAAATGCGAAGCTATGGCCGCATAGCGGTTGGCCTTCTCTAGGGGACGCTGCTAACGTCCCAGCCGGGGAAGCGAACCGCTTCCCCTACAGTTTTTTGCTTCCGCGGACGCGGAGCAAAGGTAGCGCAAGCCTCCGGCTTGCGTCTCTGCGCAATGCGCGCTGTCCAGGCTTTGGAGTGCGCGGACATGTTCGCGCTTTCGAACGAGGTGACATGTCGCCTCGTAAAAAAGCGGCGACGTGTCGCCGCACTCCAAAGCTAATCTCACTCGCATCGCATCGCGTCGCCCACACAGGGCGGCCGCTACAGCCGGAGCTCGGTGTTGGTGTGGCCGCGACCGTTGGCCTCCCCGGCCCGCCTCAGGCAGGTGTTGATGAGGGCCGTCGAAGCAATAGTTGTTGGGATATCCGGCGCCTTTGGGCCGGCCTAGCTGAAAAGTCTCAGCGAGGCTGGTCTGCTTCCTGCTTTAGACAACCGGACTTACGCAATCTTCCTATCATAATTATGGCTAATTCCTTCAAAAAATTGGGCTGCGCGACGGTGACATTGCTCGGTGCATTGTCCTTTTCGCAAGCACAGACGAGCTCCCCCCAACCGGCCGCAGGAGGAAGCTCAGCGGCCGCGGTTCAGCCCGCAAATCCAACGGCAAAAGCCAACGACAACTCTCCCCTGCTACTCGTACAAGCTGCTGCGTCGCCAGCGGCGACTATTACTAAAACGACAACGACCACCACGACCGAGCCTGACAGCGCAACCGAGAGCGGCGGCGTGGGCGTTCGCGAGTTTCAAGGCGATGAGATCGGCCAAGTGCTGCGGCTACTTGCGCGGCAGGCCAAGATCAATCTGGTGGTGAGTGAAGCCGTTACCGGCACCGTGACCATGCGGCTGGAAGATGTGAGTGCTCTCCAGGCGATATCGATCATCGTGAAGGCCAAAGGCCTCTTCCTGGATAAGATCGACAGCGTTTACTATATTAAGACCGGCGCGGAACGGACGGCCGAACCAACAGAAAGCGACAGCTACCAATTCAGTTACTCGCGCGCGAAAGATACCGCCCCGCTCGTCGCGTCGCAGCTCGCCAGCAAGGACCCGCCCCAAGTGGACGAGCGCACCAACACCATTTTCTTCCGTGAGACCCGCGGCAACATCGATAATATCCGCAAACTTCTCGTCCAGATCGACAAGCCAACCAAGCAGGTCATGATCGAAGCAAGATTGGTAGAGGTGACGGCAAACCCGAAGCAAAGCTACGGAATCAATTGGGGCGGGGTAGTCGGCAGTTCGACGAGTGCGCAGACATTTAAATTCGCCGGCAGTAATCCCGCTACGCCCGACACCGTCACGATAGACGCCGCGGGCGTACCTCATGTAGTGCCTGGGGTACCAGCACAAGGCAAATTCGATCCCACCACGGGCAAACTCCTCGGGACTGACTTCTTTAGATCCACTAATGATATCTTCAACTCGATTGCTGGTCAGTTCGCGATTCTAAGTGTCCCGCAAATGTCGGCTACGTTGCGCTTTTTGAACGAAGACGCAGACGCGGAATTTTTGGCGAATCCGCGGGTTGTCACTGCCGACAACCAACAAGCCAAGATCGAGATCACCCGGAACCAGCCCGTGCCGCAACTGAACTTTAACGAACAGACTGCAACTGCGGTGTTCGGCGGATTTCAGGACAAAATATTCGGCAACAAGCTCCTGGTTCGTCCCTCCGTTAATAAAGATAACTTCATCACTTTGAGCGTTAAGCCGGAAATCAGCAACAAAGTAGGGGACCAAGCCTTCGTCTTTGCCGGCGCGACGGTGACCAGCCCAATCATCGACACGCGCTCGCTCGACTCCAATGTGTTGATCAAGAGCGGGGACACGCTCGCGATCGGCGGACTGCTTCAGGATGAGCAGACCAAAGCGCGAAGCAAAGTTCCTATCTTCGGCGACATCCCAGTGCTCGGTTATTTTTTCCAGGAGAAACTGAACGCGCGGACGAAACGTAACCTGCTCGTCTTTGTTACACCGACGATTATCGACCAGCGCTACGGAACGGGATTGGAAGATCAGGTTTCCGGGCTGCATCACAGCGGGGAGGAATATGCCGATCCGAACGGCTGGCGGAACAACGCCAAAGGCGCAGTGCGTTTGGTGCCGACTTCGAACCGCCAGGTGGCAGCTGATTATCCGAAGCCAGGGATCCCGCCTCCGCCGGAAACGGCGAATGAAGTGCGATTCAAATCCACGGCGAAAGATCGCGACTTCTAAGAATTTGCAGATGTGGGGTTGAGAGGGGGCGGATGCTCGCAAGACGTCCGCCCTCTTTGCGTTCCAGCACTGCAAGGTGGATCGAACAGCTCCGCCGGGCGATGCTAAGTCGAGGCGCCGAAGGCGCACTAATTTTTGGCATCGAGCTCGCCACCGGACAAGTCTGTCCGACTGGCGGACAAGGGACTGCTCGATCCACCGGCGCGTTCAATAATCCAGGGCCAATCTTGCGCACGCGCGCATAAGCCGGCAGCGACGGGATTTTGTCGGATGTAATTCATCTTCGCCGAGAGTTGTTCGCCGCGCTCATCATCGCGGAGTCGATGATCAAAATATCCTTCTTGCCAAATGATTCCATGTTGGCGTGCTTGAAAGTGTTTCCAATCCCCGACGACTTTGCTGATCGATTGATCGCGCGCGAACGAAAGAAGTGCGTGCAAGTGATCAGGCATCAGCACGTCCCGATCGATGGCGATTCGAATGTGAAACAGCGCTCCGGGCTCGACCCAATGGGGGACTTCGTGATGCAGTTTGGAAGGGAAGCCACGATAAAGCATCGCGTGAGTGTGAATCGAGCGTCAGTATTACTTCAAGGTAGATCGAGCGGTGGATCGACCGCTCCGCCGGGCGATGCTAAGTCGAGGCGCCGAAGGCGCACTAATTTTTAGCATCGCGCAAGGGACTGGTCGATCTACCGGCGCACTCAGGAAAGCGAGGATTGTGGAGTCTAAGCGCTCAGATATTTGCTGAGCCGCGCCCGTAGCTCTGTGCGTGCGCGGAAAAGGACGCTTTTTACCGCAGGCACTGAAAGGTCAAGAATCTCTCCGATTTGCTCATAGCTGAGCTCTTCGTATCGCCGCAGAATCAAAGCCATGCGTTGGCTATCGGGAAGTTCCGCAATCGCCTGCTCGATCGCCTCCCGCAGCTCAGTTTCCAAAAGCGATGCATCCGGAGATGGATTAGTTTCATCCTTCAGCGGGATGTCCTCCGCGCTCGGCTCAGTTTGAATCGGGATGTGTGCGTGCCGCTTGGAACGGCGTAACTCATTAAAGACGAGGTTGCGCGTAATTTTTAACAGCCAGGTGGTGAATTTTGCGCGCGGAACATATCGACCAGCGCTTTTCCAGACGCGGATAAAGACTTGCTGCGCGATATCTTCGACGTCCGAATTGCTGCCCAGCATTCGTGCCACCGTTCCGGCGACCAGACTTTGATGTCGTTCGATGATTTCCTCAAAGGCGCGCATGTCGCCCCCGCTCACCAGACGCATCAGTCGCACGTCTTCGGCGTCGCCGGATTCGCCCGCCGGTTTTTGGTCATCAGCCATTACCAACGATAGATGCGGTAAGGTCGCGACCCATTCAAATGAGGAACGATGAAAAATGACGAAATCCGAATGACGAATGACGAAGGAATGACGAAACCCGAAGCCAGAAACGGCACGCGCGCTCGATCGTTTCGTCATTCGTGCTTCGGGCTTCTTTCGTCATTCTCCTTATTCGTCATTGTTATTGTTGCAACGCCGGAGCCGCGCGTGCATGATTGCGCGGCGCAGATGAACTTCCTGCTTATTCCAAAAGAACTTAGGCCAATCGCCGAAAAAGTTGAGGCGCGGCAACGCATTTCGGAGGCCGATGCTCTCGATCTCTACCGCTCGAACGATCTCAACGCGCTCGGAATTATCGCAAATGCGCTCCGCGAACAGAAGAATGGCAACTACGCCACCTATATTCTGAATCGGTACATCAATTACTCCAATATCTGCGTTCTCTCCTGCCAGTTCTGCGCGTTCGCCGCCAAAAAACGCGATGCCCATGCATTCGAGCGATCCATCGATGACATCATCAGCGCTGTCGGAGAAGCACGCCGCCTCGGGATTACTGAAGTGCACATGGTTGGTGGTCTGCATCCGACACTAAAAAAGGATTGGTACCTCAAGCTCTTGCGCCGCCTGCGCGCGCTTGATCCAAATCTGCACATCAAGGCGTTCACGGCCATCGAGGTGCGCCATCTGGCACAACGAATTTTTCGCATGTCGATCCGCGACACACTTGAGCTTTTGCGCGACGCCGGCCTCGGATCCATGACCGGCGGCGGCGCGGAAATTTTCGATGCCGCCGTGCGAGATGAAATTTGCCGCGGTAAGGAGAGTGCCGCGGAATGGCTCGATGTCCATCGCACCTGGCACGCTATGGGCGGCCGCAGCACTTGCACCATGCTCTACGGACATATCGAAACTCTCGTTCAACGCGTCGATCACCTGCGCCAACTGCGCCAATTGCAGGATGAGACCCACGGGTTCACCGGATTTGTTCCTTTCGCCTTCGAACCGCAAACCACCGTGCTCGCGCACATCAAACCGGCCTCGGCATTTGAGCAACTTCGCAATCTCGCCGTCAGCCGCATTTATCTCGATAACATCGATCATCTCACCTCTTATTGGGTGAGCATGGGATTGCCGCTTGCACAGGTCTCGCTTAGTTATGGGGTAGACGATTTGCACGGTACGATCATGGAAGAAAAAATTTTCCACATGGCGGGCGCAACCACGCCGCAGGAACAAACTGTCGAAACTCTCGAGCGCGTGATTCGTGAAGCGGGTCGGGAGCCTGTCCAACGAGACAGCTACTACCGTCACGTTGTTTCCGCGAATGGCGCAAAACCGGCCGAAGCGGAACTGGCCTGCGCCTAAGTTGGCAGGGCGAGACTCGGTCGAGCCGAAGAACAAACGTGATGGTTTGAAACGTGTGAATGGTGATCGGTGACAGTGATTAGTCTCGCTGTGACGGCATCGCTTCCATTCACCATTCACTGATCACGATTCACTTTGAAATCGCTGCGCATCGGTTGCGTCAAATATCTTAACGCCCGTCCGCTCATTCGCGACTGGCCTAGTGAAGTCGTGCTCGATCACCCTTCTGCGCTTTGCGCGCAGCTTGCGCGCGGCGATCTCGATGTCGCGCTAGTCTCCAGTTTCGAATTCCTGCGCAATCCAATTTACCGGATCGTCGATGACATTTCCATTTCCTCCGCCGGGCCGGTTTACAGCGTGGTAGTTGCGCACCGGGGGGAGATCTCTGAAGTCGATAAAATAGAACTCGATCCTGCGTCGGAAACATCCGTGAATTTGCTGCGCTGCTTGCTGGCTGAATTGAAATTGAATCCCCGCCTGGTGCCTATGTTCCGAACTTCGTGGCAGGCCGCGCGTTTGTTGATTGGCGATCAAGCGATTCGTTTTCGACAAGAACGCTCGCAGGAATTTCGTTTTTGGGACCTCGGCGAACAATGGGCGCGCGTTGTCGGTCTTCCGTTCGTTTACGCGCTCTGGCTCATTCGGCCTGAAGTTATCGATGCAAAAACAATCGCGAATCAATTGCGCGCTCTCCGCGACAAAAATCTGGCCAACATCGACAAGTTGATTGCCGACGAAAAAGAACTCGATCGCGATTTTTGCAACCGCTACTACGGCGAAAACCTCCGATTCGACTTCGGGAAAGAAGAAAAGCAAGGGTTGACCGAGTTCCATAAACGCTGCGTGAAACTGCGGCTTCTCCCGCGCGATGGTTTGGGATTTGGAACCTGGGAATTGGAGCTTGCTCGCCGCTGCGTATGACAAGCAGCGACGAGCTTCGCATCAGTATCTCAGGCTGGCGATACGCCGGCTGGCGAGGAAAGTTTTATCCAAAAGATTTGCCGCAGCGCCGCGCCTTGATCTGAATGTCTTGTCAGCCGATGCGACGGAAATAGATTGACCGGTGGAAAGCCGATGGATCATCGCGCCGGCGGAAGAGCTGAATAGCGGTCCGAATTGGAGGAAAACGGACGGCACCCCCCGCGGCGGGCAGACACCGGCCATCCCTCCATGCGTTGCGCGCCTGCTGATGCGCAAAGGGTTTACAAGTGCCGAGGACATTGAGAATTTTCTACGGCCGCGTCTGAAATCGTTAAGCGATCCGTTCTTGCTTCCAAATATGGAAGCCGCAGTCGCGCGAATTCTGAAAGCGTTGGATCAACCCGAACGGATCGTGCTTTTCGGAGATTACGATGTCGATGGAGTGACTTCGCTCGCCCTGCTCGCGGAAATGTTGCGCGCTTATGGTCCGACAGCTACTGGACCGGAATTGTTTTTGCCGTTGCGAATGGAGGAAGGGTACGGCTTGAGCCATGAAAGCGTTGAGCGCTGTCTCGAAAAATTCCGGCCAAGTCTCCTAATCGCGATCGACTGCGGCACTTCATCGGTCGAAGACATTGCCGATCTACAAAAACGGGGGGTGGATGTGATAGTGCTCGATCATCACGAGCCGAAATCGGCCTTACCCGATTGCGTTGCGGTCGTGAATCCGAAAATCGATCCAAGTTCGACGTTTCATTATCTGTGCAGCGTCGGCATCGTCTTCAAACTGTGTCATGCGCTGCTCAAAACGCGGCCACTTGATGAATTTGATCTCAAATCGAAGCTGGATCTTGTCGCGCTGGGAACGGTGGCCGACATCGTTCCGTTGAAAGGCGAGAACCGTATTTTGGTTCAACGTGGCGCGCTTGAAATTGCAAGATCGAAAAGGCCTGGACTGAAGAAGTTGATCGAGGTCAGTGGAGTGCGGGTGCCGATTTTGACCGACGACATCGGTTTTCGGCTTGGCCCGCGACTAAATGCGGCCGGGCGATTGAGCACGGCAGAAAAGTCCCTACAACTTCTTCTCACGCACAACGAAAGCGAAGCCGCGGAGCTTGCCGAGTTTCTTGACAAACAGAATCGTGAGCGGCAGGAAGTCGAGAAGCAAATCTTCCTGGCGGCGGAGGAGAAGATCGCCAATGAGTTCGATCCGACCCGAGATGCGGCAATCGTCGTGGGCGCGCGAGGCTGGCATCCGGGCGTCCTGGGAATTGTCGCATCGCGAATCGCGCGCAAGTATCATCGCCCGGCGATTGCGATCGGGTTTGATGATAATAGAGTGGGAAAAGGAAGCGGACGCAGCATTGAAGGCTTGAATTTAGTCGAGGCTTTGACCCGGTGCGCGGACAAGATCGACAAGTACGGCGGGCACGAGATGGCGGCAGGATTGACGATTCAAGAGGAGAACGTCGACTTTTTCGCCGAAGCGTTTCGGTGCGCGGCGCGGGAACTTTTGTCCGATGAAGGTTTGCAGCCACGGCTTCGACTTGACCATGAACTCACGTTTTCCGAATTGAACTTCGATTTTCTCTATTGGCACGAGATGCTGCAGCCCTTCGGCAATGGAAACCCGCAGCCTCTTTTTTTCGCGCGCGAAGTGGAGCCGGTCGCGTCTCCGCGCGTGGTGAATGAGAAGCACTTGATCTTCCGCCTTCGCCAGCGCAATTACCATCGTCGCGCCGTTTATTTTAATGGAGCAACCGTAACTTTGCCGTCGCCGCCATGGGACATTGCGTTTCGTATTCGAGCCGGCGAATACGAAGGCGAGACCTTGCTCGAAATGCACGTGGAAGCGTTGCGACAAGCCGCGCCGATTAACTGATGGAAATCTCACAACCGCTCGCTGACCTCGATTGGATCCCGCGCCCGCGCCTGCTCGCGCTGCGCCGGCTCGGCCTCGAGACGGTGGAAGATTTGCTGACGCATTTTCCGCGACGCCATGAAGATCGGCATCAATTTCCGCAATTTCCGCACGAGGAAAGCGACATACCGATTTGTTTGTGCGGCGAGGTCGTCAAGACTTCACTGCGCAGGTTTGGCGGCTGGAAAAAGATCTTCGAAGCGACATTGCAGGAGCCGAATGCGAACGCGCTAAGCCAGCCGCTCGTCTGCCGCTGGTTCAATTTGCATTACGTGCAAAAAATGATCGCGACCGGCCAGCAGTTGGTTGTGTTCGGTAAACCGAAGCTGCGCGGCCAACGCATTTGCATGGATCACCCCGAGTTTGAAGTGATCGAGAGCGATGAGGAAATGTCGATCCACTTTCGGCGAATCACGCCGATTTACCCGGCGACGGAAGGTGTCTCCCAA
>Ga0184619_10000212_pt1 | contig 19738 bp, 14 predicted proteins | sample PLM0_60_b1_FD_133146 | JGI IMG/M metagenome (GOLD analysis project Ga0184619, IMG submission 133146) | Groundwater sediment microbial communities from an aquifer in East River, Colorado, USA - PLM0_60_b1 | ecosystem: Environmental > Terrestrial > Soil > Riparian zone | place: USA: East River...
GCTCGATGGGCTGGCTGGGCGAGATCACCAGCACCTTGATCTGCCGCAACGGCAGCCCCGCTTCCCGCAGCTTCTCGGGAGCGATGAGGCTGATGGTGCGATTGATTCTCTGCACGAGCTCGATGTCGACGTTGAGGCTGTCCAGAAAAATGCTGTTCAGGGCATGCCCGGCGATCTGCGCCACCGAAGGATAGAGATTTCCGCGAACCCGAGGGGGCTCGGAGTGCCCGCTCGGCCTGCTGGTGCCCACTACCAGCACGCGGTCGGCGCCCAGGTGCAGCGCGGGGCTGATCGGCGCGATCTGGCGCATCGATCCGTCTCCGAAATACTCGCGGTTGATTTTCACCGCGGGAAATATGAAGGGCAGCGACGACGAAGCCATCAGATGCTCGACCCGGATCGGCATCGCGGCGCCGACGCGCTGGGTGCGCTCCCACGCTTCGGTGTCGGGCCCTCCCTGATAGAAGGAGACGCTCTGTCCGGAAGTATACCCGGAGCAGGTGATCGAGACCGCGTACAGACAGCCGTTGTCGATATTCTCCTGGATGCGACCGAAGTCGAGGCTGCGCGACAACATATCGGCGAGAGGACTGTTGTCGAGCAGCGAAACCGGGCTGGTGCGCGACATCAGCGCAATCGCGGCGAGCCAGCGCAACCCCACGCGGGCGATCCCGATCGGATCGGAACGGTAAACGCGATGAACGCGAAAGCTCTCCCAAACCTCCAGGAGCCGCCCGACTGCAGCATCGAAATTGTCGGCGAACACCGCGAGCGTCGCCGCGTTGATCGCGCCCGCCGAGGTGCCGCAGACGATGGGAAACGGATTCTTCTCGGGCAGCGGCAGCAGTTCCCTCACCGCTTTCAAGACGCCGACCTGATAGGCTGCCCGGGCTCCGCCTCCGGTCAAAACGAGTCCTGCCTTGGACTTGATGGATTCGGGGTTCAACGCCATGGGCGGAAGTTGTTTCGGAAGGCGGCGGCCAGGTGGAGTTCTCAGCTCCGGCGTGTCCGGGACTGCTCTTCCTCGCTGTAGGCGTTGGCGTCCACGACCGTGAGCGCGGTCATGTTGACGATGCGCCTGACGGTCGCCGAGGAAGTGAGGATGTGCACCGGGCGCGCCGCGCCGAGCAAGATCGGACCTATGGTGATGCCGTCGCCCGCGGCGGTCTTCAGCAGATTGAAAGCGATATTGGCGGCGTCCAGGGTGGGCATGATCAGAAGATTCGCCTCCTCTTTCAGCCGCGAGCGCGGAAAAGTTGCAAGCCGCAACTCGGCGTTGAGCGCTGCGTCGCCGTGCATCTCGCCTTCGATTTCGAGCTCTGGAGCGAGCGAACGGATCAGCTCCAGCGCCGTGCGCATCTTCTGCGCCGAAGGAGCATCACTCGTGCCGAAACTCGAGTGCGAGAGCAGGGCCGCCCTCGGGACCACCCCGAAGCGGCGGATCACTTCTGCCGCGAGCGCGGTCATCTCCGCGAGCTGCTCGGCAGTGGGGTCGAGATTGACATAGGTGTCGCAGATGAAAACCGTGCGCTTGGGCAGTATGAGCGCGTTCATCGCATAGAAATGCCTCGCGCCAGGTCGCAAACCGATGACCTGGTCGATGTATCGGAGGTGCAATCCATACGTCCCAACGGTGCCGCAGATCATCCCCTCGGCCTCGCCGCGGTGGATCATCATTGCGCCGATGAGCGCATGACGGCGCCGCATTTCCATCTGCGCGAATTGCTGCGAGACCCCACGCCTCTCGGTGAGGCGGTGGTACTCCGTCCAATAGTTGCGGTAGCGAGGGTCGGACTCGGGGTTCACGAGCTCGAAATCGGTCCCCGGCCGGATGCGCAAGCCGTGACGTTCGATGCGCCGCTCGACCACGGAGGGCCGTCCCACCAGGATCAGCCTGGCGAGGCCCTCGTCCACCACCACCTGAGCCGCACGCAACGTGCGCTCGTCTTCACCCTCGGCAAGCACGATCCGGCGCTGCGGACCTTCTTTTGCCGCGCTGAAGATCGGCTTCATGATGAGGCCCGAGTGATAGACGAATTGAAGGAGCTGGTTGTTGTAGGCGTCGAAATCGGCGATCGGACGCGTAGCGACGCCGGAGTCCATGGCGGCCCTCGCCACTGCGGGCGCGATTCTTACGATGAGACGCGGGTCGAAAGGCCTGGGAATCAGGTACTCGGGTCCGAACTTCAGGGCGTGCTCGCCGTAGGCTGCAGCGACGATCTCCGACTGCTCCGCTATCGCGAGATCGGCAATAGCGCGGACCGCGGCGAGCTTCATGGGCTCGTTGATGGTGGTCGCTCCGACGTCGAGCGCACCGCGAAAGATGAACGGAAAGCACAGGACGTTGTTCACTTGATTCGGGAAATCCGACCGCCCCGTCGCCATGATCGCGTCGGGGCGCACCTTCTTCGCGACATCGGGGAGGATCTCGGGTTCGGGGTTGGCTAGCGCGAGGATCAGCGGTTTGTCGGCCATTTGCGCAACCATCTCCGCCTTGAGAACCCCGCCGGCCGAAAGGCCGAGAAACACGTCTGCGCCGGGCATGATCTCGGCGAGCGTGCGCGCCGAAGTCTTGCGCGCATAGCGGGCCTTGTTCGGGTCCATCTCCTCCTTTCGGCCCTGGTACACGACGCCCTTGATATCGGACACCCAGATGTTGTCCGGCTTCAACCCCAGGCTCACAAGGAGATCGAGACAAGCAAGCGCGGCGGCACCCGCGCCCGAGCAGACGAGCTTCGCCTTGTCCACGTCCTTCCCCACGACGCGCAATCCGTTCAGCACCGCGGCGCCGACGATGATGGCGGTCCCGTGCTGGTCGTCGTGGAACACCGGGATTTTCATGCGCTCGCGCAGCTTCCTCTCGATGTGGAAGCATTCCGGAGCCTTGATGTCCTCAAGATTGATTCCGCCGAAAGTAGGCTCCATGGCCGCGATGATCTCGACCAGTCTATCGGGATCGCGCTCATTCACTTCGATGTCGAAGCAATCGATTCCCGCGAATTTCTTGAAGAGCACCGATTTGCCTTCCATCACCGGCTTGGACGCTAGCGGCCCGATTGCCCCCAACCCCAGCACGGCGGTCCCATTTGTCACGACACCGATAAGGTTTCCGCGCGCAGTCAGCTTGCGCGCCTCGGCAGGCTCGCGCACGATCTCCTCGCAGGCCGCCGCCACGCCTGGAGTGTACGCAAGCGCGAGATCGCGCTGGTTCAGCAGGCCCTTGGTGGGAGTGACCGAGATCTTTCCCGGCGGTTGCCGGAGGTGATACTCCAGGGCGCTCCTGCGCAGGATTTCATCCATGGGAAATTCGCGACTTGAAGTTCTTGTGTTGCTTGGCCGCATGATAGCCGAATTTCGCGGCGCCGCGGCGCCGTCGCATCCCGCAGGCACGCTGCGGCATAATGTGCCGATGCTGCTCGCAGCCCGCATGGCGGATATCGAACCCTTCCACGTGATGGACGTGCAGAACCGCGCCCACGAGCTGGAAGCCGCGGGACGCCGTATCGTCCACATGGAAATCGGCCAGCCGGACTTTGCGGCACCGCCTCTGGTTGCGGAGGCGGCGATCGAGGCGATCCGTGAGCGCCGCCTGGGTTACACGGCTTCGATCGGCATTCCGGAGCTGCGCCAGGCGATTTCCGATTTCTATCGCGAGCGGCTCGGCGTGACGGTGCCCCCTTCGCGGATCGTCGTCACCGCCGGGGCTTCGGGGGCCTTTCTGCTCACGCTAGCGGCGCTCGTCGACCCCGGCGACGAGGTTCTGATGCCCGATCCCTGCTATCCCTGCAACCGGCATTTCGTGCGCTTGTTCGAAGGCCGCCCCCGCGCAATTCCAGTCGACGAAAGCCAGCACTACCAGCTTGCCGACGCCGATATTCGCTCGCACTGGGGCCGCGCGACGCGCGGCGTGCTGCTCGCTTCACCCTCCAATCCGACCGGAACCATGATCCCGCGCGAGCAACTGCGCGCGATCATCGCCTCGGTGCGACGGGCGGGCGGGTTCGTAGTGATGGACGAGATCTATCAGGGACTGGTCTACGACGCTGAGGCGTCAACGGTGCTCGAGTTGGCCGATGATGTGTTCGTCGTCAACAGCTTTTCCAAGTACTTCAACATGACGGGCTGGAGATTGGGCTGGATCGTCGCGCCCGAGGCGTACGTTCGAGAGATCGAGAAGCTCGCCCAGAACGCGTTCATTTGTCCTTCCGCTCCCGCGCAGTACGCGGCGCTCGCGGCGTTTCGGCCGGAAACGCTTGCGGTTCTTGAGGAGCGCAGGCAGGAATTCCGGCGCCGCCGCGATTACATGGTTCCCGCGCTGCGCTCGCTGGGATTTCGCATCCCTGTGATGCCCCAGGGGGCCTTCTACATCTACGCCGGATGCGAGAGCCTCTCCGAGGACAGCACGCGATTTGCATTGCGGGTGCTGGAAGACGCGGGCGTTGCAATTACGCCGGGCCTCGACTTCGGCTCGAACCGCCCGGAGCGTCACGTGCGCTTTGCCTACACGCGCTCGCTCGAGGATCTTGAGGAAGGCGTGGAGAGGATCGCGCGGATGCTGGGGCGCCGCGACGCGCGGCGGTCATACTGAGCTGCGCACCCCCGGGCGGCCGAATTGGCGTACCGCCTGCTGCAAGCGCTCTTTTTCGGCGAAGACTTTCTGCGCGTACTGGCTCGAAGGATCCGCCAATGCCCCGTTGTAGAACTGCAGGCCCGCTTCGAGGCTGCCGGTGCGGCGAACGTATTCCTTGAGAATGCGCGCTCCCAACGCGATGTTGATCATCGGATCGAGGACCGCCTCTTCTCCGCCGTGCTCCAGCAGCTTGTCGAGATGGTGTTTGGGAATCACCTGCATCAGACCTTTGGCGCCCATCAGGCTCTCGGCTACCGGATTGAAGCGAGACTCGACCGCCATTACCGCGAGAATCAGCAGGGGATCCAGACCCACTTGCCGACCGGCGTCGTAGGCAGCGCCTACAAACTGCTCGGTGACATCCGGCGCGATCCGGTACTTACGGGAAACGTAATTCGCCAGTGCCCGGTACTTCTGGGTGTCGGTATCGTGCGCCCCGTCGAGCAGTGAGACCGCCCCGTCGTAGCGGATCGAGCCGACCGCGGCAGAGGGGTTTGCGTTCTCGTCGAAGAACAGAGTCTTCCCGCGCACGAGCATGAGCACCACGGCCGCGAGCCCTAGGAAGGCCAGACCGTGATGCAGTATCGTCGCGACTCTTTGAAACTGATCCAGCAAGCCTTGCTTTGTCCAGGTGGTGTTCATTGCACCTACCTCCATTCTTTTGCCTTTGAAACGCAGATAAAGCTCTTGGTAGCCGACCCCGCCCGTGAGAGTCTTTAAACGTTTTTGTCTGTTTCTCGATCATACCAAGAATTGCTGCGACGCAGCAATTGCATTACAAATAGGCACTTAACCTAAGTGGGGCGTAAGGCCCAGAAGATCAAGCAACTGTTAAGCCCGATCCTCCCCTGCAGTGGCCGAAATGACCACGGTTCAATCCGGGGCACAAGGACCCCCGGACTGACCGCGGTTCACTCCCAACCCACTTATGGCCTGGAACCCGTAGGAAAGGGCCATGCAGCTGCGGGGTTCAGGGCGGTTTTCGCCCCTCCTAGCGTCGCCGCTGCCGAAGGGGCTGCGGCGACCGATCCCGCCATCGTTGCTGCCGGCGTTGCGGCCTTCTTGGCCGCACTTCCTCTGGGTCTCGCCTTCTTTCGGGCGGACTTTTTCTTGGCCGCTTTTTTTGCGGGTTTCAACGACTTCCTTTTCCCTTTCTTTCGTGCTGCTTTCCTCTTTTTCTTTTTCTTTGCCGCTTTCTTGCCTTTTCTCTTCTTTGCCATGACTGACCTCCATCAAGAGTTGTGAAACGACGAACCCGCCCGTTGGAGCGCGGGCTATTCAAGCTCCAGGGCAAACCCCGGAGAATTGAATTCCTTTCCTGCCCTGCTGATTCGATCGAAGCTGCAGCGGTCTAATCCCAACTGAGCGCACCTCCGGTCTGGTACTCGATAACCCGGGTTTCAAAAAAATTCCGCTCCTTCTTGAGATCGGTCATCTCGCTCATCCAGGGAAACGGATTGCTCGCCCCGGAAAACATCGCATCCACGCCGATCTGCTGGCAACGGCGATTGGCGATGTAGCGCAGGTACTCCTTGAACATCGGAGCATTGAGCCCCAGGACACCGCGCGGCATGGTGTCCTCGGCATAGCGATACTCGAGCTCGACCGCTTTCTTGATGAGGCCCTGGATCTCCTCGCGGAACTCGGAGGTCCACAAGTGCGGGTTCTCCATCTTGATCTGGTTGATGAGGTCGATGCCGAAATTGCAGTGCATCGACTCGTCGCGCAGGATGTACTGATACTGCTCGGCGGACCCGGTCATCTTGTTCTGCCGGCCGAGCGCCAGAATCTGGGTGAAACCGACATAGAAGAACATGCCCTCCATCACGCAGGCGAACACGATGAGGCTGCGCAGCAGCTTTTGATCGGCTTCCGGCGTGCCGGTCCGGAAGGTCGGATCGGTGAGGATGTCGATGAAAGGAATAAGGAACTCGTCCTTGTCACGGATGCTCGGGATCTCGTGGTAGGCGTTGAATACCTCGCCCTCGTCCAGACGCAAGCTCTCGACGATGTACTGGTAGGCGTGGGTATGGATGGCCTCCTCGAACGCCTGCCGCAGGAGGTATTGCCGGCATTCCGGCGCGGTGATATGGCGATAGGTACCGAGAACGATGTTGTTCGCCGCGAGTGAATCGGCCGTGACGAAAAAGCCCAGATTGCGCTTGACCACGCGCCGCTCGTCCTCCGTCAGGCCGTTTGCGTCTTTCCACAGGGCGATGTCGCGGCTCATGTTGATTTCCTGCGGCATCCAGTGATTGGCGCAGGCGGCGAGGTATTTTTCCCACGCCCATTTGTACTTGAACGGCACGAGCTGATTGACGTCGGCCCGCGCATTGATGATGCGCTTGTCCTCGACGCGCACGCGGCGGTGGCTGTTGCCGGAGGAATAGCGCTCGCCCGAAGGCTCGGCCGGCGACGGCGCCAGCCCGCTTACCGACTGCAGGTTGAGGCCCGGAATCGCCTCGGCCCCGATGTCATCAAAAGAAAGCATTCTCTCTCTCCTTGTTCTCGTACTTGCTCGCGCTCATTGGCAGGATTCGCATTCCGGATCGTCGATCTTGCACAACTTGATTTCCGCTTCGCCTGACGGACGAGGAGCGGCGACCGCGACCGCGGCCGGCATTCCTCCTTCGGGAACCGCGTTCAGCTGGCCGGCTCTAACGGTCGATTTCTCGGCGTGCGTCGCGCCCATCGAGCGCAGGTAGTAAGTGGTTTTCAGGCCCCGCTGCCAGGCAAGCTTGTAGCTTTCGTCCAGCTTCTTGCCGGAAGCCTGGCCGATGTAGATGTTGAGCGACTGGGACTGGTCGATCCATTTCTGCCTTCGCGCACCGGCTTCGACGACCCACACGGGTTCGACTTCGAATGCGGTGGCGTAGAGGCGACGCAAATCGGACGGCACGCGGTCGATGCGGGCGAGGTTGCCGTCGAAGTACTTGAGATCGGCGACCATGACCTCGTCCCAGAGGCCGAGTTTCTTCAGATCGGAGACGAGATACTCGTTGACGACGGTGAACTCGCCCGACAGGTTCGACTTCACGAACAGGTTCTGAAAGGTCGGTTCGATCGAGGCGGAAACCCCGACGATGTTGGCGATCGTCGCGGTCGGCGCAATGGCAAGGCAGTTGGAGTTGCGCATCCCGTGGCGCTTGATGCGCTCGCGCAGTGCCTTCCAGTCCATCGATTCCGACATGTCGATATCGACGTATCCTCCACGCTCCTCACGCAGCAGGTCCAGCGTGTCCTGCGGCATGATGCCCCTATCCCACAGTGAACCCTTGTAGGACGCGTAACGGCCGCGTTCCTCGGCAAGCTCGGTGGAAGCCCAGTAGGAAAAATAGGCCATCGCCTCCATCGATCGGTCGGCGAATTCCACGGCTTCTTGCGATGCGTAGGGGATTCGCAGCAGGTGCAGGCAGTCCTGGAAACCCATGATGCCCAAGCCCACCGGCCGGTGCTTCATGTTGGAATCGCGCGCCTTTCGCACGGCGTAATAATTGATGTCGATGACGTTGTCCAGCATGCGCATCGCCGTGCCAACGGTCTTCTTGAGCTTATCGTGGTCGAGCTTGAGGGTTCCGTCGACGATTCGCATGTGCGCAACCATGTTGACCGAGCCGAGGTTGCACACCGCGATCTCATGGTTGTTGGTGTTGAGCGTGATCTCGGTGCAGAGATTCGAGCTGTGCACGACGCCGACGTGCTGCTGTGGCGACCGCAAATTGCAGGGGTCCTTGAAAGTGATCCACGGATGCCCGGTCTCGAAGAGCATCGACAGCATCTTGCGCCAGAGCTGCGCCGCGGGAAGCCTTTTGTACAGCTTCAGTTCGCCTTTGGCGACTCTTTCCTCGTGCCGGACATAGGCCTTTTCGAATGCACGCCCGTACTTGTCGTGCAGGTCCGGTACGTCCGAGGGACTGAACAGCGTCCACTCGCCGTTCTCCATCACGCGCTTCATGAACAGGTCCGGAATCCAGTTCGCCGTGTTCATGTCGTGAGTGCGGCGCCGGTCGTCGCCGGTGTTCTTGCGCAGTTCGAGAAACTCTTCGATGTCCAGGTGCCAGGTTTCAAGATACGAACACACCGCCCCTTTGCGTTTGCCTCCCTGGTTGACCGCCACCGCGGTGTCGTTCACGACCTTGAGGAAAGGCACGACCCCCTGGGACTTGCCGTTCGTCCCCTTTATGTGAGAACCCAGTGCCCGTACCGGGGTCCAGTCGTTGCCGAGTCCTCCGGCGTACTTGGCAAGCAACGCGTTTTCCTTGATCGCTTCGTAGATACCGTCCAGGTTGTCCGACACCGTCGTGAGATAGCACGATGAGAGTTGCGAGCGCATCGTGCCGGAATTGAACAGCGTCGGCGTCGAGCTCATGAAGTCGAACGAGGACAACACGTTGTAGAACTCGATCGCGCGCGTCTCGCGGTCGATTTCGTTCAAAGCCAAGCCCATCGCCACGCGCATGAAAAACGCTTGCGGCAGTTCAATGCGCGTGTCCTGGATGTGCAGGAAATACCGGTCATAGAGCGTTTGCATGCCGAGGTAACCGAACTTGAGGTCGCGCGATGCGTCCAGGGCGGCGCCGAGCCTCTTCAAGTCGAAACTGGCCAGACGCTCATCGAGAAGCTCGGCGCGGATACCTCGCGCGACGAACTGTGGGAAATACTCGGCGTATCGTCTCTTCATCTCCGCGTGCAAAGCCTCCTCACCCAGAACCTCCCGCCGGATGGTGTGAAGGAGCAGCCGCGCGGTGACGTAGCTGTAGGCCGGATCCTTTTCGATCAGTGCGCGTGCCGAGAGCACCGCGGACTTTCGCACCTCCTCGGCAGGCACCCCGTCATAGATATTTTTCACGGTCTCGGCGAGGATCAGCTTGGGATTCACTGCTTCGCCCAAGCCCTCGCAAGCCGACGCGATCAACTCCTCGAGGCGAGCCAGATCAAGCGGGCGCCGCACGCCATCCTCGACCGTATGCAGTTGCGGCTGGGGCGCCGGTTTCTTTTGGGCCGCTTCGTGGGCGCGCTCCTCGGAACGCTTTTCCCGGTACAGGACATAGGCGCGCGCCACTTCGTGTTCGCCCGAGCGCATCAACGCGAGCTCGACCTGGTCCTGGACGTCTTCTATATGGAAGGTCCCGCCGCCCGGCTGGCGGCGCACGAGCGCGCTCACGACCGCGTCGGTCAGCGCGGCAACAAGCTCCCTGATCCGCGCCGATGCAGCGCTCTGCCCGCCTTCGACCGCCAGAAACGCCTTGGTCACCGCAACGGAGATCTTGCCGGGCTCGAAACCCACCACCGCACCGTTGCGACGGATGATCTTGTACTGCGAAAACACGGGTTGGACTGCAGAGCTGACGTCGGTGAGGGCCGTTGCACCCGGAATCGACTGTGGAGTCGTGACGTCAGCCGCGATCTGCATATACCGTCTCCTCTACTATTTTTGTGCGCCACCCGGTGGGTGTGAGGGCGGCGAAACTGGGACCCTGGGGCACTTCCTCTTTCGACCACAATATATAGTACCCGGGCCACAGTTTGCAACTAATACTAGTGTAATGTCAAGATGCAAGCCAAGCTTGCTCCAGCGCCTTCGAATGAACGGGAAGGTTCGGCAGCCTCAGGCTCCCGAAGCTGACGGACTAATCGGACTACGGCGAGAACTTGGTCGCGGCAATGCCGCGAGCGGCCTTCACTGAATCCGGGCCAGCGACTCCCGGAAATGTCCCCAGTCGAACGCCGGCCCGGGGTCGGTCTTGCGGCCGGGCGCGATGTCGGCGTGCCCGACGACATCGACGATCGGATATCGCCGACGCAGAACTGCGAGAAGTTCCGCCAGGCGCGTGTATTGACTATCGGAGTAGGCTTGGTCGTCGGCGCCTTCCAGCTCCACTCCCACGGAGAAGTCGTTACAGCGCTCGCGCCCCCACCAGCTGGACGAGCCCGCGTGCCAGGCTCGCTTTGTGCAAGGCACCAGCTGGATCAACTCGCCCCCGCGCCGCACAAGGAAATGCGCCGATACCTTCAGATCGCGAATGGTCTCGTAATACGGGTGCGCGGCGAAATCGAGCGTATTCGTAAACAGCTGCACGATGGCTTCACCGCCGAACTGACCCGGAGGCAGGCAGATGCTGTGCACGACCAGCAAGCGCACTACCGCGTCCCCCGGGCGCTCGTCACAATTGGGCGAGGGAACCTGCACCGCCCCGGCGAGCAAGCCTTCCTCGTCGAGGGAGTCGAGCTCCACCTAGCGGATTCCCAAGCGTTCCATGCGATAGCGCAACGCCCTGAACGTAATGCCCAGGAGTTTGGCCGCCGCGGTTCGATTGAAGCGGGTCTTCTCGAGGGCCTCGAGGATCGCCTCCTTTTCGAGGCGGTCAAGGTATTCCGGCAGCGGCCATTTGGCGTTGGGGGCTCCCGGTTCACGAGCGATCCAAGTCGGCGGAGCGAGCTGCAGGTCGTCGGGCTGGATTTCCTCGTGCGCGGCGAGTGCGATGGCACGCTCCAGAATGTTCTCCAGTTCGCGGGTATTGCCGGGAAAATCGTAGCTCGCGAGAGCTTTCTTCGCTTCTTCCGAGAGCCGCATGGACTGCTTGCCGTCGGGACCGGAAAGACGCCGCAGAATCGCATCAGAGAGCACCGGGATATCGTCGCGGCACTCCCGCAGCGAAGGCATTCTCAGCTCGATGACCGCCAAGCGGTAGTACAGATCCTGCCGAAATTTGCCCGATTCGACACACGCGGCAAGATTCTGGTGCGTAGCGCAGATGATGCGCACGTCGACCGCATCCTCGGAGGTCGCACCGACTTTGCGCACGGTCTTCTCCTGGATCGCGCGAAGGAGTTTGACTTGCATCGCGAGCGGGAGGTCGGCGACTTCGTCCAGGAACAGGGTGCCGGTGTTGGCAGCCTGGAAAAATCCGTCGCGGTCGCCTTCGGCCCCCGTGAAAGCGCCCTTCTTGTAGCCAAAGAACTCGCTCTCCATCAGGTTCTCTGGGATCGCGCCGCAGTTGACCGGCACGAAGGCCCTCTCGCGCCGCGACCCCTTGCCGTGAATGAGACGGGCGGCGAGCTCTTTTCCGCTCCCGGACTCGCCTGTAAGGTAGATGGGTGCCTGGCTGCGCGCGAGCTTCTCGATCTTCGAGCGCACCTGCTCGATCCCAGGGCTCGAGCCAAGGAGCTGGCCTTCCCCCGATTTGGCTGCCGCTGCTTTCTGGGGCAGGGACAGCGCGGACTTGACCAAGGTGCGCAGCTGATCGAGGGACAGGGGTTTGGTCAGGTAATCGAAAGCGCCGGCCTTGAGGGCTGCAACGGCGTTTTCGGTGCTGCCGAACGCGGTGATCACCGCCACGGGCAAGTCCGCGCATTGAACGCCGATGAAACGCACCAGCTCCAGCCCGTCACCGTCCGGCAAGCGCATGTCGGTAAGACAGAGCTCATAGCGCTTGGACTGCAGCAGCTGCTTGGCCGCCGCCGCGGAACCGACGCACTCCACCGCCAAACCCATGCGCAGGAGCGACAGCTCAAGCAGTTCCCGGATGTCCGCCTCGTCGTCGATCACGAGCACCGTACTCTGCTGGACGATGCTCGTTCGCCGTTCCGCGCGCCGGTTCTCTACGGTTCCTGCCATAGGATCCTGAAGTCCGCGCCCGGACCGCGGTCCAGGTACTCAAGACTCGCGCCGTTGGCGGCACACAGCTCGCGAGCGATGTAGAGGCCGAGCCCCGTCCCGCTCGCGAAAGTGGTGAAAAACGGTTCGAACAATTGCGCTTGCAACTCCCTCGCCACACCCTCGCCGTCGTCGATGATGTGCAATTCTACTCGATTTGCCCGGCGCAACACCGTGATCCGCACGCTTCCGGCGAGCCTGCGGCAATGCCGCCAGGCGTTGTGCAAGAGATTCCACAGCACCTGGTTGAGATGGGCTCGGTCGAATTCCAAGGTGACGTCTTCGGCCGCCTCGATCAAGAAGCTTTCGCTGGGAATGCTGTCGTTCTGCGCGACCTCCTCGACAAACGTGAGCAGATAGGGGCGCACCCGGATCGTCTCCGGCTGAACGCGGTCGCGCCGCGAGAGTTCGAGGACGTCGTGCACCATGCGCTCGAGACGCCGCGAGTTGTCCCGGATGATCTGCACCATGCGTTCCTTGTGTGGTCCGCGCTGTTCTTCCTGCAGGAGGTCCCCGGCATGCCTGATGGCCGACAGGGGGTTGCGAATCTCGTGGGCAATGTTGGCGGTGAGCCTACCGAGCGCCGCGAGCTTGAGTTGCTGGGCCTGTTCCTGGAGCTTGGACAAATCCTCCAGGAACACCAGGCTCGAGCTGCCGCCTGCGGCGCCCGCCGACACGAAACGTGCACGAACCAGGCGGCCGCTCTCGGAAAATTGCACGTTCACGCTGCTCGCGCCCTGGCTGGCGCGCCAGGCGGCAAGCCGCTGGGCGAGCTCCTCCGAAAAATCCTCGATCCGGCTCAAGTCGGGCACGAGCCGCCCCAGCAGATCCGCCGCGCGCGGATTGTGCAGGTGCACCCGCCCATGGGCATCCACGACCAGCACCCCGTCCTGCACGTCGCGGATAATCAGTTTATTGATACGAAGCTGGTCGGCGAGGTCGGCCCCGCGTTGCTGCGCGAGGCGCTCGTTCAGGATCAGGCGGCGCGCCAGCCGATTGGTGATCAGCGCCGTCGCGAAATAGCCGATCGACAGGAGCCCGGGCTGGACGTAGTTGGCGGTGCTGGAGTCTTGCACCAGCACCCAGTACGACTGCTCGAGAAGGACGGCGATCGAGGCCAGTGCGGCGTAGAAGAGCGTCAGTGTTTCCTGGCTGACCAGCGCAGCGCCCGCCAACGAAATGAGCAGCATCACGCCCAGGCCGCTGCGGATGCCGCCCGAGGCATACATCAAAATGACGATGAGCACGACGTCGGTGACGACGTGCAGCGTGAGTTGAAGGTTGAAGTACGCCGGCACCTTTCGCAGGACGACGTGAAATACGACGGCGAGCGCCAGATAGACAACGCTCGAGTAGGTATACGCCACGATGCTGTGGTTGCCGAGGTCGAGCGCATCCCCGAAAATCAGCGCCGCGAGCAGGAATATCGCCGCCACCGCGATGCGGTAGAAGTTGAAGTACTTGAGCGAAACCCAGAACGAGTCCGCTACAGCCCCCTCCTGCGGGAGCCACGACAGGCTGAGCATCGCTGAAGCCGCCATGACCATCCTCAGCCGGCGCCGAGCCGGCGGTGTTCCTCGCTGCAGAAGAAGCGGCCGGCGGTCCCAAGCGCTTCGCTGCGCGGAACGTTGACCCCGCAATGCGCGCAAGCAACCATCGGCTCGACCGCGGGTGGCGCAGAGTGCTGCCGGCGCTTGCGTGCAAGACCGGTCAACACGAAGTAAACGACGACTATTGCGATGACGAGAAGGAGGAGCTTGCTCACGCTGCAATGGGCTGCCTGCGCCGCGGCTCGCGACGAACCATTATACCGGCGCGGGACGAGAGGACGTCGGACCGGGGTGCTGGTCGGGGTGACTGGATTCGAACCAGCGACTCCTGCGTCCCGAATTCGGGTCCCAAAATCGTCACGATAACTTGTCAACGACTTACGCAAGCCGACTCCGCGCAATCGTGACCGAAAACGACAGGAAGAGCGTGTTTTGGACTGGAAGTGGCTACGAAATGGCTACGTTGCAAAAAAGAGAAGCCCGGAGAGGTCGTGACTTTCGTCGGACTCTGGTTCAAACACCGGATTGTGGCGTGCCGGCAGGCCCTTCAGAGTTCGCGGCCGAATTGATTCGCCTATCCCTATCAGAATCTGCGCCAGCGAAGTTCTAACCCTTCGCAAGGGACGTTCAGCGCGGTTTGAAGGACACCGACCGCCGCGCACCGCCGACCAGCTATCGGGCGGTCCCGTATCTCAGTTTTCGTACCGCCGAGACTATGCGGTGATTTCTTTTCAATAGCCGCCAAATGGCATAAGGGCTGAGGACAGACTTAAGCGACATCAAGCAATGGTCAAGACTGGAATAACGTCCTTTAGCCAATAGCGGGGGTTTCCTGTAGTCATCCAATTGCAGAGATCTATACTCGTCAACCTCGGCGATGAGCGCCAATCTTTTTGAGCTCTTAACCGAGGAGAAGGATTGATGGATCGTATCGCTTGAAAATACGATGATGTCGCCCTTCGACGCATTTAGGGAGATCGGACGATATCCATCCGGCAACGATTTGATCCTCAGCTGGTTGTCACCGGTTTTCTTGTCCTCGGTGATTCTTTCGTGAGGCAAGGTTCCGAGCTTATGGCTGCCGGGGAAAACTTGCAGGCAGCCGTTGCTTTCGTCCATGTCCTCCAGACACACAAAAATGGCAAATCCTCTTCTTAGAGCGGATGGCTTTACGTATCCGTTATCTTGATGCGGAAACCAATCCGATACCTGTCCCGGAATCTTGAATGAAAGCTTCGCATGGGTGTACATCAACCCTAAGTTCCCGGCGTATAGGCGTTCGATCAGGCTTGCTATCGGGCGTGACCCGTATATTTCGGACGCCGGTGATCGATGGTCCCTGAATACATCCACGACGTGGCGAGGGATGCCGGAGGCATTTCTGAAAGCTGCATTCTGATCCAACGGATTTGAAGAGTAATACTCGTAGCCTTCGTCGATTAAGCGCAAATAATCTCGGTCACTGCTTCTGTAATGACAATATCCCGTGCGCTCGAAAAAAATGCGGATACCATCGGAGGCCTCCGCAAAAACGCGATGCTCGTTCCAATGCATTTTTGCACCCGTATCAACCGCCATGCTGCGTCAAGGATGTCGGCAATCTGTGATGCACGTCCGATTGGGTCCATAGTCCATCCGGGTCCATAGTCCATCTGGGTCCATAGTCCATCGGAACCCGTTCTACCGGCGCTGGAAGCCGTAACGCAAATGAAAAAGCCGGCTTGAGCCGGCTTTGTCACATCACCTACGCGATCGTTTATCCTGGTCGGGGCGGCGAGATTTGAACTCGCGACCACCTGCACCCCATGCAGGTACGCTACAGGCTGCGCTACGCCCCGAGGGCGTTAATTTTACCCCTGGAGCTGGTCGAGAACCGCGCGCAGCTCGCGCTTGATCGCGTTTACGTCGACGCCGCCGGCGCCTGCGGGGGGTGCGCAGCGGAGCGAAATTAAACATAAGACCGATGTGCGCGGTTCCAGACAGCTTCAAGCACCGGATTGCGGCGTGCCGGCAGGCCCTTCAGAGTTCGCGGCCGAATTGATTCGCCTATCCCTCTCGAACAAGCGATTGGCTTCGCGGTAGGGCACGGCGGCGTTGCCGTGGAAGCGCGTGTAAGTCCCCGATTGGAGCAGCTCGCGCGCGATCTGCCGCGTCAGCATCATCGTCGCGCGCATCGGCCCCGAGCCTTCGCTCACGCGGCGCACCCCGAGCGTCTGCAGCTCCGCGATGGGTGGGCAGCCGCCGACAGTGAGGATGTTGAGCGGCGCGTCGATCTCGGCGGCGAGCGTGCGGATAGTTTCCCGGTTCACCGCGGACGGCACGAAGATGCAATGCGCGCCCGCCTCGCGGAAGCGGTTTCCCCGCTCGATGCTCTCGCGAAGCTTCTGTTTGTCGTCGCCGAGGTCGAGCCAGTAGCTGTCGGTGCGCGCGTTGACGACGATCGGCACGCCCGAATCGCGCGCGGCGGCGCACACCGCGCGGACCTTCTCGACCGCCAACTCGATGTCGATGAGGCGCGGGCCGTTTACTTCCGTTGCGTCCTCCAGGTTGACGCCGACCGCGCCCAGTGCGATCACCTCTTTCGCCGCGGCGACGGCGTCCTCGACCGCCTCGCCGAAACCGTTGAGGATGTCGGCGGTCACCGGCACGTGGACGCTGCGCGCTATTTCGGCGGTAGCGGCGATGAGGACCATCCGCGGGATGAATTCGTTGTCGGGATAGCCATGGCTGAAGGCGATGCCCGCGCTGCCGGTGCCGACCGCGCGCACGCCGGCGTCCTCGAAGACGCGCGCGCTCCCCGCATCCCAGGCGTTGGCGATCACGAGCACCTCGGGGCCGAGATGCATCTGCTGGAAAAGCCGGGCCTTGGCAATCTGGTCCATCAGGCCGCCCGCCCGGGTAGCGCCTTCGGATCGTCGTAGCTCTTCACCTCCGTCCCGCGATAGAGAATCTGCGCGTTGCGCTCGGTGATCTTCTGGTGGAGCGCGACGAACTCGGGATCCATGTCGCGCGTGGGACGCGGCTCGGGCTCGAAGTGGTGGTGCGTGTCGACGCCGCGCACGAGTGTTGCGCTGTCCTCGCCTTCGATCTGCTTCACCGTGGTCGGTATGTAGCGGATGGCGAAGCCGATGCGGCGGTCGTTCGAGGGATTAGGCGGCGAGCCGTGCACCAGGCGCACGTGGTGCAGCGAAATTTCACCGGGCTGCAGGTCGATCCTGACCGCCTTCGATTCGTCGACTTCCACCGCGACTTCCTGGCCGCGTGTGAGCAGGTTATTCTTGGCGAAGGTATCGCGGTGCGGGATCTGGTCCTTGGTGTGGCTGCCGGGGATGAACTCCATCGCGCCGTTCGCCTTGTCGCTCGGCGTCAACGCGACCCATGCCGTCACCACGTCGGGCTTGTCGAGTCCCCAATAAGTCGAATCCTGGTGCCACGAGACGAACGCGGGGTTGTGGGCTTCCTTGATGAAAAAGTTGGTGGTCCAGCAGAAGAGGTTCGGCCCGTACAGATCTTCGATCGCGTCGACCATCTTGCTGTTGCGAACCAACTCGGCGAGCCAGGTGAAAAGCAGGTGCGACTTGTGCCGCAGCGCGCCCTTCAGCGGTCCGCCGGTCTCCGCCTCGAACGCCTCGAGCCTGCGGCGAATCTCGAGCGCTTGCGCTTCGGGCATGACGCGAACAGGAAACACGCACCCGTCGCGCCAGAACTGGTCGATTTGTGTTTGGGTGAGGATCTTGGGCATTGCAACCTCCTTTATGCGGAACCGCTGATGACTTTCATGACCTCGGGCGGATAAGTGTCGCCGGGCTTGCCTTTATAGATGATCTCGCCGCGTTCGAGCACGTACACGCTCTCGGCGTAATCGGGGATGTGATGTACGTTCGACTCCGCCATCAGGATTGCGTGCCCGAGGCGGCGGATAGAGGCGATCCCCTCGCTCAAGCTGGGAATAATCGCGGGCGAGAGTCCTTCGAACGGTTCATCGAGCAGGAGCATCTGCGGGTCGAGCGCGAGCGCGCGCGCGATGGAGACCATTTTGCGCTCGCCGCCCGAGAGCTGGCTGCCGCCGCGCTCGGCGTACTGGCGCAGCTTCGGGAAGATCTCGTAGGCGAGGTCGATTCGCGTCTTCACATCACGCTCGCTCGGCCGCGTCCACGTCGGGAGCTCGATGTTCTCCGCTACCGTGAGATCGCCGAACACCTGGCTGTCCTCGGGCGCGTAGCCCACACCCATCTGCGCGATGCGGTGCGTCGCGACGCCCACGATAGAACTGTCGCGAAACTCGATCGCCCCCGAAATGGGCTTGAGGTACCCCATGATCGTGCGGAAGGTGGTGGTCTTGCCGGCGCCGTTGCGTCCCACGAGGCAGATCAGCTCTCCCGCGCCGACACCGATGGAGACATCGCTCAGGATGCGGCTATTCTGGATGTCGACGGTGAGCCGGTCGATCGCGAGCATCGTTCAGGTTTCCTTCGCCAGCTTGCCGACCAGCTTGCCCACCACGGCGATGATGTCCGGGTCGCGAAAGAATTCAGCCGGCGGCCGGTCGGCGAGCACCTTGCCCGCCTGCAGCGCGACGATGCGGCTCGAATATTCGGCGACGAGGTCCATGTCGTGCTCGACGAGAATGATCGCTTTCACGCCGGCGCGCTTCGCCGCGTCGACGACATTTCTCATGATGCCGTGCTTGTCGCCGCTCGACACGCCGCTCGTGGGCTCGTCGAGGAGGATCACTTCCGGCGCGAGCGCGAAGGCGCTGGCGATGTCGAGGAGCTTCTTCTCGCCTTGCGAGAGCAGCCGCGATTCGGTTTCGAGCTTGCCTTCCAGGCCGAAGATAGCCGCAACTTCGCGTACGCGTGCGCGGAGTACGTCATCCGCCTTTATCGACGCGAAGAGACGCAGGCTTTTTCCCGACTGCGAGACCACGGCGACGGCGATCGCCTCGCCAACGGTCATGGCGGGAAAGATGTGCACGAGCTGGAAGGCCCTCGCCATGCCGCGCTTCGCGAGCATCACCGGGCCAATGCCGGCGATGTCGTCGCCCTTGAACCGCACGATGCCGGCCGTCGGCTTGAGCAGCCCCGTGAGTACGTTCACGAGCGTCGTCTTGCCCGCACCGTTGGGCCCGACGATGGACACCAGCTCACCTTCCGCGATCGAGAGCGTGACATTGTCGAGAGCGACGAAGTCGCCGTAGGCTTTGCTCACACCGACGGTCTCGATGAGGACGCTCATGGCGCCTTGCACCTCGCTCTCGAGCCCAGCGCCTGCGCGAGCCCCATGAGGCCGCGCGGGAGGAGAATCACGATGAGCGCGAGCGTCACCCCGAGGAAAAAGCGCCAGTACTGGGTGAGCGACATCAGCTCGGACTTCAAGAAGATGAAGGAGAAGGCGCCGACGAACGGGCCGAAGAAGCTCGCGAAGCCGCCGAGGACCGTCATGAACACGAGCTCACCTGAATGCGTCCAGTAGGCGAGCTCGGGATCCGCCTGGCCGGTGTTGATCGCGAGGATCGTGCCCCCGACTGCGCAATAAAACGCGGAGATGAGGAACGCGATGAAGCGGAAGAAGCGCACGCGAACGCCGAGATATTCGGCCTTGCGCGGGTTTTCGCGGATCGCGGCGAGATGCAGGCCGAAGGGCGAATGCACGAGGCGCCACATCACGAAACCGAGCACGATGAGTAGCGCCAGGCAGTAGTAATAGTAGGGCCCGACCAGGAAAGATGTCTTGTCGAGCTCCTTGAAATCGATGCCGAAGAGAGACGGACGCAGCACGCGGATGCCGGTGTCGCCGCCGGTCAAGTCGTAGAACTTGAAGAGAAACGAGTGGAAGAGCATCCCGAAGGCGAGCGTGAGAATACCGAAGAAAATGCGCACGTAACGCACCGAGAGCAGCGCC
>Ga0184619_10000213_pt1 | contig 19701 bp, 17 predicted proteins | sample PLM0_60_b1_FD_133146 | JGI IMG/M metagenome (GOLD analysis project Ga0184619, IMG submission 133146) | Groundwater sediment microbial communities from an aquifer in East River, Colorado, USA - PLM0_60_b1 | ecosystem: Environmental > Terrestrial > Soil > Riparian zone | place: USA: East River...
GAACGACGACCGCCACCACGGTCGCGAGCATCATCATGGCGCTCGCGGCGCCCAGGCCGATCTGGTTTCGGGTAAAGGCGAAGCTGTACATGTAAGTCGCCGGCAGGTCGCTCGCAAAGCCCGGTCCGCCGCCGGTCAGCGCCACCACCAGGTCGAAACTCTTGATGGCGAGGTGGGCGAGGATCATGAAGCTCGAGAAGAACACCGGCCGCAGGCTCGGGATGATGATGCGCCGATAGATGGTGGGCAGGGAAGCCCCGTCGACCTGCGCCGCCTTGATGATTTCGCTGTCGATCCCGCGCAGACCGGCGAGAAAGAACGCCATGACGAATCCCGAGGACTGCCACACGCCGGCGATCACGACAGTGTAGATCGCCATATCCGGATCGACCAGCCAGTCGAAGCTGAAATCGGCAAAACCCCAGTCGCGCGCGAGTTTCTCCACGCCGAGCGAGGGATTCAGTATCCACTTCCACGCCGTGCCGGTGACGATGAAGGACAGCGCCATGGGGTAAAGATAGATCGAGCGAATGAAGCCCTCGGCGCGGATTTTCTGATCGAGCAGGATGGCGAGCAAGAGGCCTGCGGCGAGCGAGATCAGCGTGAAGCAGGAACCGAACAACCCGAGGTTTTTCAGCGCGACCCACCAGCGCTCGCTCGCAAAGAGCGCCTCGTACTGCATCATGCCGACGAATTCGTAGCTGGGGAGCATCCGCGAACGCGTGAAGGAAAGGACCGCCGTCCACAGGATGTAGCCGTAGACGAAGACGAGGCAGCAAAAGAAAGTGGGCGCAACGACCAGCTTGGGAAGCCAAGCCTCGAGCGTGTGGACCCAACGGCGCATTAGGGATTCCCGGTTGCAGCGCGCCGGCCGCACGGCAGCGGCCGGCTTGGTGATTTTATCTCCCGAAAAAAGCCGTGCGGGGCGGCGAACCGCTCCCGCCCCACACCGTCTATTTCGTCCTTGCCGCTTGTGCGAGGCGCTCGACCGCGGCCTTGGGCGCCATGCTCGAGTTGAGGAACTGCGTCACCACGTCCTGCATGGCGCCGGCGCTCGCTGCCGGCACCGCCATCCCGTGCGCGATCGAGGGCACCAGGCCGCCGGACTTGGCGGTGGCGACGAAGTCGCGCGAGGAGAGCTTGGCGCAGTCGTCGAACTTGGAAAGATCCATGTTGAGCCGCGCGGGAATCGAGCCTTTGTTCAGGTTGAACACCTCCTGGAACGCGGGGCCCATGATCGCCGCCGCCAGGTCCGCCTGCGCTTTCCGGGCGTCGTCCGACTTCTGAGTGAAGAAAACGAAGCTATCGATGTTGAAGGTGAATGCGTTCGCCGTGCCGGGAGCGGGCGCGCAAACGTAGTCGGTCCCGGGCTTCTTGCCGGCGGCGGTGAATTCGCCCTTGGCCCAGTCTCCCATGAACTGCATGGCCGCCTTGCCGTTGATCACCATCGCCGTCGCGAGGTTCCAGTCGCGATTGGCGGCGCCCTTGTCGATGTACTTGCGCACCGTGTTGAGCGTGGTGAAGGCCTTTTCCATGGTAGCGCTCTTCAGCGAAGACTGATCGAGATCGACCAGGGCCTTCTTGTAGAAAACAGGGCCGCCGACGCCCAGCACTACCGACTCGAACACGGTGAAATCCTGCCAGGGCTGGCCGCCGTGCGCGACGGGAATCAAACCGGCCTTCTGGATCTTCTGCGCCGCCGCGTCGAACTCATCCCAGGTCTTGGGGATCTGCGCGCCGGCTTGCTTAAACACCGCCGGATTGGCCCACATCCAGTTCACGCGATGCACGTTGACCGGCGCGGCGACATAGTTGCCCTTGTACTTCATGACATTGCTCACCGCCGGCGGCAGGAGCTGGTCCCAGTTGTCGGCCTTCGCCACGCCGTTGATGTTGGCGAGCACGCCCTCGGCACCCCATTCCTGGATGCTCGGCCCCTTGATCTGCGCGGCCGAGGGCGCGTTCCCGGAGACGACGCGCGACTTCAGCACGGTCATCGCGTTCTCTCCGCCGCCGCCGGCGACGGCGAAATCCTTCCACTTGTGGCCCTTCGCCTCGAGGGTCTTCTTCAATTCGCCGGCCGACTTGGCTTCACCCCCCGAGGTCCACCAGTGCAGGACCTCGATTTCGCCTGCTGCAGCAGTGCCGGCGAAGCCAATTCCTAAAGCCATGACGGGACTGAGGCAGTATTTGAGAATTCTTTGCACCGTTCTCTCCTTCATGCAGACCAAGGGGGATTGCACGGCAGAGTTCAGCCGTTCACCACCAGGCCTCCGCCTGGACGCCGATGGTGCGGCCGGAGGTCAGAGTCGAGCTCGTGAAATCGCTGCCGCTCACGAGGTTGCCCCCTGCTGGTGCTGCGGCGTTAGCCTCTGCGTTCCAATTCGCGAAGGTGGCAAACAAGCGCAGCTCGGGGCGTGAAAAGGCGCCGCGCCCGGCGCGAACGACGACGGGAACGAGCGTGACCTTTCTCAGATTGCCGGTGCTGCCGTTGTGGTATTTCACCCGATCCAGGCCCACTTCCACGGCCGACCCAAGGTGCTCGCTCCACTGGTACATCGGCCGCGCCCCGATCGACATCCATTTGTCGGGACTCGTCGCACCGGGAGTGTCAAAGGTCGTCTTCTCGTACACGAAGGCAGCCATCACGGAGAGCTCTCGGCTCGGCTGCACGACCATCTGTTCCACCAGACGGCTCTTCTTCTGACCCGTGGTGGTGAAGGCGAACGACCCGAGGTTGCCGCCGGCGTCGACGCCTTGCTGCAGGGCGAGCTTGTTGAAGCCTCCCCACAGATTGCTCTGCGTGTGCTCGACGTTGAAGATGTAGCCGTTCTTTGTCTTGGTCGCAGTGCTGTCCTTCTCATCACCCTGGCGGAAGTCCAGGCCGAATTCCAGCTCGCCGCCCCGGTTGACCGCGATGTTCGACAGCCGCATGTCCAGGCTGTTGCTCGATCGGCCGCGGGCGTTGGTGGTGAGATCGCCAGCGATGGGGCTCGTCGTGGCGACGTCGGCGTTGTTGCGCATCAGGGCCACGTGGAACTTGCCGAAGCCGGCGTTGATGTCCTCGATGCCGACCCCGTCGCCGCTGTTGTTCCAGTAGAAGAAGTCCATCGCGTGGACGTCATGCCGGCGGTAATAGCGCTTGCCCAGCCAGAGCGTGGTGTCCTTCATGATCCCGCCGCCCACGCCGGTGATGCCGATCCAGTTCTGGCGCAGCGCGATATGACGGGCGCTGTCGACGTTGCTGTCGCCGAGGGGCTCAAAACCGTCGTTGCCGGTGCTCTTATGTCCCAGCATGATGTTGTAGCGGAACCGCGAGCCGTCGCTGCCTCTGAACACGTCGGTAGCGAAATTGAGCTCGCCGTAGTTCTCACACTCGTTGCCCAAGCGCCACTTGGAGCCGGCGCCCGGAAGTCCGAAGCACACCTGGTCTCCGCCCTTGTTATTGGTGCCGACCCCGCTGCGAACATAACCGCTAAAATCCACGTTCGCCGCTTGCGCTGCCCCGGAAAACGCGAGGGCCGCCGCCGCGGCGGCTGCGGACGGAAGAATGCGTCTGCAATGGCTGGTCATTTTATGTTGCCTCCTTTGGGTGGACGTGAAGCTTGCCTAGGGGTGAAAAAACTCTTTGCGTTTTGGGGATGGAATCGCGCGTCTGTCCTTCTCGTTCTTATAAAAAGATCGTAGTATTGCTACATTGGAATTGCAATAGCGGACATCTGCGCGGGCCGAACGCAGCGACAATGCGGAGGCCGTACCGGCATAGGATGATCAAGCCGCTCCGTCCACGAATCGAGTGTGGGACCTGCGGACGGGGTTGGAAGGAATCCAGTGCAAACATAACCTTGTGATATGGAAACACGCAGGGCGCAGGCCGCCGCGAGCATAGCCTGGAGCTTGAGTCTCGTTGCGTTTTTCGCCGGCCCGGCCGCGGGCGACGAGCGAATCTGGAGCGAAGGGCGCTACGACTACGTGCAGCTCCAACCGGCGGAATCCGGCGTGAGCAACGCGCAGCCGGCTTCGGTCAGCGCCGAGCGACTGCGGTTTCTGCTCGCCTCGGTGCAGCTGAAAGATAGGAACGGGAAGGCCGTTCCGCTCTTTGCCGCCGAGGAGGTCGAGCGCTTGGCCCAGCCTTTTTCGGAAGCGCTGCGCCGGGCGGACGCGCGGCAGGACATCGTCTTCTTCAGCTCGGAGCGGCGCGGCGAGGGCTTGTTCGCTCCGCGATTGGGCATCGCGGGCCGGATCTTTTACGCAGACGACGCAATTCAAATGATCTTCGGCGCCTCGCGCCTGGATTTTGCCGATCAGCTTCGGGCGACCAACGTGATGCCGCCGTTCTCCTTCGGCGGGCGCGCCGAGCCGAGCGAAGTGGAAGTGCGCGCGGAACGGGCGGCGCATCCCGCGGGCGGAGCCCGTCGCGACTGGCTCGTCTGGCGCACCGCCCAGGAGCCACAAGCCGGATCCTCGTCCGGGGAAGGCCAAGCCTCCAAGGATGATCAGTTTTCCCAACAACAGGAACAGCGCTTGCGTTTGCTCCAGCGCCTGCGCGAGCAGGGGCTCATCACCGACCAGGAGTATCAAGAAAAGAAAAGGGAAATCCTGCGGGGGCTCTAGTCTCTTCCCTCCGCGCCCCGTCACCCGCACCTCCTAGGACGCCTGCTAGACTTGCCGGCTACAAGAACCGCTGCCTGAGCGTCATGTCGGTCTCCTTCGTCATTCTTTTGTCGGTGCTTTCCAGCATCGCGCATCGCGGCAGCAAGGTGCTGGTGTCGCTGGACGCGCTGCATCTCGGCGCCAACTCATTCATGGTCGGCGTTCTCGCCGCCCTGTACGCGGTGTTTCCGCTGGTCCTTGCGGTGTACGCGGGCAGGATCTCCGACCGCATGGGCGTGCGCTACCCGATCCTGTTCGGCTCGGTGGGCATCACGGCGGGCCTCGTCCTCCCCGCGCTGCACGAGGGCTTGTTCACCCTGTTCCTGTGTCCGACCTTGATCGGGCTGGGTCACATTTTCTTCCACGTCTCGATCCACAACGCGGTCGGGTCGATCGGCGGCGCGGCCGAGCGCGCGAAGAACTTCAGCACCTTTTCCCTGGGAGCGTCGGTCGCGACCTTCATCGGCCCGTCGCTCGCGGGATTTTCGATCGACACACTGGGCTTCCGGCCGACCTTCGTCGCGCTCGCCGGGATCTCGGTCGTGGTCGTGCTGCTCGCGCTCGCCTTCCCTCGCATGGTGCCGCCGCGCGGCGGGCATCACGACGAAAAACACAAGCGGCGCGCGCTCGATCTCTTGAAGGAAGCGCCTTTGCGCCGCACCCTGATCATGAGCGGAGTGACGCTCACCGGAATCGAATTGTTCTCCTTCTACATGCCTGTCTACGGCCAGTCGATCGGGCTCTCCGCCTCGCGCATCGGCCTGGTGCTCAGCGCCTACGCCGCTGCGGCGTTCGTGGTGCGCCTGGTGATGCAGGGGCTGGCGAAGCGCTTCACCGAAACCGGCGTGCTCACCGGCTCGCTCTTTATCGCGACAGCTACGTATGCACTTTTTCCGTTTCTTTCCGGGGTTCCGATGCTGGTGACGACCGCGTTCCTGCTCGGCCTGGGACTGGGCTCGGCGCAGCCGCTCACCATCATGCTGACCTACCACCACGCTCCGCCGGGACGCTCGGGCGAGGCGCTGGGGATGAGGCTGACGGTGAACAAGATCACCCAGATCTCGATTCCGCTGGTGTTCGGCGGCCTCGGTGCGCTGTTCGGTCTCTACGCCGTGTTCTGGGCCAATGCCGCTTTTCTCCTGGCGGGAGGAATCGTTTCGCTGAAGGATCTCAGAGAAGGCCGGGGATCCAGCGTTTCACGCGCGCGAGATACTCGCGGTAGGGATCCCCGAAAAGAGCAATGAGGCGCGTCTCGTCGTCGCGCACGCGCCGGTCGAACCACGCGGCATGGAACACGAACACCGCCGCGGCGAGCCACGATTCGAGCGCAATAGCGAGCCCCGCGAGAAAAATCAGGTGACCGAGGTACATCGGGTTGCGGCAGTAACGATACGGTCCGGCGGTCACCAGGCGCTCCGGCGGAATCGAGAGGCCGGGCCCGCCCCCGCCTTCCTTCAGCCGGTAGTTGCCGACGAGGCGATACTGCAGGTAACCCCAGGCGAGCAGCGGCAGGCCCCAGATCTCGATCCACGGAATGCCATGCTGCGATGCCGCCTCGGCGCAGTAGAGCAGGATGGGCCAGACAACGAATGTGCGGTTCGAGGTGCTGGAAAACCACTTCGCCGCAGCGCGGCCAGCCGCGCTCACTCTTTCGCCGCCTCGGTCCCGGGCATGAACAGGATGAAGAGATTCGCGGCGACGATCGTCCCCGCGAGGAAGGTGAACGTCGCGGGCAGGCCGAAGCTGTCGGCGACCACCCCTCCGAGGAGCGGCCCGACCGAGGAGCCGAGCGCCTGAGCGCCGAAGAGCACGCCGATGCTCGTCCCGCCCATGTTCCTCGGCGTCGTCTCGAGGAGCCACGCCTGCATCACCGGCCGGATCGCGTAGAGGAAGAAGCCGAGGACCGCGACGAAGAACACGAACGCCAACGATTTACCGGCGAGCGCCATAAAGACGAGAACCACCGCGGTCATCGCCATGCTGGTCATCATCACGCTCTTGCGGCCCATGCGGTCCGAGAGATGCCCGGCGACGGGCGCGGCGGCAAAGCCCGCGGTCTGCAGCGCGAACATGCAGGCCCCCACCCCGAAGGGCGAATAGCCCATTTCGTAGGCGAGATACACGGGCAGAAAAGTGAGCAGGGCGTTCTGCGTCATCGAGCGGAATACCGAGCTCGCCGAAAGCACGATGAGCCCGCGGTTGCGGAACAGACCCGGCAGGTCGCGGAAATAGTCGCGCAAGGACTGCGTGCCCGGATCGAGCGCAGTTCCGCGTCTGCCTCCCGCGAGCTGCAGCGTTCCCAGAAAAACGAAGATGAGGAGCGAGATCACGACGCCGGGGACGACGTTCAATATCACCACCTGGCGCCAGGAGAGCGTCGCGAGCAGCGCCCCGACGACGATGGGCGCGATCGCGTCGCCGACGTTCCCGCCCATGCCGTGCAGCGAGAGCACGAGGCCCTTCCTCTCGGGGAAACGGCGCGCGAGCGTGGGAATCGCCGTCGGATGCCACAGGCTGTTGCCGAAGCCGACGAGCGCGACGCAGCCCAGAAGCATCAGGTAGCTGTGCGTGAAGCCCATCAGCAGATACGGGAAACCCACCCAGAAGAGCGAAACCGCCATCAGCACGCCCTTGCGGCCGACCGTGTCGACCAGCACCCCGCCGGGGATGTTCGCGACGGCGCCGGCAATATACTGGCAAGTCATGATAAGGCCGATCTGGCTGTAGGAAAGGCCCAATTCCTTCCCGATGATGGGCAGGATCAGATAGAACGTCGCCGGATACCAGTGCGTGAGCGAGTGGCCGAGCGTGATCAGCCACATCTCGCGGTACGAGCCGCGCGAGGGTCCGGGAACGGCGACTGCGAGACTCATGCGGTTCTCCTCCCCCGCAATCTTATCAATTTCCCTGGCGCTTCAGCACGACGTCCTCGAAGAGCTTGGTCCATTTGTCGGTCTCGTCGAGCGAGCGGATCGGGTCGGTCTGCAGGATCTTCACGTTCCTGAGCGGGGAAGGCGCCCGGGTGTTCGAGGGCACGTAGTCCATTTTCACCAGGTATTGCTGCCCCTCGCCGAGCATGTATTCGTAGAAGAGGAGCGCCGCGTTCGGATGCGGCGCGCGGCGCGCGACGCCGATCGCGTTGGAGCGGGCGACGGCGGGCTCGAGCGCGAACCAGTCGATCGGCGCCCCCTTTTTCTTCGCCTGCTCGGGCATGTAGTTGTATACGGTGAGCGCGAGCGGCACTTCGCCCGCGATCACCATGTTGTTGAGCAGCGTGTGTCCCGTGCGGGCGGAGATCCCGTTCTGCGCGACGAGGTCGCGGAAGAACTTGAGCCCCTTCTCGCCGCCGCCCATCACGTCGACCACCGAGGCGAACCAGTCCTGGTTCTTCGCCTCGATGCCGAGCTTTCCCTTCCACCTGGGATCGAGGAGATCCTGGTACGTCCTCGGCAGGTCTTCCTTCCTGATGAGCTGCGTGTTGTAGACCTGCACCCACACCGACAGGAGCGTGGCGGCCCATTCGCGGTGCGCCGGCACCGAGCCGGGCTGCAGATCCTTGTGCACCGGAGAATTCACCGCCTGCAGGATCTTCTCCCGCGAAAGCGCCTCCATCTCGGGCGCGCCGAAATGGATCAAGTCCACGTCGTGCTTCCTTGCAGCCGCCTCGGCGAGCGTGCGCTGCAGCACCTTGTCGGTGCCCGCGCGCCAGATGTTCACCTTCACCCCGTACTTCGCCTCGAAGGGCTTGATCAGCGTCGGCAGGTCCTTCTCGGCGAAGGTGGTGTACATCGTGAGCGTGCCCTCTTTCTTCGCCGCGGCGACGATTCTTTCCATTCGGTCGGCGCCGCCGTAGTCGAAGAGCGTCTGCGCTGCGGCGCTGCCGGCGAGGAGCCCGCAGGCCGCCAAAACGGCAATCGGGTTCATGGAGTTCTTCATGTTTCCCCTCCTCAATCGCGTATGTCCTGCAGGAACCAGTCCGTCGGCAGGTCGCGCCCGAGGCCTTCGCGACGCGCCGCCTCGTAGGCCGCGGCGGCCACCGCGAAAAACTGGGCGCCCTGGATGTTACCGCGCTCCGAATAGGTGATCTGACCCCGCGAAGTGCGGCCACGCACCCGGCCGCCCGCCACATCGGCGAAGCTGACGTCGCCGCCCTTGCCCGTCACTTGGGGCGCGCGAGCGCCCATCCGGTTCGCGCCCCACCGGGGATCCTGCGGGCGCGCGACGTATCCCAGATACTCGTCGGCGGTGGCGAGCTCGGGCCGCCCGACGGGCGCGGGCGCCGTCCCCAGCCGCAGCGTCCGGTCGAAGCGGGAAAGCGCCGCGTCATCGGGCCGCCCGCCGATCGATATGACGTGCATCCCCGCCTCGAGCCACTCTCCGCGGATGACGGGGACCGCGGAATCGGTGCAGGCCGCGAGAATGTCCGCGCCGCGATAGACCTCGCGCGGGTCTTCGCGGGCTTCGCACTCGATACCGTGGCGCTCCGCGATCTCCGCGACGAACCGTTCGCGGTTCGCGCGAGTCGGACTGAACACCCTGATTCGCTCGATGCTCCTCACTTCAAGCAAAGCCTCGACATGCGATGCTGCCATGCCCCCGGAGCCGAGCAACCCGAGCGTGCGGCAGTCCTCCCGCGCCATAAGAGCGGTCCCGATCGCGCTGTCCGCGGCGACGCGCAGGTGCTGCAGGGTCCCGTCGTTGATGATGGCGAGCGGCTCGCCTGTTTCGACGTCGGTCAGAAACACCAGGCCGCAGTAGCGGCCCGGTCTGGAGCAGTACTTCTCGCGCGTGCGAACGCCTTCGTACTCGCGCTCGTACACGACGTCCGACTTCATGCGGATGGCGAAATAGCCGCCGGTGGAACCGCCCTCCATGCTGCCCCATTGATAGAACTTCGCGGGATCGCGCGTCGGGATGCGGATGTCGATGCGCGGGCGGCAGACGGCTTCGCCCGACGCGAGGTCGCGGTAGGCCGACTCCAGCGCGCGACGCACCGCGGCGGGCTTGAGCACGCGCCCCACGATGTCGTTGTCGATCAGCAGGGTCACCGGCTTCCCTTCACGATGATTTCCTCGTAGAGCTTGGCCCAGCGCTCGCCCTCATCGACGAGAATCACCGGGTCGATGATTTTCAGAGAGCTGCGATCCAGCGCGGAGTGGATCTTCCTGCTCGTCGGAACGGATTTGCGCTCCGCGAGGATGCGCTGGCCGTCGTCGCCGATCATGAATTCGTAGTAGAGCAGGGCCGCATGCGGGTGCGGCGCGCGCCGGATCACCGCGAAGCCGTTGCCGTGCGCGACCGCCGGTGAAAGCATGAACCACTCCAGAGGCGCGCCCTGCTCTTTGAGCTGCTCGGCGGTGAAATTGTAAACGGTGAGCGCGAAGGGCACTTCGCCCGAAGCCACCATCTGCGCGAGCAGGCTGTGCCCTCTTCGCACCGACAGGCCGTTCTTCGCCGCCAGGTCGCGGAACAGCTTCAGGCCTTTTTCTTCCCCGAGGTTTCGCACCACTTCGGCGAACCAGTCCTCGTCGGAGGCCTCGATGCCGAGCTTTCCTTTCCAGCGCGGATCGAGGAGGTCGCCGTATGACGCGGGCAGATCGGCTTTCTTCACCAGCCGCGTGTTGTAGGCCTGGACGAACACGCTCAAGCGCGCCCAGGCCCACTCGCGATGCGCAGGCACCGCAGCCGGTATCAGGTCGGCGTGATGGGACGAGCGCACCGGCTGCAGCAGCCCCTGGCGGCGCAAGAGCTCGAGCGGCACCGAGTTGCTGTCCACCAGATCGACTTCGTCGCGCCCCGCCCGGGCTTCGGCCACGGTGCGCTGCAGGACCTTCTCCGAGGCGGCGCGCCAGGCGCGGACCTTCACGCCGTATTTCTTTTCGAACGCCGCGTTGAGCGTCGCGACGTCTTCGGGGGGAAACGACGTATACAGGCTGAGAAAGCCCTCGCGACGCGCGCCTTCGAGCAGGCGCTGATGGCGGTCTGCGCCCTCGTACGCGGCGAGGCCCGCGAGCACGCCTCTGGAGTCCTGCGCGGCGACGAAGAACGGGACGAGACCCGCGAGCGCGAGCAGGGCAGCGGCGAGGGCGCGTGCGCCGCGTGCCGCGAGCGCCGGTTTCATGCCGACACCGTTTTCGCCGGGTCCTTCTGCGCCATTGCAACCGCATCGGGCAGGCTCATCTCGCGCGGCGCGACCATGGACACCGCGCGGGCGCGCTGCGCCGCCGGCGCGAGGCCCGGCGGCGCGTCCCCGCGCTCGACCGCCTTTGCCGCGTCCATCAGCCGGCGGCGGGTCTTGACGATGCCGTTGTCCGAGGAGACGAGATGCTCGCGGCTGCGGTCCTGGATCGCTCCCATGCTTTCCTGCACGGCGGCATCCTGGACGCCGACGCCGAGCACGCCGGAAAAAGTCTTTTTCGCCTTCTGCGCCGCGCGGTCGATCAGATAGTCGTTATGCCTGTTCGCGGCCGGGATGAAGGACCCTTCGACGAGCGGCACGTGAATGCCGCGCCCGACATGGGCGGCCTCGCGCTCGGCCCCGGTGAGCGCCCGGCCCGGGTGATAGTCGATGCTGAACGTCCAGCAGCGCTCGTCATCGATCGGGACGAACGCGTGGCCGCCATAGGGATTGTCCCCGTAGGGAGGAAAGAAGCTGAAGCACGGCATCAGCCACTGCGTGACCCGCCAGTAGTAGCGGTCCGTCCCCACGTCGCGGCGCGTCGCGACATACAAGCCGGCGGGCGAGACCGTCGGGACGATTTTCGGATGCCGGTCGGCGAGGAGCATCGCGAGGCTTTCGGGATCGCGCTTGAGCAGCGGGTCGTCGGCGACCGAGTGGCGGTGGAGAAAACCCGAATGAATCGAATCGAGCGCCCCTTCCATCGCCTGCAGGTAATTCGATTCCTGCAGGCGCTTGGAGACGTATCGATGGGCGGGCGGCATCCGAGTCCATTCGTAGGCCGGTTCATCCGGCTTCTTGTCCGCGGGACCGAGATAGGCCCAGATCACCCCGGCGAGCTCGATCGCCGGATACGATCTCAAGCTGATGCCTTTCCTCACACCGGACTCCTCGCGCTCCGAGGGCAGGTCCACGCACTGACCCGTCACGTCGTACTTCCACCCGTGGTAGGGGCAGCGGATTCCGCCCTCCTCGTTGCGGCCGAACCAGAGGCTCACTCCGCGGTGGGCGCAAAACTCGTCGATCAGGCCGAGCCTGCCTTGAGTGTCGCGAAACGCGATCAGGCGTTCTCCGAGCAACTTCACCCGAACCGGCGCGCAATCCGGCTCCGGCAGCTCCTCTCCAAGGAGCGCCGGCAGCCAGTAGCGCCGGAACAGCTCACCCATGGGGGTTCCCCCGCCTACGCGCGTCAGCAACTCGTTGCGTTCGGCTGTGAACATGGCCTAGTGCGGCACGGCGCGCGCCGGGACCGCGGTGCTGCGCCCGTAGATCGTGTCCTCGAAGATCTGGGTCCAGCGGTCATAGTCGGCGAGCACGGCGTCGATGTCGATGAACTTCAGGTCGAATTTCCTGAGATAGGGCTCGTTGCGGCGGTGCGAGATGACGTGGTTCAGCTCCGCGAGCAGCGTCTGGCCGTCGGAGAGGACGAAGTCGTAGAAGAGGACTGCCGCGTGGGGATGCGGCGCGCGCTTCGTGACGGCGATTCCGTCGGTGTAGGCGACCGTCGGCGCGAGCGCGAACCAGTCGATCGGTGCGCCGCTCCTCCGGGACTGCTCGGGCAAATAGCTGTAGAGGGTCAGCGCGAGCGGGATTTCGCCCGCGACGACGAGGTTGTTGAGGAGAGCGTTGCCGTTTCGCACGGTCAGGCCGTTCGTCGCCACCAGGTCGCGGAAGAATTTGAGACCTGCCTCACCGCCCATTTCCCGGACCAGCGTGAAGAACCATTCCTGTTCTTTCGCTTCGACCGCGATGCGTCCCTTCCAGCGCGGGTCGAGCAGGTCCGCGAATGTCTTCGGCAGCTCTTCGGGCTTGACTCTTTTCGTGTTGTAGGCCTGGACGAAAATATAAACGCGCGGGCCGGCCCACTCGCGATGCGGCGCCACCGCCTCGGCAATCAATTCCCGCTGGTAGGGCGAGCGGACTTCCTGCAGCAGGCGCTCGCGGTGCAGAAGCTCCATTTCCGGTGCGGGGTTGTGCACGACGTCCACTTCGAAGCGGCCGGCGCGCGCCTCGGTGACCGCCCTGCGCAGGACGTTGTTCTTGCCCGAGCGCCACACCTTGACCCTGATCCCATAGCGGCGCTCGAACTCGGCGACGAGGCGGATCAGGTCCTTCTCCGCCATGGATGCGTACAAGGACAGCGAGCCTTCGCGCTTCGCGTTGGCGAGGAGGCGCGCCGAGCGATCGGCGCTCTCGTCGAGCGCCGGAGACGGATTGTGCTGCGCGAAAGCGGCTGTCCCGGCGGCGCAGGCGAGGAGGAAGAGCGCCGGGCGCGACAGCATGAGACCCGAAAGCCCTACGCGGGCTCCTTGATCCTGCGCTTCAGGTATTTCTCGACGAGCTCGGCGCTGAGCACCACCTGCGCGTCGTACTCGGGAGCGTCCTCGATCTGCTCCAGGTCGTTCAGCCCGCAGTACTTGTAGATCCGGTTGATCGCCGAGATCAGCCGCACGGGCTTCTCCGTGCTCGCGTTGAAATGCTGGTGGATCGTGTTGGGTGGAATGTAGATCACGTCCCCGGCCTCCCACTCCCAGCGCTTCACCTCCGCTTGAGGCTTCCAGTGGTAGGTGTCGGTGATCTCCACGTCGCAGTCCTGGTGCAGGTCGTAGCCCCGGCCTTCCACCACGTACAGGCACTCCTCGGCGAGGTGCCGGTGCCTGCCCGAGCGACTTCCCGCCGGAATGATCTGCATGTAGGCGTCGACCGTCTCCATGCGCGTGTTCATCTGCTCGTTCAGCAAGTGCTTCAGGAGCCCCTGGCGCGACATCTCCCAGGGCATGTCCTCCGGGTGCAGGATTTTCCTGCGCTTCGAGTTCCTCGCCGGAGCAGCAATCGCGTTCTCGAGCAGGCTCTGATACAGCTTCTGGTGCGCGCTGCCGCGCATCCAGGCTTTCGATTCACCCCAGGCCATATGCCACTCCTTTTCTCAAGCTCCGGTTTAACCGGGGACAGACCACGTTTTCTACGTTTGGAGAAAGACTCCGAAAAACGTGGTCTGTCCCCGGTTTTCAATGATTGTAGTTTTCCTCGAAGTGCCGCGGAACGAAGCCCGCGCCCTCGGGGGTCGCTTCCTTCGGCCGCGGGATGACGGTCTGCTGGAACATCAGGTTCATGAACAGGACCATGGGCTTGGGCTTCAGGACGAGCGCGCGGGCGGGCTTCACCGGGTCCGCGTTGAAGTGCTGATGCACGCAGTTCATGTGGACGATCGCGACGTCTCCGGCCGACCAGTCGTAGCGCACGCCGTCGTGGATCTCGTAGCCCTTGCCGTCGAGGATGTAGAACGCCGCCTCGTTCACGTGCCCGTGCTTTTGCGTGCGTCCTCCCGGGCCGTATTCCTCCAGGTGCACGTGCAGCGTCTGCGCGAGGCCATCCACCGGCTCGATGAAGTGCTTGCTGAAGGACTGCGGGCCGTCGTTGAAGAGGAGGTCCTTGCCCTTGATCACGCGCGGCAGGCCCCTCAGGCGCGCGAGCTCCTCCTTCAAGCTGTACTGCCCCTGGATGCCGCGCACGAAGACGCGGTCCTTCTTGCTGCTGTAGTGCGATTCCTTGGCCATGGGCCTCCCCCCGTCGTCTAGCGTCCCTTGCCGAAAATCTCCTCGTACAGCTTCACCCACTTGTCGTACTCGTCGAGCGTGACGCGCGCGTCGACGAACTTGAGCGGCAGCTTGTTGAGCGGCGTGTCGATTTTCCTGTTCGTCGGCACGAAGTCGCGCTGCGCGAGGATCTTCTGGCCTTCCTCGCCGATCTCGAAGTCGTAGAAGAGCACCGCGGCGTGCGGGTGCGGGGCGCGGCGCGCGACCCCGACTCCGTTCGGCCGCGCGATCGCCGTGCCGATCGAAAACCAGTCGATCGGCGCGCCCTTGCCCTTGAACTGTTCGGCCTTGTAATTGTATACGGTCAGCGCGAACGGCACCTCGCCCGACACGACGAGCTGCGCGAGCAGCGTGTGGCCCTTGCGCACCGACATGCCGTTTTTCGCCACCATTTCCTTGAAGAGCTTCGTGCCTTTGGCTTCGCCGAGATCGCCGAACAGGCCCGCGAGCCAGTCCGAATCTTCGGCTTCGATGCCGAGCTTCCCCTTCCACTTGGGGTCGAGGAGATCCTCCCAGCTCTTCGGCAGCTCTTCTTTCCTGACCGCCTGGGTGTTGTAGGCCTGAACGAACACGTTCAAGCGCGTGCCCACCCACTCGCCGTGAGGGCGTATCGCCGGCGCGATCAGATCGGCGTGGTGCGGCGACTTGACCTGCTGCAGGACCTTTTCGCGGTGCAGCGATTCCAGTTCCGGGCCGTTGGTCTCGACGATGTCCACGGTGTTGCGGTTGGCGCGCGCTTCGGCGACCGCGCGCTGCAGCACCTTCTCGGAGCTCGCGCGCCACACGCCGACCTTGATTCCGTATTTCTTTTCGTAGGCGCCGACCAGCGCTCCCATGTCGTCGGACTGCGCCGAGGTGTAGATCGTGAGCTCGCCCTCCTTCTTCGCGCCTTCGATCAGCTTCTGCAGGCGGTCGGGGCCCGCGTACAGGCCGACGTCCGCGGCCGTGGCGTTGGGTTTGATCTGCCCGAGAACGGACGCCGGAAGGACGGCGCCCGCGACGAACAGGCCGGCGAGAAGGTTGAATGCAAAAGGCTTCATGAGACGGGTCCTCTTTCGCTTCGATGGCGGCAAGCTCAGTCGGCTTCCTTCTGGATCCTCTGACCTTTGAGGAAAAGTTCCGACCAAAGTTTCTCCCAGCGGTCGGCTTCGTCGAGCGTGATCACCGGATCGATCATCTCGAAGGGGAACTTGTTGAGGTGGGTGTCGACGGCGCGGCTCGAGGGCACGCGGTTGCGCTCCTTCAGAATCGTCTGTCCTTCGAGGGAGAGCATGAAATCTGCAAAGAGCAGCGCGGCGTAGGGGTGCGGCGCGCGGCGCGTCACGCCGATCGCGTTCGGGCGTCCGAAGGTGGGCTTGAGCGCCTTCCACTTGATCGGGGCTCCCTTTACCACGAGACGCTCGGCGTTGTGGTTGTAGATGGTCGCCGCGAGCGGGATCTCGCCCGAGGCGACGAGCTCGGCCATCAGCGTATGCCCGCTGCGTATTTCGGGCTTCGCCGCGGCGAGCTTCCTGAAGAATTCGATGCCCTTCTCCTCGCCCATCGCCTTGACCACGGCGCCGAACCAGTCGACGTCGCTCGCTTCGATCCCGACCCGGCCCGCGAAACGCGGGTGAATGAGGTCCTCGTAGGTATTGGGCACTTCGTTCGCCTTGACGAGATTAGTGTTGTAGGCGATGGTGAAGAAATTGAAGCGGTCGGCGACGTAGTGGCGGTGCTTGGGAAAGGCGGCCGGCGGCAGGTCCTTGAAGTGGGGGCTGAAGAACTCCTCCAGCAGCTGCTCGCGGTGCATCGCTTCCATCTCCGGGCCGTTGGTCTCCAGGATGTCGCAGGTGAAGCGCCCGGCCCGCGCCTCGGCGGTGGCGCGTTGCAGGACCTTCTCCGAGCTCGAGCGCCACAGCTGGACCTTCACGCCGTATTTCTTCTCGAAGACCTCGACGATCGGCACCGAGTCCTTGAGGTTCAAGGAAGTGTAGACGACGACCTCGCGCTCCTGCTTCGCGCCTTCAAGGATCTTTTTCTCGCGATCGGCGCCCTTGTACAGGTAGATCTCACGGTTCTTTGCCGCATCCTTCTGGCTCTGGCCGAAAGCGAAACCGGGAAGAAGCACCGCTCCGAGCGCGCCCGCAAGGATCCGCCTGCGGTTGCGGAAATCAGCTCTACCGCGCATCCCTCATCTCTCCTCTGCCGGAAGGTCTGCTTGGGACCTTCCTATGAAAAAATTCGGGCGGACGCTTGAGCGCCCGCCCGTTTTGTGCCGCTCGCTCGCGCTTTCCGAGCGCCGTCCTGCCCCAGGCGTCAGAAAGTGTACGCGAGGCCGATCGCGTACTGAGTGACGTTCTCGCCCGTCGCAGGGGATCCGTTCGATACGTTGTCGTAGCGGGCGGATGCTCCGTTGTCTATCTTGCTGCCGATCAGGAAGACATACATGCTCGGATCGAGATAGTACGAGCCCCCGAGCGAAAGTTGCTTGCCTTCCAGCCCCGTGGTGTTGCAGGCCGCATTGAACAAGGTGCAGTTGCCGGCCGATGCACTCACGTAGGTCACGGTGGTGCGCCACTGGCCGCTCCAGCGGGCTTCCCAGGCCACCATCCACGCGTTGTTCTTGTAGGTTTCGAAACGTCCGTTGGGGGTGGCGCTGTTGCCGGCGTCCTCTTTATAGTTCTTCTTGATGTAGTCCGCCTCGAAGGTGTGGCCGCCGATCTTGTACATTCCCGTGACTTGCGCAGCGGTGTCCTTGGAGCGCACGTTGGGGTCGGCGTCATTTTTCTGTGCGGCAGGCGCGTTCACCGAGCCGCCGAACATATCGAAGTGCGTTTCATGCATCACCGCGGCATACCACGGGCCGCTCTCCCACTTGAGCGCCATCGAGACGAACCTTGGATCGCGAGTGGCGGTATGCGCGGTCTCCGACGGATTGCCGGTCGAATACTGCAGCACATATTGTAATCCGCCGAAATAGGTGGCCGATGCGAAATCGATCGCATTGCCGCGCCGCTCGTGGAAGCGCGACGCCCTGTTGGGGCCGCCGCCGGCACTTGCGAACCCCACTTGGCGCAGCACCGGGTTGGTCTGCACGAAGTTGCCGCTGGAGACCCCGAGAAAGCCCACGACGTCGCCGGCTTCCTTGAAAGGAGTGTCCATGAAACCCAGTCTCACAGTCCCCCAGCCGCCCTGGATACCGAGAAAGGTGTTCCGGGTGGCGAGCGTGCCGGTGTCCGCCGGCGCCGAACCCCCTTCGTCGATCGGGACCACGGACTCCACCTGCCAGATCGCCTTCATCCCGCTGCCCAGGGACTTGCCGCCCCTGAATCCCATGTACGAATTGCCCACCAGCATCTCGCCCCGGTTCACGAGATTCGACGTCCCCGTCGCCGCTGCGGAAAGCGTCGATACGGTCGTGCCGACCGGACTGGGACTATCGCCGCTGATTCGGGCAAGCTCGGGATAGAACTTGCCGTAGAACTCCCACTCCGAGCCCGCCTTGCTCGTGACCTGTGCGTAGGCAGCGGGGGCCGCGAGCGCCGCCCCTACCGCCAGCACCATCGCCTTTCTGTTCAATTTCATCGTCTCCTCCTTCTTTTGTTTCGCGGTATTTCAGGGCTGTCCCCGAACTCTTCCCCCGGTGTCGACCCGCCCCTGCCCCGATGTTCCTTCATGCAGAACGATAATCGTTGCTACGGAACATCTGCGTCGCAAGTTACCCCCCGACCGCTGTGCTGTCAACGGAACGTAAGCTACGGGGCGCGGCAAGGTGATCAGCGCCCGTACACTTCCAACTTGTAGCGCCGCGGTTTCAGCTCGCGGCAGATCTCGCGGTTGACTCGGGCTTGCGGCAGCGCGATCTCCGCCTGCGCCGCCATCTCGGCGACGATCGCCATGTCGTCCTCGGCCCAGGCCATGGTCTGGCTGCCCCACTTCTCGAGCGGTCCGTTCGCGCAGCTCGACATGAGGAGGGCGCGGCGCAAGGCTTCGACATCGGCGCCGTAGCGCTGCGCGAGCGCGAGCGCCTCGTGGTCGGCGACCAGGCACGCCCACAGGATCAGATTGTTGGCGGCCTTGGCGACCTGCGCCGTGCCGACGCCTCCGGTGTGCACCACGTCGGACGAATAGGCGCGGAGCACCGGGGTCAAACGCGCGACGAGCTCAGCGCTGCCGCCCACGAAAGAAAGCAGCGTGCCGCTGTCCGCAGCTTCGCCACCGCGGCACACCGTGGAATCGACCACGTGCAGCCCCGCGCTTTCGCACTCCTTCGCAAGATCCTGCACGGTCTTGGGATGAATCGTGCTCAGAATCGCGACGATCGCGCCCGGCCTCGCCTTGCGCAAGGGGCCGCCTTTTGCGAGCAGCTCCTGCACTTCGCGATCGAAGCCGACGCAGACGAGAATCGCGTCGCTCTCGGCGGCGAGGGATTCCGGGCTCGCGGCCCACTGGGCGCCGAGCTTCCTCACCGCGTCCGCCCGGGCTGCGTTCAGATCGCAGGCGCGGGTCGCAAAACCCTTGCGAACCAGGTGCCCGATGATCGGCGTGCCCATGCGGCCCGCGCCCACCACGCCGACAGTCTTGACAGCAGTCTTCGTCATTCTCCGCTCCTAATAAAACCGGGGACAGACCACGTTTTTCTGAATTTGCCCGGCAGATATTTGAGAAAACGTGGTCTGTCCCCGGTTTTCAGCGCTTCTGTGTGATGGTATCGAGAAGCGCGGGCTGGCCGGCTTTCACCTTGGCGATCGCCCGCTTGAGCGCGGCGGCGACGTCCTTCGGCTTGTCGATCGGGCCCTCCGCGTACCACCCCATGGACTTGGCCATCGACGCGAAATCCGGATCGGGATCGCTCATGTCCATGCCGATGTGCGCGCGCTCGACCGGCGTGCCGCGAAGCTTGGCCATCCGGATCTGGTGCTCCCAGTCGTTGTAGTACGCACGGTTGTTGTACATGACGACGAGGAGCGGGATGCGGTGTTTCGCCGCGACCCACATCGCGCCCGCGTCGAACATGAGGTCGCCGTCGGGCTGCAGGTCCACCACCAGGCGCTTCTTGTCCCGGTGCGCGAGCGCGACGCCGAGAGAGATGCCGAACTGCGTGGCGGTGCCGAGCGAACGTCCAGGGTGGCGGTAGGGCCGATCGAAATCCCAGAGCATGCGCGCCCATTCCTCGAGCGTGTTGGCGGTGAGCACCCAGTCTTCACCCTTGATCGCTTCCCACACCTCGCTGGCGAGCCGCGGCAGCATGATCGGGCTCGCGTCCCAATCCCCGAGGGCCTCTTTCGCCCA
>Ga0184619_10000214_pt1 | contig 19660 bp, 19 predicted proteins | sample PLM0_60_b1_FD_133146 | JGI IMG/M metagenome (GOLD analysis project Ga0184619, IMG submission 133146) | Groundwater sediment microbial communities from an aquifer in East River, Colorado, USA - PLM0_60_b1 | ecosystem: Environmental > Terrestrial > Soil > Riparian zone | place: USA: East River...
GCGCGCGCCCTCAGGCGGCGGCCATCGCCCTTGCGTTCGGCTGCCTGGTTTCCGTCCAAACGGCGACCTCCGGGCACGAGGAGCTTTCACCGGTCTATTCCGCGTATCATATCGTCCAGAAAATCCGGAACCAGCTCCAACCGGACGTCCCTTTCTACGTGGTGGAGACCTTCGATCACACTTTGCTGTTCTACCTGAGCCGAACCGTGACGATGGTTGTGAACAAGGACGAGCTGGCGCAGCCGATCGCGTGGGAGCCGCGCAACTACTTGCCGGACACGGCGGCGTTCGCGCGCGCCTGGCAAGCCGACCGGGAAGCGTTCGCCCTGTTCAGCGTGAACGACCTCGATGCCTTCCTCAAGTCGCATCCGATCCCCATGCAAATCGTCGCGCGCGATGCGCGCCGCGTCATCGTGAAAAAACCGTGAACGCGGCGAGCTGGGCTTTCATCTTCACGGGCGTGCTGCTCAACGCGGCGGCGCAGCTGCTCCTCAAGGCGGGCACCAACGCCGTGGGCCATTTCGAGTTCAGCGCGCAGAACATCGTCCCCGTCGGCATGAAGCTCGCCTTCGAGCCGCACATCGCGGGCGGGGTCGCATGCTACGTCGTGAGCCTCGTGGCCTGGATCATGGGCCTGTCGCGCGTGGAGGTTTCGATCGCGTATCCGATGCTTTCGATCGGATACGTCGTGAATGCGGTCGCTGCCTGGTACCTGTTCGGCGAGTCGCTCACGGCGCAAAAGCTGATCGGCATCGCCTTCATCGTCACGGGCGTGTTCCTCGTCGCGCGCTCCTAGTGAGCTTCCTTCCTTTCGCGCGGCCGACCATCGACGAGGCCATGATCGCCGCGGTCGCCGACACGCTGCGCAGCCGCTGGATCGTCACCGGGCCGCGAGTTGCGGCGTTCGAAAAGGCCCTGTCGGAGCGCTTCGGCGGGCGGCCGGTCCGCGCGCTCACTTCCGCGACGGCGGCGATGCAGGTGGCGCTCGAGCTGATCGGCGTCGGGCCTGGCGACGAGGTGATCGTCCCCGCCCAGAGCTTCTTCGCGACCGGCAACGTGGTCGAGCGCGCCGGCGCGACCGCGGTATTCGTCGACGTGGACCTCGGCTCCCGCAACATCGACTTTGCGCAGGCCGAGGCCGCTGTCACGCCGAGGACGCGCCTGCTGTTTCCGACGCATTACAACGCGCCGCTCGACCCCGATGTGCTCGACGCTTTCGCCAAGCGCCACAAGCTGCGCATCCTCGAGGACGCGGCCCTCGCGATCGGATCGCGCACCCCGCGCGGCCCGGTGGGGGCGACGGGCGACATCGTGTCGTTCAGCTTCCATCCCAACAAGAACATGACCACCATCGAGGGCGGCGCCTTGGCGCTCAACGACGAGCGCGAGGCGGCGGTCGTCGACGAGCTGCGCTTCCACGGCATCAAGCGCCTGCCCGACGGCACGCGCGACGTGGCGCGCGCCGGGGTCAAGTACAACTTCTCCGACGTGTCGGCGCGACTGGGCCTGGAGCAGCTCGCGCACCTCGAGGAATGGTGCCGGGCCCGCGCGCGGCTTGCGCAGCGCTACTTCGAGTGCCTCGCGGGCGACGACCTGCTCACGCCCGAGCGCCTTCCGCCGCGCGACAACCCCGGGCACAGCTGGAACATGTTCACGGTGCTGCTGCCGCTGCAGGCGCTGCGCAGCACCCGCAAGGCGTTCATGGACGCGATGCACAAGGAAGGCATCGGCACCGGCGTCTCCTACGAAGCCATCCACCTCACCACGCTCTTCCGCAACAAGGGATTCCGCGAGGGGATGTTCCCGGTCTCGGAGCGCATCGCGCGCGAGACGCTCACGCTGCCGCTCTTTCCCGAGATGCGCGAGACCGACGTCGAGCGCGTGTGCGAGAGCATGAAGCGCGTGATGCGGCGCAAGGCCGCCTGACATGGCCGCCCCAAAGCTCTCCGTCGTCATTCCCGTCTACAACGAGGAAGCCGTCCTGCCCGCGCTCCTCGCGCGGCTGTATCCGGCGCTGGACGCGCTCGGGGCGAGCTACGAGGTCATTTTCATCAACGACGGCAGCGCCGACCGGTCCGCTGCGCTGCTGCGCGAGCAGTTCGAGGCTCGCCCCGACGCGACCCGCGTGATCCTGTTCAACGGCAACTTCGGCCAGCATCTCGCCATCATGGCCGGGTTCGAGGCAAGTCGCGGCGAGCGCGTGGTCACGCTAGACGCGGACCTGCAGAACCCCCCGGAGGAAATCGCGAAGCTCCTCGCCAAAATGGACGAAGGCTACGATTACGTCGGAACCGTGCGCAGCAGGCGACGGGACACCGCGTTCCGGCGCAGCGCGTCGCGGATGATGAACGCCGTTCGCGAGCGCATCACCCGCATCCGCATGACCGATCAGGGGTGCATGCTGCGGGCGTACAGCCGCGACATCGTCGCCGCGATCAACGGCTGCCGCGAAATCAACACCTTTATCCCCGCTCTCGCCTATACGTTTGCGCAGCGGCCGACCGAGATCGAGGTGGCGCACGAGGAGCGCGCCGCCGGCGACTCGAAGTATTCGCTTTACAGCCTCGTCCGGCTCAACTTCGATCTCGTCACCGGCTTCTCCATGATGCCGCTGCAGCTGTTCTCGCTCTCGGGAATCGCGATCGCCCTGCTGTCTCTCGCGTTCGTTATCGTCCTCGCCGTCCGCCGCCTGGTGGTGGGGCCCGAGGCGGAGGGAGTGTTCACGCTCTTCGGAATCGCATTCTTCCTGATCGGGATCACCTTGTTCGGCATCGGCCTCCTGGGCGAATACGTGGGCCGCATCTACGAGCAGGTGCGGCAGCGGCCGCGCTACCTCGTTCAGGCCGTTCTGGAACGCAAGGACGCTGTTCCGGAATCACCGAAACAGCGTCAAATCGTAACCGGTTGAAGAGTGACGAGCGCGGTCGTCTTCGCCTATCACGACGTCGGCTGCCGCTGCCTCAGGGTCCTCTTCGATGAGCGGATCGAGGTGCCGCTCGTTGTGACACACCGGGACAGTTCCGAGGAGAGGATATGGTTCGCGAGCGTCGCGGAGCTTGCGCGCGAACGGGCGATCGAGACCCTCGTGCCCGATGACCCCAATGCACCGCAGATCGTCGAGAGAATCCGCGGCCTGCGTCCGGATTTTCTTTTCTCGTTCTACTACCGCCTGATGCTCGGCGCGCCGCTGCTCGCGATCCCCGGCAGGGGCGCATTCAACATGCACGGCTCGCTCCTTCCGAAGTACCGCGGGCGGGCGCCCGTCAACTGGGCGATCATCCACGGCGAGACCGGGACCGGCGCGACCCTGCACGAGATGGTGGAGAAGCCCGACGCGGGACGCATCGTCGACCAGGAGGCCGTCGCCATCCTGCCCGACGAGCCGGCCGTGGACGTGTTTGGAAAAGTCACTGCAGCGGCGGAGCGCGTTCTCAGGCGCAGCCTGCCGAAACTCGTCGACGGCAGCGCGGTCCTTCGCGCGCAGGATCTTTCCCAGGGCGGCTATTTCGGCGGCCGCCGGCCCGAAGACGGTCGCATCGACTGGAGCGCGTCCGCGAAGCGGGTGCACGATCTGGTTCGCGCGGTCGCGCCGCCCTATCCCGGCGCGTTCACCGAAGTGGAAGGGGCGCAACTGCGGGTGCTGCGGACGCGAAGGGGGGCGCAGAAGAGCGGCGCAGGGGCCCGCGCGTTCCTCTACGCGGAAGGCGGCCGCTGTTACGCCGCATGCGCCGACGGAGGGTTTCTGGAGCTTCTCGAGCTTGAACTGGACGGCCGGCCGCTCTCCGCGCAAGAATTCGCCAATCGCATCGGGGATCGCAGGATCCCGCTGCACTAGGGAGTCACGGTGAAAAGAATCCTCATCCTCGGCGTGAACGGCTTCATCGGCCACCACCTGTCCAAGCGCATCCTCGCCAAGACCGACTGGGAGGTCTACGGCATGGACATGCAGACCGACCGCATCACCGAGCTGCTCGGCCACAAGCGCTTCCGCTTTTTCGAAGGCGACATCACCATCAACCGGGAATGGATCGAGTATCACGTCCGGAAGTGCGACACGGTGCTGCCCCTGGTGGCGATCGCGACGCCCGCGATCTACGTCAAGGAACCTCTCAAGGTCTTCGAGCTCGACTTCGAGGCGAACCTGCCGATCGTGCGGGGATGCGTCAGGCACGGCAAGCGCCTGGTCTTTCCCTCGACCTCCGAGGTGTACGGGATGTGCCCGGACCGCGAGTTCGATCCGGAGACTTCCCCGCTCGTGTACGGGCCGATCGACAAGTCGCGCTGGATCTACGCTTGCGCGAAGCAGCTGATGGACCGCGTCATTCACGCCTACGGCATGAAGGAAGGGCTCGACTACACGCTGTTCCGGCCGTTCAACTGGATCGGTTCGGGACTGGACAATCTCAACGCCTCCAGGGAAGGAAGCTCGCGGGTGATCACCCAGTTCTTCGGCCATATCGTCCGCGGCGAAGCGATCAAGCTCGTGGACGGCGGAAAGCAGAAGCGCGCCTTTACCTATATCGACGACGGCATCGACGCGCTCATGACGATCATCGAGAACCGCAAGGGAATCGCGAGCGGAAAAATCTACAATATCGGCAACCCGAAGAACAACTATTCGGTCAGAGATCTCGCCGGCATGATGGTGAAGCTCGCCCTCGAGTACCCCGAGTACCGCGCCAACGCGAGGAAGGTGAGGCTCGTCAAGACGACCGCGGCGCAGTACTACGGCAAGGGCTACCAGGACGTGCAGAACCGCGTCCCCAAGATCTCGCAATCGACGAATGACCTGGGTTGGCGGCCGCAGGTCAACATGCGCGAGGCGCTGAAGCACATTTTCGACGCCTACCGGATGCACGTCGCCGACGCGCGGCGGCTGGTCGAATGAAGCTGGCGCTGAAAGTCGACGTCGATACCTACCGGGGCACCCGGCGAGGGGTCCCCCGGCTGGTCGAGCTGCTCAAGAAGCACGGCGCCGGCGCCACTTTCCTGTTCAGTCTCGGTCCGGACCACACGGGCCGCGCGATCAAGCGCATCTTTCGCCGCGGTTTCGTCGGAAAGGTATCGCGCACCTCGGTGGTGTCGCACTACGGCTTCCTGACGCTCCTTTACGGGACCCTTCTGCCCGGTCCCGACATCGGGCGGCGCTGCGCCGGCGTGATGCGCGGGGTGCGCGACGCGGGTTTCGAAGTCGGAATTCACGCCTGGGACCACGTGAAATGGCAGGACGGTGCGCCCGCGGCCGACGCCCGGTGGACCGAGCGCCAGATGCTCCTCTCGCGCGAGCGCTTCGAGCAGATCTTCGGGACGCCCGCGCGCGCTCACGGTGCCGCCGGCTGGCAGACGAATCTGCACGCGCTGCGCCTCACCCAGCGCCTCGGCTTCGATTACTGCTCGGACACCCGCGGCAGCGGTCCCTTCATCCCCGTGTGGCGCGCCGAGATCGTCGCGTGCCCGCAGCTCCCGACCACGCTCCCGACTGTGGACGAGCTGATCGGCACGAACGGACTCACGGGAAAAAACGTCGCGGACCACGTGCTCAATCTCACGCGGGAATGCCCCGCCGCGGGACACGTGTACACGCTTCACGCCGAGCTCGAAGGCGGAAAACTCGCGCCGGCGTTCGAGGCGATGCTCGCGGGGTGGAAGAACCAAGGCTACGATCTGGTGTCGATGCGCGCCCTTGCCGAATCGCTCGACTTGAGAAGCCTGCCGCGCAATGAGATCGCTTTCGGCGGCGTCGCCGGACGATCGGGATCGCTCGCGCTGCAGGGCAAGGAATTTCTCTCATGAACGGCGAGCTCTTCCCCGGCTTCAAGCGCAGGCGCATCAGGACGAGCGCTGCGGCGATCAATCTCGTCCATGGCGGCGTAGGCCCGCCGCTGCTCCTTCTGCACGGCTATCCGCAGACCCACGCGATCTGGCACCGCATCGCGCCCGAGCTCGCGAAGCGGTTCAAGGTGGTCGCCGCGGACCTGCGCGGTTACGGAGACAGCGAAAAACCCCACGGGCTTCCCGACCACGCCAACTATTCCAAGCGCGCCATGGCCCAGGACCAGGTCGAGGCGATGCGCGCCCTGGGCCATGAAACGTTCTTCGTCGTCGGTCACGACCGCGGAGGTCGGGTCGCGCATCGAATGGCCCTGGACCATCCCGCTTCGGTGGAAAAACTCGTCGTGCTCGACATCGTTCCCACGCGCACGATGTATGCGCGAGTCTCCCGCGAGTTCGCCAAAGCCTATTACCACTGGTTCTTCCTGCTGCGGCCCGAACCGATTCCGGAGACCCTGATCGGCGCCAACCCGGATTTCTACATCGAGAGCCACATGGGAACCCGCCACGCGGGCCTCAAGGCGTTCGCGCCCGAGGCGCTTGCCGAGTACCGGCGATGCTTTCGCGATCCGGCGACGATTCACGCGAGCTGCGAGGATTACCGCGCGGCCGAGTCGATCGACCTCGCGCACGACGAGGCCGACATCGGCCGCAAGGTGGTTGCGCCTCTGCTCGTTCTCTGGGGCAAGCACGGAACGGTGGCCCGCTGCTTCTCTCCCCTCGCCGACTGGGCCGAGCGGGCCGAAACCGTCCAGGGACGGACCCTGGATTGCGGCCATTACATCCCGGAGGAAGCGCCCGTGGAATTGCTGGGGGAGCTCGCAAGATTTCTTTCGTGAGCTGCCGCAGAAACGCAGTCGGGTTGCGTTCGCTTCCGAATTCGGGCGACAATGGCGCCATAGGGGTGCGGACTCTGGATGGCCAACAAAGCGGTAAGCGACTTCGTCCTGCCCGCCACCGGCGGCAAGGAGTTCCGGCTCTCGGCGGTCAAATCCAAGCTCCTCGTCCTCTATTTCTATCCGAAGGACAACACCCCGGGCTGCACCACGGAAGGCGCGCAATTTCGCGATCTCTACCCCCAGTTCCTGAAGGCGGGTTGCCTGGTGGCCGGCGTCTCCCGAGACAGCCTGAAGTCCCACGAGAATTTCAAGGCCAAAATGAGCTTTCCCTTCGAGTTGCTGTCGGACGAAGACGAGAAGATCTGCAGGCAGTTCGGCGTGATGAAGATGAAGAACCTATACGGGAAAAAGGTACGAGGCATCGAACGCAGCACCTTCGTGTTCGACCGCGACCGCGTTCTCCGGCGCGAATGGCGCGGAGTCAAGGTTCCCGGTCATGCCCAGGAGGTGCTCGATTTTGTTAAAACCGTCTGAGCAGCAAGCCGGTTCCGCAGCCGAAGCTTCGCGCAAATCCGTGCCCTCCCGCCGCCCCCGCGCAGAATCCCGAACGTCCGCCACGAAACTCTTCGTTCTCGACACCAACGTGTTGATGCACGACCCGACGAGCCTGTTCCGTTTCGAGGAACACGACGTGTACCTGCCGATCATGACGCTCGAGGAGCTCGACAACAACAAGAGCGGCATCTCGGAAATCGCCCGCAACGCGCGCCAGGCGAGCCGGTTTCTGGACGACATCGTGAGCCACGCCAAGCAACCCATAGCGGAAGGAATTCCGCTCGCGCGCCACGAGGCCGACAACGCGAGGGGGCGGCTCTACCTGCAGACCGAGGCGATCAACGGCCACATTCCCGCCAATCTTCCGATCGGCAAGACCGACAACCACATCATCGGCGTCGTGATCTACCTGCAGAAGCGCGACCCCCGGCGCCGGGTCACGCTGGTGTCGAAAGACATCAACATGCGCATCAAGGCCCGGGCGCTCGGCCTGACCGTGGAGGATTACTACAACGACAAGGTGCTCAAGGATGCCGACCTGCTCTACACCGGCGTTCGCGAGCTGCCGGCGGATTTCTGGGACAACCACGGCCGCGACATCGAGTCGTGGAAACGCGAGGGACGCACTTACTACCGCATACGCGGTCCGCTCTGCCAGAACCTGCTGCTGAACGAGTTCGTGTACCAGGACGGCGAACGCCCGCTGCTCGCCACGGTCAGGGAAATCTCGGACCGGACCGCGGTGCTCGAGACCGCGCGCGACTACACTCACGGCAAGAACAACGTCTGGGGCATCACGGCGCGCAACCGCGAGCAGAATTTCGCGCTCAACCTGCTCATGAATCCGGAAATCGACTTCGTGACGCTGCTCGGCCAGGCGGGAACGGGCAAGACTCTCCTCACACTCGCCGCGGGCCTTATGCAGACGCTCGAAACGAAGCACTACTCCGAGATCATCATGACCCGGGTCACCGTGCCTGTCGGCGAGGACATCGGTTTCCTGCCGGGCACCGAGGAAGAAAAAATGGCGCCCTGGATGGGGGCGCTCGAGGACAATCTCGATGTTCTCAACAAGACCGACGACGACGCGGGCGAGTGGGGCCGCGCCGCCACGCGCGACCTGATCCGCTCCAGGATCAAGATCAAGTCGCTCAATTTCATGCGCGGCCGCACCTTCATCAACAAGTACCTTATCATCGACGAGGCGCAGAACCTGACTCCCAAGCAGATGAAGACCCTGATCACCCGCGCCGGCCCCGGCACCAAGGTGGTGTGCCTGGGCAACATCGCGCAGATCGACACCCCCTACCTCACCGAGGGCAGCTCCGGCCTGACCTACGTCGTGGATCGCATGAAAGGCTGGTCGCACTCGGGGCACGTGACCCTGCAGCGCGGCGAGCGCTCGCGCCTCGCCGACCACGCCGCCGAAGCGCTGTAGATACGGAATAAACTTCGCCCGCGCACTGTTGGCCGGTTCGCTTTTCCCGCACACCGAATTCCCACTCAAACAGAAAGAGGACAATATGTTTCGTGCAATTCCAAGGGGCATCCTGCCCGCGCTCGCCGCCGCGCTGCTCGTCACGACGAGCGCAGCGTACGCCCAGCAAAAGGACTTCAAGCCCCACGTCGGCCAGCAGGGCAAGGACGTGGTATGGGTGCCGACTCCGGACGAGGTCGTCGAACGCATGCTGAACATGGCGCAGGCGAAGCCGGAGGACTATGTGATCGATCTCGGCGCCGGCGACGGCAAGATCGCGATCGCCGCGGCGAAAAAATTCGGAGCCCGCTCGCTCGGCGTCGAATTCAACCCCGACATGGTCGCGCATGCCCAGCGCAATGCGCGGGCCGCCGGGGTCCTCGGCAAGACGCAGATCGTCCAGGGCGACATCTTCGTGACCGATTTCACCCAGGCGACCGTGCTCACCCTGTATCTCCTGCCGTCGCTCAACATGAAGCTGCGGCCGCAGATCCTCGCCATGCGGCCGGGAACCCGCGTCGTCGCGCACGCCTTCAACATGGAAGACTGGGAGCCCGACGAGACCTCCGACGTGGACGGCAGGCGCGTCTATCTGTGGATCGTGCCCGCGAGCGTCGCGGGCCGCTGGGCGTTGGAATTCTCCGGCGCGGGCGGTTCGGAAAAGCTCAGCCTGAATGTCGACCAGAAGTTCCAGAAGATCGAGGGCGTGGCCTATCTGGGCTCGACCCTCGCGGGCCTGCGCGACCCGCGCCTCTCCGGATTCAGGATCGGCTTCGCCTACGTGGACAATCACGGCGTGCGCCGCGACTTCACCGGGCGCGTCACCGGCAGCACCATGGAAGGCTCGTTCCGCACGGACAGCGGCGCGGAAGGCCGCTGGACCGCCACGAAGAAATAGGCGAAACCGGCGCCTAGAGCGTCTTGTGGGTGCCGTCGCAAAATGGGGGGTTGCGGGTGCGCTTGCATCCGCACAGCCAGAGCTTTTCGGCCTTGGCCACCCCGAATCTCACCGGCGCGAACTCGCCGCCCTTGTGCGTGCCGTCGCAAAACGGCTGGCTTTTCGAACCCCCGCAGCGGCACCACCAATAATCGCCGGGGGCGAGCTCGACCGCGTACGGGGATTTCTGCGCGATATGGGGTTCGGCCATATTCGTCTCCTTTGGGGCGGCGCAGACACCTGACTCCAGGTGGGACCGAGGCGGAAGTATAACCCGGTCCCCGTCGATCTCGCGAGAGGTCCGTATAATAGCGCGATGAAATTGCTCTTCGACTTGTTCCCCGTCGTCCTGTTTTTCGTCGCGTTCAAGCTTTTCGACATCTACACGGCGACCGCGGCGGCCATCGCCGCGACGTTCCTGCAGATCGGCTGGTTGAAGTGGAGGCGCCGGAGGGTCGACACGATGATGTGGATCAGCCTTGTCATTATCGTCGTGTTCGGCGGGGCGACCCTTGCGCTGCACGACGAGACCTTCATCAAGTGGAAGCCGACCGTCCTCTACTGGCTGTTCGGCGTCGTCATCGCCGTGGCCCAGTCGCTGTTCCGGAGAAATCTCGTCCGCGCCATGCTCGGCGAGCAGGTGCGCATGCCCGACGGCGTCTGGACCCGCCTCAACTGGAGCTGGGTGGGCTTCTTCATCTTCATGGGAGCGGCCAATCTGCTGGTCGCCTACAACTTCCCCACCGATACCTGGGTCAATTTCAAGCTTTTCGGCGGAATGGGGCTGATGCTCGTGTTCGTCGTGCTGCAGGCGCTGTTTCTCGCCCGCCACGTCGAGGAGAAGGACGTTTCGAGCTGATGGATCTGTCCAAGGCGATCCGCGAGCGGCTGGCTGCGCTCGAGCCGCAATCCATGGACCTTCTCGATGAATCCGGGAAGCACGCCGGCCATGCGGGCGCAAAAGCGGGCGGGAGCCATTTTCGCCTGACCATCGTCTCACCCCTTTTCTCCGGCAAGAACCAGATCACGCGACACCGGATGGTCTATGAAGTGCTCGGGCCGCTGATGCAGCGCGATATCCACGCGCTCGCCATTCGGGCCTTCGCTCCGGATGAGCTATGATTTCACTTTCAAACGAAGGAACCATCATGTTTTCACGTTCGGTCCGCCTGCTTGCCGGGCTCTCCCTGTGCGTTGCGACGCCCATTTGGGCCCAGACGGCCGCACAGAAGGCTCCCGTTTCCAAGGCAGTGACGGTCAACGGCAAACCCATTCCCAAGGCGCGTCTGGATTTCATCGTCAAGCAGCGCACTACGCAGGGTCAGCCCGACAATGACCAGGCGCGCAAGGCGATTCTCGACAACCTGATCACGCAGGAAGTGGTCGCACAGGAAGCCGACCGCAGAGGTTTCGCGAAGACATCCGACGTGCGCACGCAGCTCGAATTGTTGCGCCAGCAGGTGCTCGTTCAGGCGATCGTGCAGGACCATTTGAAGGCGCACCCCATCAAGGACGAGGAGATGCTCGCGGAGTACAACAAGGCCAAGGCGTCGCGCGGCGACAAGGAGTACAAGGCCCGGCACATCCTGGTCGAAAAGGATACCGAGGCCAATGAAATCATCGCGCAGCTGAAGAAAGGGACGAAGTTCGAGGACCTCGCCAAGCAATCCAAGGATCCGGGCTCGAAGGAAAAAGGCGGCGACCTCGACTGGAATACCCCGGCCACTTTCGTCAAGCCCTTCGCCGAGGCGCTTTCCAAGCTGGAAAAGGGGAAATACACCGAAACGCCGGTACAGACCCAGTTCGGCTGGCACGTCATCCAGCTCGACGACGTCCGTTCCCTGCAATTCCCGGCGTTCGACACCGTCAAGCAGCAGCTGATCTCGAGGATGCAGGAGCAGGAAGTGCAGAAATTCGTTGGCGAGCTGCGCTCGAAGGCGAAGATCCAGTAAGTTATCGGCACGTTACCCGAGGAGGCTGGAATGAAACTCGCAAAAGCGCTGCTCGCCGCCGCCACGGCGGCGCTGTTCGCTGCCCCCGCTGCCGCACAGCAAGTGACCTTCATGACCGGCCCGCAGGGCGGCTCGTGGATTCCGCTCGGAGGCGCGCTCAAGGGCATGTGGGAGAAGGCGGTTCCCGGCCTGCAGATCACCCAGACCCCCGGCGCCGGCATCGCCAACGTGCGGGGCGTGGACGAGGGCAAGGCCCATATCGGTTTCGCGAACTCGAGCACCACGGTGGACGGTATCGAGGGCCGCGCGCCCTACCCGAAGAAGGTGACCAAGGTCTGCCAGCTCGCCAACCTCTATCCGCAGTATTTCCACGTCGTCGCCCTCGCCGACGCAAAGGTGAACTCGTTCGCCGACTTGAAGGGCAAGGCCCTGGTCACGCAGGTCAAGGGCAATACCGGGGAGCTGCTCACCGAACTGGTGCTCAAGCTCAACGGCCTCAACTACCAGTCGCTCGCCAAGATTTCTTTCCAGAGCTACACCGACGCGGTCGGCATGATGAAGGACGGCCACATGCAGGTGTTCACGCTCGGCACCACGGCGCCTGCGTCCGCCGTGATGGATCTGGCCAGCGCGCGCGACATCCGCTTGGTGCCGGTGGACGACAGGACAATGGGCGAGCTCAAGAAGATGAATCCGGGCTACAACAAGCTCCTCGTCAAGGCTGGCACCTATCCGAAGCAGGACAAAGACGTACCGGTGATCGGCTATTCGACTCACGTGGTCGTCGCCTGCGATCTTCCTGAAAACACCGTGTATCAGATGGTGAAGACCATGGCGGCCAACGTCGACAGCATGTCCGCGGTCGTGAAGCCGATCGAGGGCATCAAGCCGAAGGACATGGCGCTCGACATCGGCGTGCCGTTCCACAAGGGGGCGGCGAAGTTCTACAACGAAGCGGGCGCGATGTAGCGGGCGCCGGGGCAAGAGAAGGGCGGCCTAAAGCCGCCCTTTTTTCTTGGGAGGCTGGGTCCTTGGAAGAGGAAGTCGCCGCAACCGCGCCGAAGAGCGCGATCCTCAAGACGCTGGTCGCGCTCATCGCGATCGCGATGTCGCTGTATCACATGTACGTCGCGGCGGCCGGGCCGCCGGAAGTGTATTTCTTCCGCGGCGCTCATCTGATATTCGCGATGACGCTGATTTTCCTGCTGTACCCGCTCAAGCCCGGGGGCGGAATCCCCTGGCGCATCGCCGATCTGGTCCTGATCGCCGGAAGCTGGGGATTCGTGCTCCACATCCTGATCAACGTCGATTACGTCACCAGCCGCATCATCTACATCGACGATCTGACCAAGCTCGACCAGATCCAGGCGCTGCTGGCCGTCGCGCTGGTGCTCGAGGCCACGCGCCGCGTGCTGGGCTGGGCGCTGCCGATCACCGCTCTCGCCTTCCTCGCCTACCCGCTTTTCTTCAGCAACGTCGCGGTCCCCCTGCTCCTGGAGCAGCTCTACCTTTCCACCGAGGGCATATTCGGCTCGACGCTCGGGGTGTCCGCTTCGTACGTCATGCTTTTCGTTGTCTTCGGCGCGTTCATGGAGCGCAGCGGCACGGGGCAGCTGTTCATGGACTTCGCGCTTGCGATCACCGGGCACACCGCCGGCGGCCCCGGCAAGGTGTCGGTTGTCTCGTCGAGCCTGTTCGGCACGGTCTCGGGCAGCGCCGTGGCCAACGTGATGGTGGACGGGCCGATGACCATTCCGCTCATGAAGCGCTCCGGCTTCCGGCCGCACTTCGCCGCAGCGGTCGAAGCCACTGCCTCGACCGGCGGCCAGATCATGCCACCGGTGATGGGCGCGGCGGCGTTCGTGATGGCCGAGTTCCTCGCCGTGTCGTACTTCCAGGTCACCCTCTGGGCAACGATTCCCGCGATCCTCTACTACGTTGCTGTGTTTTTCGCCGTGCACTTCGAGGCAAAGCGTGTCGGGCTGCTCGGCGTGCCGAAGTCCGAGTTGCCGCGCCTGTCGCGGGTGATGGCCGATCGCGGCCACCTGTTCATTCCCATCCTGATCGTCTTTGTTGGACTGATCATGGGTTACAGCGCGCCGCTGTGCGCCCTGGTCGCCGCCCTCGCCTGCCTGCCGGTAGCGATGCTGCGCAAGGCGACGCGCGCGGGCATCACCTGGAAGACGGCGTTCGAGGCGCTCGAGGACGGCGCCAAGAACACGCTTTCGGTGGCGATCGCCTGCGCCTGCGCAGGCATCATCATCGGCGCCACCACCATCACCGGAATGGGGATCGTGTTCACGCAGGTGGTGCTCGATCTGTCGCAGAACTCGCTCGTGCTGGCGCTCATACTCACCGCGCTCGCCGGCATCGTGCTCGGCATGGGCTTGCCGACGACGCCCTCCTACATACTCATGGTCGCGCTGCTGGTGCCGGCGGTGGTCAAGCTCGGCGTGGTAACGCCCGCGGCCCATATGTTCGCGTTCTACTTCGCGATCCTTTCGGCGATCACGCCGCCCGTCGCGCTCGCGGTATTCGCCGCCGCAAGCCTCGCCAAGGCCGATATGTGGGACACGGGCTGGGCGGCGATGCGTGTGGGCGCCGCCGGGTACATCGTGCCGTTCATGTTCGTCTACGAGCCCGCCCTGCTCCTGATCGGGCCTTGGCACGTCTCGCTCCTCGCCTTCGTCAGCGCCGCGATCGGGGTCATGACGCTCGCCGCCAGCCTGCACGGGTATCTGCTCGCAGAGCTCAAGCTGTGGCAGCGCGGTGTGCTGTTCGTCGCAGCCCTGCTCTTGATTGCGCCCGAGCTGATCAGCTCGCTCATAGGCATCGTGCTGCTCGGCGCCATCGGCGGCCTGCAGCTTGCCGATCGGCGCAGCGCCCGGGCCGGGGCGGGTTCCGCGGGATCGTAGTCGCTCTCGATCTTGGCAACTTGCCGTTGCTTCTTCCTATCGCTCACCCAGTAGCAGCCGCCTGAGCGTGCGCAGGTCGTTGAGGAGCCGCTGGCTGGTGTCGATGTGCCGGCTAAGCTGTTCCAGCTTGTAAGTCACGAGGTTCAGGGCTTCAAGCCTGCGTTCCGCACGTTCTGACTTGGCGCGCACGAACTCCTTCTGAATGTCACTCTTCGTCGTCTGAATCGTCTCGCGCAGTAGATCGATATACTCGAGAGTCCCTTCGATGCTGTCGAACGGCGTGCGTTGCTGGGCCATAAGTGATAGGAAATTCAGTCCGCCCGACGCCTGCGTCTTGTGCCGAAGCAATGCCGGGGTGTCGGCAAATCATGCGCTCGCCGGGCGAGCAGGGTCAAGCGCTGGCGGGCTCCGGTTTTCTCCCGCAGGATCGTAGGCTGACCGGCATATCAGTCAGTCGAAGTAAGGCAACACAGATCAGCTAAAAAAAGGCCGTAACAAGCAACAAGCAGCACTCAGGGAGGGGCCTCATGCAATACGTCGCCGTTCAGCATGAGCGCCGTGGCGTTCCTGAGCGCCGTGGCGTTCCGTCGTTCGCTTCAAATTCCTATCCGCCCTTGTCCTCGCATGGGTCGGTCGCCGCCGCGTTTGCGCTGGTGCTGGCTGCGTGGTTGCCGATAGCGGCACAAGCCCAGACCGACACAACCCCGCCGACGGTTGCCATCGTCTCTCCCGCGCCTGGGGCCACCATGTGCGCCGTGATGACCGTCTCGGCCAGCGCCTCCGATAGCGTCGTCGGTGTTCAGTTCCAGATCAACGGCGTGAATTGGCGCGACGAGGTCACCGCCCCTCCTTACCGGATCACCGCGTTTACGGAGAACGTCGCGAACGGCTTGTACACTCTCACGGCGGTGGCGCGCGACGCGGCAGGCAACCGGACCACTTCGGCGCCGGTCACGGTTACTGTTACCAACCCTCCCATCACCGTCTGCAAATTCATTCCGACATTCCTGGTGTATTACGGCGGGGGCCCCGTTCTCGTCGCCGGTGACGCGGAGAAAATCGCGAAGTTCGACGCGTTCGTCACCAATCCGTATCGCTACTTCGAGATCTATGGTCGTGCCAACACCACCCCCACCAATAACACCTGGACGGCGATCAAGGCCATCAATCGCTACATCAGCATCTTCCTTTATAAGATGGGCGCTGAGGACTCCAATTTTGAGGACGGCGGGCCTCAGGAAGACCTCCAAGGTATTGACAGATACAACGTCTCACGCGGGCACTCCATGGGGAGCCTCAACGGCAATCACCCCGAGCTTTTCCTGACCGACTCCGGGGGCAACCGCATCTACAACACTGCTTTTCCAATTGTCCGCCAACCCCCTTATCAACCATGCAATGATCTAAATGATCCATGCTGGTACTTCATGGACTTTGGCAGCGCCACCTATCAGTCGTACTGGGTGGAGGCGGTCCGGGCCGACATCGTTTCTCAACCCAACGGGTCGCCTCAACCATGGGTCGCCGATGGCGTTCACGCCGACAACTGCATGAGCTTGTCAACTTTCGCAACGTACACCGCCATTCCTCCCGCGTACAACACGAACGCCCTTTGGTCCGGCGGGATGAACAATTTCGCCCGCGCGATCACCGCCGGAATGCATGCCTCCGGCCAGGAACTCTGGTGCAACAGAGGGTTATCCGACCAGGCGGACGGAGCTGCTGCGTGGCTGGCTCTGGACGCCGGTCCTAACCCGCCGGACATGATCGGTGAGGAGGGCGCTTTCGCCGTCATGTCGGGGACGAACGCGACCCAGTTCTATGCAGAGGAAAACTGGAAGAGACAGGTCGATATCCTGGGGCAGATCCAGCACTCGAATATCGCCATCTTCAGTCATACGAATCTCGTGCCAGGACAGTCGGGAACGGACAACTGGGGCAAGCCCGTTACCTTCGTGCAGAGCCTTTGGTATGCGCTGGGCTCCTTCCTTCTCGGCAAGAACGACGTGCTAAGGAATGCCGCCTTCGCGTTCACCTCGAAAGCCCACTACAACAACATCCAGTGGTACGACGAGTACGACATGATCGACCTGGGCAAGGCGCTCGGGCCCTACGCCGTGATGCCAATTGACTTAGGGCCGACTGATGGCGCGGTAAATGTTTATTGGCGGGAGTTCGAGAGAGGCTACGTGTACGTCAACGCGGACGGTAGTAATGATCCGAGGACCCCCCGCGACGTGGTGATCAACCTGCCTCAGAGCTGCACTTGCCGGCAGCTCACGAACGAATCCCTGTATAAGCCGCCGAGCCAACTTCCCGTGGTAACGAGCATCCAATTGAATGCCCACAACGCCGCCATACTCCTCAAGACCCCATGATTCTGGAGTCACCCCACCCACTTCCGCGCGTTGCGGAACATGCGCATCCAGGGGCTCTCTCTAGCGCGCTCCGCCGCCCGTCAAAACGCGCGTGCGGTACGGGATGTTGATCAGTCTCGACGAGAACTGGACGGTGAGCGTGAACGACTCGCCGGGCTGCAGCCACAGCGGTGTGGTACTTCGGAGATAAGGGCTCGCCGGTGCGGCACAGGAGGTGGTTTCGGTCGCGTTCGTGGAGGTGGCTCTCGCCGGCAGACCGTCAAACGTCACGTCGAACGGCCCTCCCAAGGCATAAGAGGCTGTATTGGTGACCGTGATCTGCTGAGTGCGGCGATTGCGGCCGAGGAATTGGAGAGGACCCCGGGACACCGTCAGCCGGGAAGTAACATCCACGCCGCAGAGAGGTCCGAATACGGCGACCGCGTTGGTTTGCGTGGGCACGTAGACTTTGCCGTTGGCCACCACAGGCGCCGCGAACTTGGTGAAGTTGCCCCATGCGTCGCGGCTGCCGTAGACGTTCGAGTTGTACAGTTCCTGGCTCACGTCCGAGGCGAGAAACGCGCGCAGCGTCCCGGGAGCTTGTGCGCCGCTGTCATCCACGTTCATCGAGGCGGCCCACACAATGCCGGTGGCGATGTCGCCGCCCTCCGCCGACACGCTCGGTCCGCCGGTCATTGCCGGTTGCACGGTGCTCTGGGACGATGCCGTGGTCTCAAACAGCCCGTTGGCGAACCGGTAGGCCCGCAGAACGTCGCGGCGGTCCCAAACATACAGCGTGCCGCCGGCGGAGTGGGCCCAGAATGCAGTCCCGAGCGTCTGCGCGCAATCGGTCAGTCCACAGCCCATGGAAGCCTGGAACGATTGCACGGAACCCGCCTGCGAACCTTCCAGCTTCCCCAGATTGCTGCGGTCGAGCAGGTAGACGATCCCGGTCTTCCCGCCCGCGAACAGGAGGTTGGTGTTCGGGATCACCGTGATCCCGTTCGCGCTCAGATCGAGGTTGTGATCGAGCAGGTATTGCCAGGTGGAGGGGGTAAACCAATCGAGCAACTGAAGGCTGTGGGGAGCGAACTTCATCGCACTGCTGCCAAAATTCACAGCGCCGTCATACGTGCCGGCTGCCGACGCGACATAGATGTTCCCGTCGGTATCCGCGGCAACTCCACGGCCGGCCTGCCACAAGCCGCCCTTCAGCCCGGTGGGCGTCGTCTGGAAGATCGCCAGGCGGCGTTGCAGGTCGCTCGCATCGAAGGTTTGCAGAAAGCCCTCCTGCGTCCAGTGCGGGTCGCCCCCGGGGACGATGGCGGCGAACGCGACATACAGCGTCCCGTCCGACACGAGCAGGCCAACCCGCTGAATCCCGTCAACATGGGTCAACGTGGGGCCGCCAGCGAACGGAAAGTCGACGCGCCGGGGCGAGTTGTATTTCAAGCCGCCGGTGAGAACATCCAGAGCGGAGATCCAGTACTCAATTTCGCCGGATGCATTCCTGATCTTGGCGACCACATAAAGCGTGCCGGTCCCGACATCGATAAACGGCGTACCGAGAATGCCGTGATGGACGGGGCCGATCCATGAATCGCCGGGCGCCGGGGCTCCGAGATTCCTCGACCAGAATGGCTGGGACGCGGCCGGATCGTCCGCATCGAACGCGTAGACCGTGTTGCCCATGGTCGCCACAAACAAGACGTTGCGCGAGCCGAAGCCCGGCATCGGCAGATTGGGAACGATCAGCGGCGAGGCATAGACGGAATCGTCAACGCTACGCGCAAACAACTTGCCGAAAGTCGCCGGGCTGACGTTCGACGGGTTGAGCAGATGCTCATCCAGGTTGGCTGCCGTGCGCCCGGGTTCGTATTGCGACATGGCGACCGCGGTTTGCGCCCGGGCGCCGGCAGAAAGGAAAAAAATGCCGGCGGCGAGCACCAGGGCTTTGAGCGCACGGGTGCGTCGAGAGCAAGAAATCGAGGCAGGGATGAACATGGCGTTTCTCCAGGGGTGGATATTTACTACCATCTGTTTCATGGGAGCCATGCAAGCGCTCGATGTGGATTGCGATTCACGGCAGCAACGCGCCTTCGATCAAGCGCGTTCGTCAGTCCAGTCTACGCTCTCCAGCGCCCCGCAACGCCGTTTATCCCGCTGCTGCTGTACCGTTCGGAATTCCTTGTATACCAATGGCATACGCCTGACAGCAGGCTAACAGGTGTAGTTAGGCCGTTACGCAGAGTCGGCGACTCTTTACGTCTGAGCCTCTAGCGATATATAGTAATGCGCGTACGAACCGAATTGACCACCCCACATAAGCCGAGGTGAGAGACAGCGCAGAACACTAGAAAAACTCAATAAAAAAAACACATACAGCAGCTCCCAGGGGAGAAGAGAATGTCGAGCGGCGCTTGGTGGTGCACGAGGATTCTGTCGGCGAGTTCACTTGTCGACCTTCGGGAATCCTTGGCGATGATCATCCAGCGATTCGCGCGAGCGCTTGCCGCCGCCGGCAAAGCCGCGACACGCACTGCCGCGACTGCGCTCGTGTTGGCTGTGTGCTTGCCTTTTGCGGCACAAGCCCAGGACACCATTCCCCCCACTGTCCCCACCGGCCTGGTGGCTACCGCGGTGTCGTCAAGCCGAATCAATCTCTCGTGGAACCCTTCCACCGACAATGTGGCGGTGACGGGGTACTACGTTTACGTCAATGACCAGTGGCAAACTCCTCTGGGCCCCACCACCGGAACTTCGTTCCAGCACACCGGCCGCAGCCCGAACACCACC
>Ga0184619_10000215_pt1 | contig 19643 bp, 15 predicted proteins | sample PLM0_60_b1_FD_133146 | JGI IMG/M metagenome (GOLD analysis project Ga0184619, IMG submission 133146) | Groundwater sediment microbial communities from an aquifer in East River, Colorado, USA - PLM0_60_b1 | ecosystem: Environmental > Terrestrial > Soil > Riparian zone | place: USA: East River...
CCGCCAATTGTCCCCAATGCCATGATCAATCCGAGTTTTAGATCGACATTGCCCAGAGCGCGATGGCGCTTTGCCGCCACCATTGATTTGCCGACGATGTGCGCCAGATCGGTCCCGACCGCGAAATTCCAGTCCACTCCCATCGCGCGCAACGCCGGCCCGGCGATGAAACTTCCGCCGACGCCAAAAAATCCGCCGAGCACGCCGATTAAAAACCCGACCACGGCGAGATAAATCGGGCTGATGTGCGAGTTGGAAATGGGAAAGAACATGTCGCTCTATTGCATGTCGACCTTTACTCGGAGCGGCCGCGGATGATGCGCAGCAGAAGCGTGGTCACGTTTTCCAGGACGACCGCCTGGCCGATGATGAGGAGGATGGCAACGCCGGCGTACGTGTAGCGGTGGTGGATTTCCAATTGATACAACCAGCCGCCGAGGAAATGGAGTACGAGAAAAAAGTAGCCGACTACGAGTACGGCATAGATCGCCAGCTCGATCGCGAAAGCTCTTAATGTCCTGGTGGTTGCGGCTTTCATCGCCCTTGACGATTCCTTCGTTCATGCTCTGTCTGGCAGTTGCGTGCGAGCCCGTCAACGAGCAAATTCCATTGCGCCTCGACCGTTTCCTCTTAACGTTCTACTCCACTCTTAGGGAGGAAAACCATGGCCGACGTTGCGAACAAATACGCCGAGAACGTAGCGGGAAAATTCTACGTCGACGATCAATGCATCGACTGCGATTTGTGCCGCGAAACCGCGCCGGCCAATTTTAAGCGCAACGACGACGGCGGCCATTCCTACGTTTACAAACAAGCCGAGTCTCCCGAAGAGGAAGCGCTCTGCAAGGAAGCGATGGAAGGCTGCCCGGTCGAAGCCATCGGCGATAACGGCGCGTAGTCTTTGCTTCTGTAGCGGCGGTCTGCGACCGTCGCATTATGCCCGAACGGCGCGTTCGAAGAAAAGCAAACGCCGAACGTCCAACGCCGAACGCACAACATCCAATTCAATCCATCCCGGTCGTTCTCACCATCGCCGGATCGGACAGCAGCGCCGGCGCCGGCATCCAGGCGGACCTCAAGACCTTTACCGCGCTCGGCGTCTATGGCTTAACCGCCGTCACCTGCGTCGTGGCGGAAACGCCAGGAAAAGTTTCGCGCATCGAGCCGGTGAGCGCGAAGATCGTTCGCAAGCAGATCGCAGTTCTCCTCGACAATTTCCCAGTCGCCGCGGTCAAGACCGGGTTGCTTTACTCCGCCGAAATTATTTCCACGGTCGCGCGAGCACTTGTCGATCTTACCGGCAAGATCGACAGGAAGATTCCGGTCGTGATCGATCCGGTCATCGTCGCCACCAGTGGCGCGAAGCTTTTGCGCGCCAACGCGATCGAGCTTTACAAGAAAGAACTGTTTCCGCTCGCCACTTTGATTACGCCCAATCTCGACGAAGCGGCCAGGCTGCTCGGCAAACCGATCGTCGATCTTGCCGATATGCGCATTGCTGGAAAAAAACTCGCGGAAAAATTCGGCGTGTCGATCTTGCTAAAGGGCGGTCATCTCACCGGCAATCGGGCCGTTGATCTGCTCTTTGCCAACGACCACGTCATCAAGTTCTCCGCGCCGTTCGTGCGCGGCATTTCCACCCACGGCACGGGTTGCACTTATTCAGCCGCGATCGCCGCCGGTCTCGCATCCGGTTTGTTGCTGGAAGATGCAATCGGTCGCGCGAAAAAATTTGTGACCGCGTCCATCGCGCGGCGTTTTCGATGGACGTCGAGCTCTGGCAAGAATCTCGACGCGCTCAATCATTCGCCGTTCCTCTAGCGGCAGGCGCGTCGCCTGCGAGGCCCTGCTTTTCCCGCCTTTTCCAACGCTTCAACTCCGTTGCTTCCAGCGCGGCCGCGGTCTCCGCCTGTTTTTTGCTTCGGCCGCTGCCACGCCCGAGGACCATCCCTTCCCAGACAGCCTGCACGACGAAGCTTTTCTCGTGCTCGGGTCCGCTCTGCGAGATCACTTCATAGACCGGGCTGCGCGGCGAAATGCTTTGTAGCAATTCCTGTAGCTGACCTTTCGGGTTGATGTCGATCGGCGCCTCGGCGAGCTGATCGAGATCGGTGCGTGCTTGCGCGAGAATAAATTTTTTTGCCGTCGCCAAATCGCTGTCGAGATAGATCGCGCCGATCAGCGCCTCGTAAGCGTCGGCCAGTGTCGAACCCCGCTCCCGGCCGCCGCTTGCCTCTTCGCCGCGTCCCATCATCAAATAACTTCCGAGATTGAGCGCGAGCGCATGGCCTTTCAACCCCTCGCGTGACACCAATCGCGAACGGAGCTTCGTTAACTGGCCCTCAGCTTCGCTGCGAAAATGCTCGTAAAGATACTCGGTGATGACGAGCTGGAGAATGGCGTCCCCGAGGAACTCGAGCCGCTGATTATCAAAATGATAGCGCTGCGTCTCGTGACCGAGGCTGGGATGAGTGAGCGCTTCCGCCAGCAGAAGCGGATTGCGAAACTTATAACCGATGCGTTCCTCGAGCGGACTCACAGGCGTTGAGATTACTCCACGATCTCAAAACCCGCCTGGCGAAAAGGGCCGAAATCAGCGAGGCGGACGAGGGCAGATGCGTGCCGCCGATCAGTCCTGACGAGAGCGCGAAAAATCCGCCGGAGTCGGCGAAGCAAATTTTCATCAGCGCACTTCGCCTTCGGCGTAAAGATAATCTTCCACCGGCTTCGCATCGCTCTCGCGTCCATCCTTGATGCAACCGACGAAAGCAAATCGCGTGGAAACCTTTCTGCGCTTATGCAAGGGGAGGCTTTTCGCGGCCGCGACCCGCTTGCTTCCTTTTTCCGATGCGCTGCGGATCAACTGACGGACGACGCCGGCCAGACTCGTGCCGTGTCGCCTCGCTTCTCGTTTAAGCCAACTTACGTCTTCGGGTTCGAGGGGAATTTGTGTGCGCACCATACTACATCTTTCATCACATTCGGACACACCGTCAATGCTGGCGAAAGACTGATCAGTATTCCGATACTCGGTCACCTAGAAACTCCAGCCGCGGATTGTCAAAATATTTCCGAAACACAAATCAAGCCGTTATCGCTTCTGATAAATTTCGAGGGAAGTGACAACATCGAGCGCCCGCTGCAAAACCGAATCGTGGGCCGCTGGTTTCTCCGGCGGACGCCCGCGACGCTGCTGCGCTGCTTCGACCGCGTCGAGCTCGGGATTTGTTCCGGCCAAGAGCGCGGCCTCATTCAGATGCGGACGTTCCGTCTCGTAAACAAATGGGTCCATTCCTTTCTGGACGCTCAACTGAAGGATCTGCCGCTTGTCCGCCATCGACATCTCGACCGGCAAATCCGGCCTTATTCCATTTGGGAATAATGGCCGGCCTTCCGGCAAGACCGCTTCGGCCACCGCCACCCGCAACACTTTCCCGCCCGGTAATTGCAAGTCGGAGTATTCAACCGCGCGACCAGCTGTCGGCTGGCCGATGATCAATGCTTTGTCATAAAATCGCAGTGCCCCCGCGAGCGTTTCGGCTCCGCCCGCGGTGTCGCCATCAGCAAGCACCATGATCAATCCTTGAAACGCCGGTTCGCGATCCGAGCTAAAAACATGGTCCTGACGCGCGGCCGGTTTACGCAACGTAAAAAGCGGCTTGCCTTTCGGGCAAAATCGTTTCGCGAACTCCGCTGCCTTTGCGAAATCATTCGTTGGCGGACTGTCGCGAAGATCGATAATCAACGCGTCCACTTTCTTCGCGGAGAATTCTCCCAGCTTCTTATCCATCGCCTGGAGATTCGCGGTAGTGAGCGCACCGAGTCGCAAGTAACCGACGTGACCATCCAAAATCTCACCGTAAAATGTGCTCGGCGCTTCCATCGGCGCAGCTTCGCCCGGCAGCTGCCGGGGCAAAAGCATCACGCCGTGGGAGAGCCGAATCATCAGGCCCTCAATGGTGGCGCGATTTAATTCCGTCTCGGTAATCGCATCCGGATTCGTGAAATTGTTTTTTAAGAGCGTGATGACCGCCTGCAAGTCGGCCGCGCCTAACGAATTGATCAATTCTTCCGTGGTAGGCGTCGCGGAAGGCGATGACGATGGCGTCGGGGAAGATTTGGCCGGAGTCGGAGGGCTGCTCGGCGCCGGCGAGACGGCGGAGGGCGCGGGGGATTGGGCGAACCCATTCGCCACCATCAAAACCCAAATCGAGATTCCCGCCGGCCAAGTAAACCGAAACATCAGTGTAACATGTCGATGTTATCCGTGACGGCCGTGAGAGCAATATCGCGACGGTAGTGGCAGTTCTCGAAATGAATGCGCGAAACGGCCTCGTAGACGCGAGCGCGCGCAGCTTCCAGTGTCGATCCAAGCGCGGTGACGGCGAGAACTCGGCCGCCAGAGGTCACAATTTCGCCGTTCGTGCGCCGCGTTCCCGCGTGAAAAATGTGAACGTCATCAAGCTTCTCCGCCTCGTCGAGACCGGAAATCGCTTTCCCGGTTTCATATTTGTCGGGATAACCGCCGGAAGCGAGCACGACTGTGACCGCCGCGCGCTCGTCCCATTCGATGGTGCAATTGTCGATCTTGCCGTCAATCGTCGCCTCCAGCAGCGGAAGTAACTCGGATTTCATTCGCGGCAAAATCACTTGCGTCTCCGGATCGCCGAAGCGGCAATTGAACTCGAGGACGCGCGCGCCATCCGCGCTGATCATGAGACCGGGATAAAGCAAACCGCAAAATGTAATTCCTTCTTCGTGCAGACCGCGCAGCAACGGTTGCATGATTTGTTTGTCGAACTGCGACGCCAGTTCGCGATTCCAATTGTTGGCCGGACTAAACGCGCCCATCCCGCCAGTGTTCGGCCCAAGATCGCCATCGAAGACGCGCTTATGATCGCGCGCCGATTCCAGCAGCCGATAATTCTTTCCATCGACGAGGGCGTGCAGCGAGCATTCCGAGCCGCGCAAGAATTCTTCGATCACGATGCGCCGGCCGGCATCTCCGAAGCGTCCCTCATTCATCATCGCATCGATTGTCGACCTTGCGGCCGCGGCATCGGACGCAACGATTACGCCTTTGCCGAGCGCGAGGCCGTCGGCCTTGATCACGACTGGGAACCTGAGCCGCTTACAATACCGAAACGCTTCATCACTGTCGGAAAATGTACTCGCTTCCGCGGTGGGAATTTTTTGGGTGCGCATCAACTCTTTCGCGAAAATTTTCGAGGACTCGATGCGCGCAGCCGATTTCGTCGGACCGAAGACGCGCAATTTCCCCGCGTGAAAAAGATCGGCAACCCCCGCGGCGAGCGGGTCGTCCGGTCCGACGACGGTCAAATCGACATGATTTTCCTTCGCGAATCGAACCAGTGCGTGCAAGTCGCTGGCTTTGATCGCAACGTTCTCGCCAATCGAAGCGGTGCCAGCGTTGCCAGGCGCGCAAAACATTTGATCGACCGCCGGCGACTGCATCAATTTCCATGCAAGCGCGTGTTCCCGGCCGCCGCCGCCGATCACAAGAATTTTCATTTCGTGTTCGATTTGACTGTAGAGGCAGCCGTGTCGGCTGCGAGAATATTTAGATCCGCAGGCGGCACGCCTGCCACTACAGTTACCGCGATGGCGATTCCGCCGGAGTGATTGCCAGCACCAACTTTTCCGTGTGGCGAATGATCAGCACCTTCGCTTCGACGCCGATTTGTTCGCCCATGAGCATCTTGTGCAATTCGTGAATGCTGCCCATCGGCTGCTCGTTGAATGCGATAATCACATCACCTTCGCGCAGGCCTGCCTGCTGAGCCGGACTCTCCTTTTCAACGGAAACAACCAGCACGCCGGTGTCCAGCGGCAGATTGTAAAAGCGAACGATGCGCCGATGGATCGGCACATTTTGCCCGGCGACGCCGATGTAACTGCGCCGGATTTTTCCATCGCGAATCAACCAGCCGGCGACGAACTTCGCCGTGTTGCTCGCGATGGCGAAACAAATTCCCTGCGCGGGGCGGATCATTGCCGTGTTCACACCGATCACTTCGCCGGCTGAATTCACGAGCGGTCCGCCGGAGTTGCCCGGATTCAAGGCCGCGTCGGTTTGAATGATGTTGTCGATCAAACGGCCGGATTGGGAATGCATCGAGCGCCCGAGCGCGCTGATTACCCCGGCGGTTACGCTGGCCTGGAAGCCAAGCGGATTTCCGATCGCGATCACTACTTGACCGACGCGCAAAGTTTCCGAATCGGCCAGACGCACGTGGACAAGTTGCGCCGCGTCGATTCGAATGACGGCGAGATCGCTGTCGGGATCGTCGCCGACCAATTGCGCGGGATATTCGCGCCCGTCCGGCAAGCTGACCGCGATTTGATTCGCGTCGTGCACGACGTGGCTGTTGGTCAAAATGAATCCGTCCGGAGCAATAATGAATCCTGAACCACTGCCGCCGATCTCGCGGGGTCCGCGGCGGCCATTGACACGTTGCTTAATGTCGATGTTAACAACCGCCGGTCCCACACGATCGGCGGCGCCCACGACGGTGCGCGAATATTCGTCGAGCAGCGCGGCATCATCGGGCGGAGGGGCGATGCTCGATCGTTCAAATCCCGGCCCTGATCCGGATTCGTTCAACAGAAACGCGACTGAATGCTCGTCCTCAGTTGGGAAAGCGGAAGTTGTCATGAATTAAATTTTGAACTGAAGTCACTCAGAGTCAACTACACGTCGATCGCGATCATACAGCTAATTTAGGTGGTTACTCTCTCCTTGCGCCTAAGTCTGGATCGCTCTACAAAGAAGCCATGCCAAAATCTTCTTCCAGCCCGTCAGTCATGGACGCGCAATGTCCGTCGCGACTCGTACTCGATCGGATTGCGGACAAGTGGACCGCGCTCATTATTCAAATTCTGGCTCAGGGCACTATGCGTTACGCCGCGCTCCAGCGCGAGATCGGCGGCATTTCCCAAAAAATGTTGACGCAAACGCTGCGCAGTCTGGAGCGCGACGGCCTCGTGCAGCGCACGGTCCATCCGGTCGTGCCGCCAAAAGTGGAATACACGCTCACGAGATTGGGTCGGACATTGATCGAGCCACTGCACGGTCTCTGCCGCTGGTCGGAGAAACATTTAGCAGAGCTGCAAGCAAACCGGGCCCGAGCAAAAGCGAAACTTCAAAAGACAAATCCTGCAGCCGCGGTCGCTGACCGCGGCTCATTGATGTATCGTTAACGCGGTCCGGGTCAACGACCCCGGCTACACCGGCAAATGTCGATCTCGCGAAGATGGTGGATCGAGCAGTCGTCGCCGCGGCGACCTCGATGCTATATTCAGGCGGCAAGGCCGCATTTATTTTAACATCGCCCGCGGAGCGGCCGATCCACCCAGTTGTCAATCTTACGATGCATCAGGCGGAAATCATCGTTCTGTTGTTCGCGGCGGTGGCGGCATTGGTCGTGGTCGCGCGCAAGCTCGGCCTGCCCTATCCGGTCGTACTGGTTCTCGCCGGTCTGGCCTTGAGCTTCATTCCGCATCTGCCGGAAGTGAAGCTCGATCCGAACCTCGTCTTCTTTTTCTTTTTGCCGCCGCTCATTTATCCAGCGGCGCTTTTTACGTCGTGGCGAGATTTCCGGCGCAACTTGCGGCCAATTTTGCTGCTCGCCATCGGCCTGGTCCTCTTCACGACAATCACGATTGCGTGTGTGGCCCATTCCATTGTGCCGAGTTTGCCCTGGGCCGCGGCGTTCGCGCTCGGGGCAATCGTCTCCCCGCCGGACGCGATCGCCGCGACGAGCGTGATTCGCCGCCTTTCCGTGCCGCATCGGATCGCAGCGATTCTGGAAGGCGAAAGTCTGGTGAACGATGCGACCGCACTGGTGGCGCTGCAATTTGCGATTGCCGCTTTGATGACGGGAACTTTCTCGATCGGTCATGCATCGCTTCGATTCGTTTGGGTGGCAGTTGGCGGCGTTGCTTTCGGATTGCTCGTCGGTTTCGCGATGCGCTTTGTGCAACGCCATCTCGATGATCCTCCGGTCCAGATCACCGTTTCATTGCTCACTCCTTTCCTCGCTTATCTCCCGGCCGAACGGCTGCACGTTTCGGGCGTGCTCGCCACGGTTGCGGCTGGGATTTTTCTCGGCTGGCACGCACCGCTTATCGTCAGCGCGCGCTACCGTCTGCAAGCGTTTGCCTTTTGGGAGATGATCGTGTTTTTGCTCAACAGTTTCGTCTTCATCACAATCGGCCTCCAGCTTCCCGGGATTTTGCGCGCGCTGAAGGGCGAATCGCTCATCGGCCTCATCGGCAACGCGCTCATCGTGAGCGCGGCCGTCGTGCTCGTCCGCATCGCCTGGGTCTGGCCGGCCACGTATCTGCCGCGCTGGCTCAGCCCCAAGCTGCGGGCCCGCGACCCGATTCCGCCCTGGCAGCACATTGCGCTGGTGGCGTGGTCGGGCATGCGCGGGGTGGTTTCGCTGGCCGCGGCTTTCGCGCTGCCTTTAGCGTTGAATGATGGGAGCGCGTTCCCCGGCCGCGATTACATCTTGTTTCTCACCTTCTGCGTAATTCTGAGCACGCTTGTGTTCCAGGGCCTCACTCTTCCAATCTTGATCAGGAAACTCGGCATCAAGGATGATGGATCAACCGACGAAGAAGAAAGGGCGGCGCGGCTCGAGGCGAACAAGGCCGCGATGGAATTAATCGAGAAATTCTCCGCAAATGGCGATTTCACTTCCAACGTCCTGGACCGTTTGCGCGCCGAATACGACGAGCGTGTACAACAGTTGGAACTTTGCGCGGACAATGCTGTCGATTGCAGCGGTGAAATCGCCACGCCGCAATATCAACGCCTGCAGCAGGAAGCGCTCAACGTCGAACGCCAAACCATTATCCGTTTGCGCAATCAGCACGTGATCAATGATGAAGCGCTGCGCCGCATCCAGCGCGATCTCGATCTGGCCGAGGCGCGCTTAACCGGCGGTTAAGTCGGCGCCGCGACTCAAATCACCGCGACCAGCTTGGCTCGGTAATTTTGCCGAGGTCATCGAGAATCTTGGTTTTGTGACTCGTGACCGCGTCGAGTAAATAAAGTCCGCCGCCTTCAGCGAACATGATGTGACGCGAGTCGGCGCCCCAAACCGGATTCTCTCCCGACGAAACGATGCGTGTGCCGCCGCCGCTTAGATCGACAATCGCAATTTCAAAGCCGCCGCCGCCGCGCACGTTGAATGCAATCTTCTTTCCATCTGGCGACCAGTTCGGCTCGGTGCAATAACCATGGCCTGTCGCGACCGGTTGTCCCGATCCACCGCTTGAAGAAATTCGATAAAGCTGCGGACCGCGACCGTCATCGAACGAATAAACAATTTCGTCACCGCTCGGCGACCACGACGGTCCCGATTCCACGCCGCGCGTGTGCGTCAACCGTCGCGCGCCGCCGCCGCCCGCTCCGACGGTGTAAAGCTCAGGGTTTCCATCTTTGCTCACCGTGAGCGCAATGCGTCCGCCATCCGGCGAAAATGCCGCACCGCTGTTTGTGCCGGGAAAATTGACGATCCGATTACGCGCGCCGCTCGCGAGATCGATCACGTAAACATCCGGATAGCCGCTTTGATAACCGGTGTAAGCAATGCGGCGGCCATCGGGACTGATCGAAGGATGCACGCTGATCACGGCGTCGCGCGTGAGCTGCCGAACATTCGTGCCGTCGTAATCGCCCACGTAAACTTCCTTCTTGCCGCTGCGCGTGGCGACGAACGCGATTTTGCTGGTCGCGAAACCTTTGTTGCCGGTCAGCGTTTCGACGATGCCATCGGCAAATCGATGCGCGTTTTCGCGCGCGTTGCCGCTGTAACTTTTCGAAAGAACAGTCCCGCCGCTGTGATCGACCACCTGGCCTTGCAAATTTCCACCGCTCGCTGTGCCGCGCGCAGTGTAAACCGCGTTTTCGCTTAGAGTGAAGCAACCGGAAAGGGTGAGATCATTTTGCAAAGTTTTGGTTGCCGCCGCGCCTTCGCCGCCGCCGAGCGGCGAAACCGTCAGATTAATTTTGTCGCCCTTGGCAACGGTAATGGTCGGCACTTCCTGGCCATACATCGACAATGACAACACCGACATGCTGGCGAGCAGCAGGCAAACGCTTTGCTTCGGCAACAAATCGCAAATCGAAAATCGAAAATCGAAACTTCGTCGTCTCACTGTTCGGAATTCAATTCGAAATTGATGCGCACGTCGTAATGGTCGCCGTTGCCGAGTCCGGCCGGCAGAGGATCAACTTGCGCGACGCGTTTCGCGGTCGCGGCCACCGATTCATCAACCACCACGTTGCCGGAGGGTTTGATAATTTCGAAATCGGAAACACGACCGTCTTTCTCGATCCGGATCTTTACCAGCGCGGAAAGCTTCGCTCCGGAGGAAATGACCGTGGTCGGCTGAATCCATTCACTGTAAAAACGATCGTGCAGCATGCTGCCGTACCAGCCGAATTCCGACGCACCACCGGTGCCGCCCGCGTGTCCGCCAGCGCCAGCTGAAGTTCCTTTGCCACTGCCAGTTTGAGCCGCGGTCGTCTTCTTCACTGGTTTTTCCAATGAATTGTTGTCGCTCGCGTCATTTTTCGCCAAGGCAGCTTTTGCGATCTTCTTCCTTTCCGCATCCGCATCGGCTTGTTCATCGTTTTCATCAGATTGGGCCGGAGTGGGCTTCGCTTTTGGCGATGGTTTCGGTGATTCCTTGGCCAAAACGGTTTTTTTGGGCGTGGGCTTGGGAGTTGGTTTCGGTGTGGGTTTGGGCGTTGCTTTTGGCGTCGGCCTGGGAGTTGCCGATGGCTTCGGAGTAATTGTCGATGCCGGCGCCGGCAGCTGGATGTCGCTCTTAACCGAAGTCAATACAGGTTGTTCATCCTCGGCCTCTTCTCTCTTCGACGGTCTCGGTTCGGGAGGAGGCGTTGAACCTTTCATCGGCTTCGGCGCCGCTGCGCTTTTTGTTTCCGCAACTCCATCGCCCGCGCCACCGTTCATCCAGACAATACTTTGCCGGTTTGAGCTTTTTGTTTCGCGACTCCACCGGATCAATCCGGCCAGAATCGCAACGTGAGCGAGTCCGATCAGTGTAACGTTGCGCCAAAAACGCGCGTCCTTCGACATCGTCTATTTCGTCTCGGCTCTCGTCGCGATGCCCACCTTCGTGATTTCCGCGCGTTGCAACGCGTCCATCAAGGCGACGAGCTTTTGCACGGGCAATTCCCGATCCGGCCGAATCACCACTGCCACATCCGGGTTCATCCGCTTCAGCTCGATCAGGCGCGCGGTCAGTGTTGCAGGATCGACAACCTGATTGTTGAATTTGATTATCTCCGTGCGATCGATCGAGATCGTTTGCACTTGTGACGAATTGACCGGCGGATTTAGCGCGCCGCTCGATGGGATGACAAGGTTCATGCTGCTTTCGAGCAATGGCGTTGTGATCATGAAAATGATCAGCAAGACAAACGCGAGATCGAGCAGGGGGGTGATGTTGATCTCGCTTAGCGTCGAAAGACTTTGGCGTTGCGAGTAACGTCTCATCGCTTCTGTCGTCCAGCTTGGACGTTGGATGTTCGATGTTGGATGTTATCGAACCAGAAATTCATCGCCGAAACTCCGGCACCCGCGCGTTGTGATCGACGTATTTGTGCTCGAACTCGGAGGCGAGCTCGGCGGCGAAGTTATCCATCTCGACGACGACGCCGCGAAGGCTGGTAACGAGATAATTGTAACCGAACATCGCCGGGATCGCGACGCAGAGAGCAGTCACCGTGGTGATGAGTGCGCCGGAAACTCCGGGCGCCATCGTGGCAAGACTGGGCGAGCCAGCTTCCGCCACGCCGGTAAACGCGTCCATCACGCCCCAGACCGTGCCGAGCAATCCGAGGAAGGGCGAACCACTCACCGCGGTGGCGAGCAAAATCATTTGCGACTCGAGCTCAAGCGCGGTCTCGCCCACCGCGCGTTCCATCGCCGCGTTGACCGCGCCCATTTGCGCCGGTGAAATCTTGTCCGCGATTTCGAGCCGCGCCCGAAAAGTTTCGTCCACTTCCGCGGAGCCGAGCAAATGAAACGTCATCTCCTGACAGCCGGCGCGATAAACGCTGAACACGGGCGAGCCCGGAAACCGCGCATTCTTCTCAAACAAGCGCAGCGGTTGTCGATCTTGATGAAAGGCGGCGAGAAAGCGCGCGTTTTGTTTTCGAGCAAACTGGATCACGCGCAACTTCGTGATCATGATCGACCAACTGAAAATCGAGCCGACGGCGAGCAGCGAGAGGACAACCTTGCCCGCGATCGTCGCGTGATCGAACGCGAAAAGCAGGCCGCCAGCCGCTAGCAAATCTGGAGGGAACATTTACGCGTCACCTGCGCAAACCTATAACGCTGTTTCACGAAAGCGAAAGTGGCTTTCTTCAAATGACGAATGGCGAATGTCTAATCACGAAGGAATGACGAAATCCGAATGACGAAAACAAACGCGGGCCGCCGTTCGGTTCTTTGGTCATTCGGATTTCCTTGGTCATTCGTCATTCGTGCTTCGTCATTTCCCCGACGTCCTCTTCGGAAACGTCGGGCGCATTTTCGCCGCCCCCACAAATGCGACGCCAATCGCGATTAGGAAAAAGGAAAAAAACTGACCGCGGGTGAAACCGGCAATCAACATCGCATCCGGCTCACGAAAAGTTTCGATCGCGATCCGAAAGATGGCATAACAAATGAAGAACAGACCGGTCAGAACTCCGTTCGGTTGTCGCGTGCGCGTGCGCACGATCCATAAGATCGCGAACAGGATGATACCTTCGAAGAAAGCTTCGTAGAGTTGCGATGGATGGCGCGGCGTCAAAATTGTCCGCAAAACTTCTTTCACTTGCGATTGCCGATGGACCGCGCCGACGATCGCTTCCGGCGTTGTGAGCGATGGGTCGATCTGCGCGCACGCCGCAATGGCGCGGTCGGCTTCCGCCGGATGATCGAGCAATTCTTTCGGAAACTGGATCGCCCAGGCAACGTTGGCCGCGCGCCCGTAAAGTTCGCCGTTGATGAAATTGGCGCAGCGACCGAAGAACAATCCGAGCGGCGCAGCCACGCCAAGGTTGTCGCCGAGATTGGTCCAGGAAAGTTTGTGCCGACGCGCGTAATAAAGGGTGAAGAGCAGGAGGCCGATCATCCCGCCGTGGCTGGACATTCCGCCTTCCCACACGCGCAAAATCGACAATGGCTCGCGCAGCATTTCCGGTTTGTAGAAGAAAACGTAACCGAGCCGGCCGCCAACGATCACTCCGAAGAGCGCGCAACCCGTGACGAAATCGCCAACTCTTGACGCCGGGATATCTGAATAGCCACGTTTCGCCAGCAAACTCAGGAGCGCGTACCCGCAAATAAACGCGAGCACATAAGCCAGGCCATACCAACGCGGGCCAATGTTGTCATAGACCCGAAAAATAATCGGATCGAGATCGTGCAGGTAGTAAGCGAGCATTTCCCGAAGCCTCTATTCCATCGAGAGCACCGCTTCGACTCGAGCAAGGACGCGGCTGAAACATGATGCGGATGATCGTTCGATAAATCGGGCTCGCCGCGCGCGCCAATCCAGGCTTTTAATTTGATCGGCAAGAACCACTCCCTTCACTCGCGAGTCATCGGGCAAAGCCACTTCGAACGGATATCCCTTGATCTGGGACGTGACAGGACAGAAAACCGCCAGTCCTATTTTTCCATTGTAACTGCGCGGCGAAATAACAATCGCGGGACGTCGCCCGGATTGTTCGTGACCACGTTGCGGCTCAAAATCCAGCCAAACCAAATCGCCGCGATCGGGGACAAATCGTGCCATTTACCAAGCTTCGCGTCCCCGCTTCGGCCCGGTTTGTATTTCGGCATGGAGGTTCTTTCGGTTGACCTGCTTAAGCAAATCGCGAAGACGGAGCCTGCGTCGGCTTTGAGACGGTCGCACGATCACAGAACCATTCGACGCCACAAGATCGACATCCGTGCCCTGTCTCAACCGGATTTGATCCGCCAATGGTTTCGGAATACGCACCGCCAGACTATTCCCCCATTGCTGCACCACCGTTTTCATGTATCTACGCCGAAGATACGTGCGCTCTTGAGCGGTGCAAGACTTTGACCAAAAACGGCGCAGTGCGGCTGATGCGGCTCTTGGCAACTTCCTCCGGCGTTCCAACTGTCACCACTTCGCCGCCTTCGGCGCCGGCTTCCGGGCCAAGATCGACAATGTAATCCGCCTCGGCCATCACGCTGAGATTGTGCTCGATCACGATCACGGTGTCGCCTTCATCGACGAGCCGATGCAGCACGTTGAGCAACAGTTCCACGTCGACCATGTGCAGACCGATCGTCGGTTCCTCGAGAAGATAGAGCGTCGACTTCGGTTTGCGCATTTTGCGCAACTGTTCGTTTTGCGCGCGGCCTACCCCGCGTTTCAACTGCGTCACGAGCTTGAGTCGTTGCGCTTCGCCGCCGCTCAAGGTCGGGCTCGGCTGCCCCAGTTTGAGATAACCAAGACCGGTATCGACGAGCAGCGAAAGCGCGCGCCCGATTTTTGGATGAGCTGAGAAAAATTGCGCCGCTTCCTCGATCGTCATCTCCATCACGTCGCCGATCGATTTCTCGTTGTAGAGGACTTCCAGCGTCTGCGGATTGTAACGGCGTCCACCGCAATCTTCGCACGGCACATAACTGCTCGGCAGAAAATTCATCTCCAGCTTGATTACGCCCTGGCCTTTGCACGTTTCGCAGCGGCCGCCTTCCGCATTAAAGGAGAACCGGCTTGCGGAATAACCGCGCACCCGCGAGACCGGCAATTGCGCATAAAGATTGCGAATTTCATCGAACACTTTGACGTAAGTTCCCGGGGTCGAGCGTGACGTTTTGCCAATGGGCGATTGATCGACTTCGTAAACGGCTTCGATCTCGGCCGCGCCACTCACAAGTTTAAACAATTCGCCGTCGCCGCTGCGCTTCTTCCTGTCCAATTGCTCCCGCACCGCCGGCAGCAGCACGTCATGCATCAAGGTCGATTTTCCGGAGCCGGAAATCCCGGTGATCACCGATAATCGGCCAACCGGAAAACGTACATCAACGTCCTTCAAATTATTCGCGCGCGCGCCGCGTATCTCGATCCAGCTTTCGACATCGTGAAGTGGCCGGCGCGATTTCCGGATGGGATGACAAATTGGCGATTGCAGACAGCGTCCAGTCTCGGAGTTTTTCGCGCGCTTAATGTCGCGCAAACTTCCTTGCGCCACGACTTCGCCGCCGTGCATGCCCGCGCGCGGGCCAAGATCGACAATGTGATCCGCGCGGCGCATCGTTTCCTCGTCGTGCTCGACGATGACGAGCGAATTTCCCTTTTTGCGAAGCGCAGCCAGCGTATCGAGCAGCCGCAAATTGTCTCGCGGATGCAAACCGATTGTCGGCTCATCTAGGACATAAAGCACGCCGCGTAAATTTGATCCAAGTTGCGCGGCCAGGCGGATTCGTTGGGATTCGCCGCCGCTCAAGGTTTTGGCCGAACGCCCGAGCGCGAGATAACCGAGCCCGACGTTTTCCATAAAGCGCAAACGCTGCTGGATCTCGGGCAGCAATTCCGCTGCGATTGTGTTGTGCGTCCCGCGAAAGCGCATTTTCTCGGTCAGTTTCCGCGCTTCACTCGCTGAAAGCGCCGTGAAACTGTCGATGCTCAAGTCTTGGACACGCACGTACCGCGAGATCGGGTTCAAGCGCGAGCCGTGACACGACGGACATTCGCGCGCCTCATCTTCGTCGATCCATTCCGATTTGCGTTCAGCCGCAAGTTCGTTCCCCAAAACCGAATCGCCGTCGTCGCCGTCGCCCGTTTGCAGATCCTGGTTCCAAATTTCGCCAAACCCGCCGCATTCCTCGCACGCGCCGTGGGGCGAATTGAACGAGAACAAACGCGGATCGAGCTCTTCGAACGCGCGGCCGCAACCGGGACAACTCATCTCCGTGCTCATGACCGTGAGTCGATTCTTTGCGTCGAGGAGATGGGCCGTGCCACGTCCGATCTCGAGCGCGCGTTGTGTAAGATTGCGCGCTTTCAGGATTCGTCTGGCGTCGATCACGCCAACGACGACATCGATGGTGTGTTCTTTAAAGCGTTCGAGTTTTCGAAAGTGCGTGACCGGAACCAGCGTTCCATCGACATAGAGTGTGTCGAAACCTTGCCGTTCCGCCCAGCGCGCGACATCGGTGTGAAAACCTTTGCGCGCTTTGACCAGCGGCGCGAGAACCTTGAGCAGCCCGCGTTTCGCCGCCGCTTCAACTTGTTTCACGATTGCAGCGACGCTTTGTTTTTCTACCGGCAAATCGCAATCGGGACAGAATTGCGTTCCCGTTTTTGCAAACAAGAGCCGCAGGAAATGATAAACTTCTGTGACGGTCGCGACGGTCGATTTGCCTCCGCCGCGCGTGACGCGCTGCTCGATCGCCACGCTCGGCGGCAAACCCTCGACCAGATCGACATCGGGCTTTTCGAGTTGCTCGACAAACTGTCGGGCGTAGGGCGACATGCTGTCGAGAAATCTTCGTTGCCCTTCCGCGAAAAGAATGTCGAACGCGAGCGTTGATTTGCCTGAACCGCTCAAGCCGGTGATCACTACCAGCTCGTCGCGTGGAATTTTGACAGAAATGTTCTTTAGATTGTGCTCACGGGCGCCGTGGACAACGATCGCGCCGTTGTGGCCGTCGGCGCGATAACGCGGCGGCCTTTCCGCGGCGCGCGCCAACTCATTATCGTCATCCTGAGCGAAAGCGAGGGATCTCTCGCCGGCCGGTGATCTTTTGTGAGGTCCCTCACTTCCGTTCGGGATGACAGAGAAGCGCTTGGGCGATTGCGAGAGCACATTCGTCAGAAATTGTCCGGTATGCGATTTCTCGATCTTCGCGATTTGTTCCGGCGTGCCGGTTGCCACAACTTCGCCACCCTCAGCGCCCGCTTCCGGACCGAGATCAACAATCCAATCCGCGCATTTGATGACTTCGAGATTATGCTCGATCACGATGATCGAGTGACCAGCATCAACGAGTCGTTGAAACAGACGCAGCAACATTGCCACGTCATCGAAATGCAATCCCGTCGTCGGTTCGTCGAAGATAAAAAGATTTCGGATTGCGGATTGCGGATTGCGGATTCGCCATTCGTTCGATGTTCGATGTTCGATGCCTTGCTCGCGAAAGCTTTCGGAGTTCGATGTTGGATGTTGGATGTTGGATGTATCGGCAAGATGACGAACGAGCTTCAGCCGCTGCGATTCTCCGCCGGAGAGCGTGTTGAGCGGTTGTCCAAGTCTTAAATAGCCAAGTCCAACTTCTTCGAGCACATCGAGCGGTTCCGAAAGATTTTTTTGCTCGCCGATCTGCGCGAAAAATTGAATCGCTTCCGTCACGGTAAGCTCGAGCACGTCGTGAATCGATTTGCCGTGCAGTTGCACTTTCAGTACATGCGGCTGAAAACGGCAGCCTTCGCACTCGGCGCAGCGCACATAGAGATCGCTCAAGAATTGCATCTCGATCTTCTCAAAGCCGGTCCCGCAACAGCGCTCGCAACGCCCGCTCCCGGAGTTGAACGAAAACGCGCTTGCCGTCAGTCCCTGCGCCATCGCTTCGGCCTGCGCCGCAAAAAGTTCGCGCACACGATCGTAAAGGCCGAGATACAAAATAGGCGTCGAGCGCGGGGTGCGGGCAAGCGGCGCTTGATCTACCATCACCACTTCGCCGATGCGATGCGCGCCGATAACGGATCGACATGTACCCGGTTCCTGATCTGAAGACTCCCCTCTCGCGCGCAAAAGATTTCGATAGAGCACGTCGTGAATGAGCGTCGATTTGCCGGAACCGGAAACGCCGGTCACACAAGTGAAAACGCCGAGCGGAAGATCGACATCGATATTCTTCAAATTGTGCTCGCATGCACCGGCGATCTTGATTGAGGAAGAAGACTGCCGTCGCGACTTGGGCACAGAAATATCTTGCCGGCCCGCGAGGTAATCGCGCGTGAGAGATTGGTGGATCGGCCGCTCCGCGGGCGATGTTAAACCCAAAGCCGTGAAGCGGCTCTGACTTGATCGCTGCGCGATTTTATCTGGCATCGTGCGGGGAGCCCCCGATCCACCTAAGAATTCTCCGAGACTTCCGCTCCACACCAATTCCCCGCCGCGCTCGCCGCGACCGGGACCGATGTCAATCAAATTGTCGGCCGCGCGAATGATCGCTTCATCGTGCTCGACGACGACCAGCGTGTTGCCTTTGTCGCGCAGGTTATGCATGACGCGCACGAGCTGGCCAACATCGCGCGGATGCAGACCGACACTCGGTTCATCCATGACGAAAAGCGTGTTGACGAGCGACGCGCCGAGACATGTCGTCAAGTTCACGCGCTGCACTTCCCCTCCGCTCAGCGTCCGCGTCGAGCGATCCAGTGTCAGATAACCGACGCCAACTTCGCAAAGATAATTCAGGCGCGCGCAGATTTCGTCGCGCAGCATCTCAGCGGTCGAGTCGCTCGCTGAGATGTCGATCCTGGCGAGAAAATCGCGCGCGTCGGAAATCGAAAGCGCAGCAAAATCGGGCAGACTTAGCTGTAGCGGCGCTCTGTGAGCGTCGCTTGAATTCGTCCGACGGTCATAGACCGCCGCTACAATTTCATAATTGAGCGTTTCTGGCTGAAATCGTCCGCCCTTACAGCTTGGGCAGGTCGTGTACGCGCGATAGCGGCTGAGCAAAACCCGCACGTGCATTTTGTAAGTTTTGCTCTCGAGCCAGCGGAAAAAGCCGCGGACGCCGTACCAGCGATCGTCCTCGTAATTCTCGTCGGTGCAATCGCCGCGCTTCTCGCCGTTGATCACGAAATCCTGATCGGCTTTCGGCAATTCCTCGAATGGAACATGAATGTCGATCTCCTCGCGGGCACAAGCGCGGAGCAAATCCTTTTGCGATTCGCCAAATTCGGCGCCGCGAAAAACGCGCACGACCCCTTGCGCGATGGTGAGACTACGATCTGGAATCGCTTTGTTCAGATCAATCGCAATGGTGCGACCAAATCCGCGGCATTGCGGACATGCGCCGAGTGGGTTGTTGAAACTGAAGAGACCCGGCGTGGGCGGACGAATGTCGAGATCGCAATGGGCGCAATGCCAGCCGGTGGAAAAGGGAAGTTGAGGAACTGTAGTGCCGGCCGTGGCGGTCGCAGTCCTTGAAATTGCAGGCGACACGCCCGCCTCTACAGCCGCCGGAACGATGTTGATCTTGCCTTTTCCAAATCGCAGAGCTGTTTCAAGCGCTTCGACAAGACGCGCGCGATTTTCACGGCTGATCGTGATGCGATCCTGAATGACCTGCACACGCGCGCCAAGTCGCTTGAGCTTTGGATCGGCATCGACGCGCACAATTTCATTGTCGATCCAAACCCGGAGATAACCTTGCTGCTGAAGAAAACTGAAAAAACTGCGCGGCTCAGTTTTCGCTGGAACGCCGACCCAGAAAGTGATGAGTGCGCTTCGGCCTGCGAGTTCGTGCAGCACTTGATCGGCGATTGACTTGGCGGTTTCCGGTCGGATTTCGCGGCCGCAGCTTGGACAAAACGCG
>Ga0184619_10000217_pt1 | contig 19601 bp, 18 predicted proteins | sample PLM0_60_b1_FD_133146 | JGI IMG/M metagenome (GOLD analysis project Ga0184619, IMG submission 133146) | Groundwater sediment microbial communities from an aquifer in East River, Colorado, USA - PLM0_60_b1 | ecosystem: Environmental > Terrestrial > Soil > Riparian zone | place: USA: East River...
ACGATCCAGAACTATTTCCGCCTCTACGAGAAGCTGGCGGGAATGACCGGTACAGCTGAGACCGAGGAGACGGAGTTCCACCAGATCTACAAGCTCGGTGTATCGGTGATACCGACCAACCGGCCCGTGGTCCGCGAGGACAGACAGGATCTGGTCTACAAAACCCGACGCGAGAAGTACAACGCGATTCTCGAGGAGACGCAGCGCCTGCACGCGCTTGGATTCCCGGTCCTCGTGGGAACGGTGAGCGTCGATGTCTCAGAGACGCTGGCGCGCACGTTCAAGCGCGCGGGCATCCCGCACGAAGTCCTTAACGCGAAGTACCACCAGCGCGAAGCGGAAATAGTCGCGCGCGCGGGGCAGCCGGGAGCGGTGACGATCGCCACCAACATGGCCGGCCGCGGAACCGACATTAAGCTCGGCCCCGGCGTCACCGAGTCGAAGCCGTCCCAGCGCAAAGACGCTGAGAACCAGATCGTCGACGTCGTCGAGTGGGGGGGACTGCATATCATCGGCTCCGAGCGCCACGAGTCGCGTCGGATCGACCGTCAGCTGCGTGGACGCGCGGGCCGTCAGGGTGATCCGGGAGCTTCGCAGTTTTTCCTCTCGCTCGAAGACGATCTCATGCGTCTCTTCGGGTCCGATCGCATCGCCAAGCTGATGGATCGAATGGGAGCGGAAGAGGGTGAGATGCTAACCCACTCGCTCATTACGCGCTCGATCGAGCAGGCGCAAAAGCGCGTGGAGCTCCAGAACTTCCAGTCCCGCAAGCGGCTGCTAGAGTACGACGACGTGATGAACCAGCAACGCGAGGTGATCTACTCGCTGCGCTCGTTCGCGCTCGAGGGCGGAGAGGAGCTGAAGGCCGAAGCGGAAAAGATGATCGAGAAGGGCGTGTCAAAGCGTGTCGAGAACATGCTGAACACGTTCGAGTCGCAGGAAGAATGGGACTTCGCGCTGGTGCGTCAGGACTTGCTGATGCACTACATGCTCGCGGTGCCCGGCTTTGAGGACGGAAGCCTACCGACGAGCGAGGAAGAGGCCGAGACGCGCGCGATCGAAGCGGGACGCAAGGCGTTCGCGGACAAGCTGGCAAGTCTCGGCGATCTATCAGGTCAGGTGCTGTCGCTCGTGATGCTCCACGTGCTCGACGAGAAGTGGAAGGACCATCTCTACGACCTCGACCAGCTGCGCAACGCGATCGGCTACCGCTCGTGGGGTCAAAAGGATCCGCTTATCGAGTACAAGCACGAGGCGTACAACATGTTCGTGGATCTGATGGGCGACATCCACAACACCTTCACCGAGCGTTTCCTGCGGGCGAGCGTCACGTTCGAGCAGCCGCGGCCGCTGCCGCCGATGTTCCTCAGTGACGACGGAGACGATCCGGACGGGACTGGCCCGAATGGCCCACGTCCTAGGGGAGGTCCGCTCGCGCCGGCTCGCCGTTTCAACGCGCTCGGCGGGCTCGAGGATGTGCCGCCTGGCGAGGAAGCGGAAGGAACTGACGCGACGCTAGACATTGCGCCTCCTGAGGCGCCGAAGCGCGGAACCGCCGTCCGACCGGAACCGACGGTGCACGTCGGTGGAAAGAGCTCGTCGCTCAGCAAGGCGATGGCTAGTTCTCCTATCCCGGGCGTGCCGGGCGGTGCCGGCGGTCAGAAGGACTGGGCGAACGTCGGGCGGAACGATCCGTGTCCGTGCGGGTCGGGAAAGAAGTTCAAGAAGTGTCACGGGGCCGCGCTTTAGCCGGTCCTTAAATACCCGACGCCCGGCACAAAGCTGATGACGGATGGTCATTGCCGGTGGCGGCTCTCTCGACATGCTGCGCGATCCTCCGGTTTCACAATCCGGAGATGATGAATGCCCCTCACCATTCGCGAGCTTCCAACGGCCGAACGCCCGCGCGAACGCCTGCGTACCCACGGCGCGCAGGCACTTAGCTCCACCGAGCTGATCGCAATCCTGCTCGGCAGCGGGTCCGAGGGCCGCTCGGCCCTTGGAATCGGGCAGGAGATACTATCCACGTGCCGAGGCTCGCTGAGATTGCTCGCTTCACAGCCCGTGGCAACACTGACCAGTGTCAGTGGGGTGGGAACGGCTCGTGCGGTTAGCATACACGCCGCGCTCGAGCTGGGCCGGCGCATGGCGGTTGAGGAACGGCAGGAGGGAGCGCCCGTGCGCTGGCCGCGCGATGTGTACGAGATCTTCGCACAGCGACTCGAGGATCTTCCGGTGGAAGAATTCCACGTCGCCGTCCTCGATTCGCAGCACCGGCTCGAGCGCGACATCACCGTAACTCGCGGCCTTCTCAATTCGTCGCTCGTACATCCCAGGGAAGTGTTCCGGGAAGCGATCGCCGAGCGGGCGGCGGCAATAATTCTCGTCCACAATCACCCGAGCGGGGACCCGACACCCTCGCCCGACGACAGGGTAGTAACTGAACAGCTCGTGCAGGCTGGGAAGGTACTCGACATCCCAGTGCAGGATCACGTTATTATCGGAAGGGGACGTTACATAAGCTTCGCGGAGGCGGGACTGTTGTGACTGCAGGCGCCGTAAGGGAAAAGGACACGCCACTTCCAGAGTGGATCAGCGGGGAGCTCCCGGAGAGAATCGACCGGGACCTGCTGGCGCGCGCCTATCGGTTCAGCGAAAAGGCGCACGAGGGACAAAAGCGCCTGTCCGGAGACAAGTTCGTCTCCCACTGTGTCGAGGTCGCCAAGATCCTCGTCGACCTGCAGCTCGATTCGACCACGATCGCCGGCGCGCTGATTCACGACGTCATCGAAGACACCGCCGTCACCGTCGAGGACATCGAAGCTGAGTTCGGGAAGGAGATCGCTGAGATCGTCGATGGACTGACGAAGATCGGACACCTGCCGCTCAATTCCTCGCAGGAACGGCAAGTCGAGAACTACCGGAAGCTGCTGCTTTCGATCGCCAAGGATGCGAGAGTAATTCTCATCAAGCTCGCCGACCGTCTGCACAACATGCGCACGCTCGAGTTCCTCCCGGCGGAGCGGCAGAAGCGCATCGCGCAGGAGACGAGGGATCTCTATGCCCCGCTCGCTCACCGGTTTGGAATGGCGCGCGTTCGATGGGAGCTCGAGGACCTCGCGTTCAAGCACCTGGAGCCGTCCGATTACAAGACGCTCGCCAAGAAGGTCGTGACGCGGCGCACCGAGCGCGAGAAGGCGATCGCCCAGCTGAAGGAGCCGCTCGAGGCCCACCTGAAAAAGGCCAACATCGCCAACGTCGAAGTGACTGGCCGGCCGAAGCACCTCTGGTCGATCTACAAAAAGATGAAGAAGTGGGACAAGCCGTACGAGGAGATTTACGATCTGCTCGCAATCCGCGTCCTCGTCCACTCCGTCCCCGATTGCTACCACGCGCTCGGCGTCATCCACGACCAGTTCACGCCGCTTCAGGAGCGGATCAAGGACTACATTGCGCAGCCAAAGTCGAACGGCTACCAGTCGCTCCACACCACCGTATTCGGACCAGCGCGGCAGCTCTTCGAGATCCAGATTCGCACCCGTGAGATGCACCGAACTGCGGAGTACGGAATCGCCGCGCACTGGCGCTTCAAGGAAAACGCGAAGAGCGCTGACGAGCTGGACCGCGCGCTACAGTGGTTCCGACAGGTGTTGGAGCTCCAACTCGACGCCAAGACTCCCGACGAGTTCCTGGAGTTCCTCAAGCTCGACCTTTATCAGGACGAGATCTTCGTCTTCACGCCAACAGGCGACGTGATCCAGCTGCCCAAGGGCGCGACCCCGATCGACTTCGCGTTCGCCGTGCACACTGAAGTTGGGCTCCACTGTCAGGGCGCCCGCATCAATGGGCGGATCGCGAGCCTGGCGCGCGAGCTGAAGAATTCAGAGACCGTAGAAATCATCACGTCTCCATCGGCCAAGCCGAGCAGAGACTGGCTGGCCCATGTAAGAACCGGGAGGGCGCGCCATAAGATCAGGCAGCGGCTCCGCATCGAAGAGCACACGACATCCATCAAGCTCGGCCGCGAGATACTCGACCGTGAGATCAGGCGCCGTCGCCTTACCAAGCCGGAGGATGCCGACCTGCTCAAGGTCGCAAAGACCCTGCACCTGACTGATCTGAATCACCTCATCGCCTCGATCGGTCAGGGCGATGTCAACGTGTCGCAGGTGCTCAAGGAGCTTTATCCGGAGGCCGAGAGCAAGCCTGAGGTCCCGAAGCCGGGCCCACTCGACTGGCTGGTAGATCGGGTCCGTGGCGCCCCCAAGGGCGTTCGAATCCAGGGCGTGGACGGCATGATGGTCCGCTATGCCCAATGCTGCCAGCCTGTACCCGGAGACCCGGTTGTTGGGTATGTAACAAGGGGTAGAGGCGTAAGTATTCACCGGTCTGATTGTCCGAACCTTCTGATGCTCGTCCAGGAGCCGGAGCGCCGCCTCGAGATAGATTGGAAAGAGCTGGAAGGCGAAAAATTCATGGTGCGGCTAGCGCTGGAAGCTACCGATCGCCGCGGACTCTACGCCGACCTCGCGACCGCCGTTTCGGCGACCGGTACCGATATTCGAAGCTTCGAGCTGCACAGCTCCGATGGCCACGTAATCGGAGAGCTCGCCGTCGAAGTCGGAAACCTTGCACACCTTCAAAAAATTCTGAAGGCCGCTCGTCGAGTAAAAGGCGTGACCGAAGTCGCGCGTCGAGAGCGTCTTGCCAGTGATACAAAAAATGTCGAAAGCAGTATTTGACTTGCAGGCACCATTTGAGCCGGCCGGTGATCAACCAAAAGCGATTGCGGAGCTGACACGGGGACTGGAGCGGGGCGACCGCTTCCAGACTCTGCTTGGCGTCACCGGATCCGGAAAGACGATGACGGTCGCCAACGTCATCAGGAATTACGGGCGACCGACGCTGGTCCTGTCGCACAACAAGACGCTGGCTGCGCAGGTGTACGGAGAGCTGAAGGGCTTCTTCCCCCACAACGCGGTCGAGTACTTCATCTCGTACTACGACTACTATCAGCCGGAAGCGTACGTTCCGACGACCGACACCTACATCGAGAAGGACGCGTCGATCAACGAGGACATCGACCGGCTGCGTCTTCGCGCCACGTCGAGCCTGATGGAGCGCAACGACGTAATCATCGTGGCCACGGTTTCCGCCATCTACGGCCTAGGTGATCCGCGCAGCTATCGCGAGCAGATGGTGACGCTCACGAAAGGCCAGAAGATCGCGCGCGACGACATACTCCGCTCGCTCGTGAAGATTCAATATTCCCGCAACGACATGGGTCTGGAGCGGGGCACCTTCCGCGTGCGCGGCGACACCGTAGAGATTCTTCCTGCCTACGAAGAGCAGGGAGTTCGGGTCGAGATGTTTGGCGACGAGATAGAGAAGATCAGCAAGATCAATCCGCTCACCGGCGACACCATCGCCAAGCTGGAGAAGACGGCGATCTACCCGGCCAAGCACTTCGTGACATCGCGTCCGACGATCGAGCGCGCGGTCGGACTCATTCGCGAAGAGCTGGCGCAGCGTCTGAGCGAGCTGCGCGCGTCCGGAAAGCTCCTGGAAGCACAGCGCCTCGAGTCGCGCACGAATTTCGACATCGAGATGATGCTCGAGATCGGCACCTGCGCCGGCATCGAGAACTACTCTCGCCACCTCTCAGGACGGGCAGAAGGAGAAAGACCGGCGTGTCTGTTCGACTACTTCCCGGAGGACTTTCTCGTCGTCGTCGACGAGGCTCACGTCACGCTGCCGCAGATTGGCGGAATGTTCAATGGCGACCGCGCACGCAAGCTGACCCTGGTGGACTACGGGTTCCGGCTGCCGAGCGCCCTCGACAATCGCCCGCTGATGTTCGATGAGTTCCTGTCTCTGACGCCGCGCGCGCTCAACATCACCGCGACTCCGGGTGAGATTGAGCTGCGGCTCTCGGAAGGAGCCGTGGTCGAGCAGATCATTCGTCCCACCGGGCTCGTCGATCCCGAGATCGAGGTGCGGCCGGTGCGGGGACAGGTGGACGATCTACTCAACGAGATCCGAATTCGCGAGCGGCGAGGCGAGCGCATTCTCGTTACAACGCTCACGAAGCGGATGGCTGAGGATCTAGCGGATTATCTCCAGCAGATGGGTGTGCGAGTCCGTTACATGCATGCGGACATCGATGCCATCGAGCGGATGGAGATCGTCCGCGGCCTTCGACTCGGCGAGTTCGACGTTCTGATCGGAATCAACTTGCTCCGTGAAGGACTCGACCTCCCCGAGGTGTCGCTCGTTGCCATTCTGGATGCGGATCAGGAAGGATTTCTGCGCAGCGACCGCTCGCTGATTCAAACGGTCGGTCGCGCCGCGCGCAATCTGACTGGGCGCGCGATCTTCTACGCCGACAGGATGACCGGCTCGATGCAGCGGTGTATCGACGAGACCAATCGCCGCCGGGAGATCCAGACGGCCTACAATCTCGAGCACGGGATCACGCCGATAGGCGTCAAGAAGAGTGTGGATCAGGTGAGGTTCACCACGCGCGTCGCGGACTCTCGCCTGGAGCGGGACGAGCGCGAGAAGGAAAAGCTTCGCCGCGTGGCGGAGTCTGGCGCGCACTATGGTGCGGACAATCTTCCCGCTTTGATTGCCGATTTAGAAGCGCAGATGCGTGAGGCCGCGACGAACCTCGACTTCGAGACCGCGGCGCGCCTTCGCGACGAGTTGTTCGAGGTGAAGGCGAAGGCAGGCCGTGAGGATAGGAGCCGAGGAGCGCTGGCAGGCCTTCACGGCCGCTAGGGATGCCAGCGCACCGGCACATTGTTCCCCCACGCGCCGAGAGCGGGCATTTAAAGCTTACTGAAACCGAGCTCAAGGCGTGGGGCGTGGAGCTGGGACGCGGAGCGTCATCGCCCCTGCTCATAACACTCACCGGCGAGCTGGGCGTCGGCAAAACCACTCTCGCTCAATCGATCTGTTCCGGCTACGGCGTGCTCGAAGAGGTTACGAGTCCGACCTACGCGCTCGTCCACCAGTACTCAGCGCCCAAGTCGGCGGTGTTTCACATCGACCTTTACCGGATCGAGTCCCCCGACCAGCTCACGAACATCGGCTGGGATGAGATCGTGGCGGCTCGCGCCCTCATCCTGGTGGAATGGCCCGAGCGGGCCGGCACCCGACTGCCCGAGGATCATCTACCGATCGACCTCGATTACTTACCGAACGATCCGGCCCGACGGATCCTTCTCGCCGGATGACAAAGACAGAACGCGCGCGAAAAGAGAGTGAAGGTGGCACCCGATCGTTTACGCTGGCGATCGAGGGATCGACGTACCAGGGCAGTGTGGCGTTGCTCTCGAATTCTGCCGTGATCGCTGAACGACAAATACGGCGCGCAGACGGGACTGTTTCTCCGATAGGCATGGGTGAGCAACTCATGCCCGCGATCGCTGAATGCCTGGAAGAAAATCGCGTGAAGCGCGGTGAGATAGCCCGAATCGTCTGCGGATCGGGGCCCGGCAGCTTCACCAGTCTTCGTGTAGCTGCCTCGGTCGCGAAGGGACTCGCCGCCGGTTACGGAGTGGAATTGTTCGCGGTCTCATCGCTGCTCCTGACCGTAACGGGCGCGAAGCTTGGGCTCGGTCCGGGAGAATACCTTTCTGTCCTCGATGCCAAGCGCGACGAGGTATTCGCGGCGCGAATTAGCCTCGACACCGGCGGATTTGCCGCGCAGGCGGGGCCCGCGATCATCCTGACCGCCGAACAGATCTCTGAAGTCTCGCGGGATGGCGTCAGAATAATCGGCCCGGGCCGAGAGATTGATGCGACCCCTCACGCACGCGGCGTTCATGCGGTTCTGCCCTCAATCCTCGCAGCCGGACAGGTGGATCTCGCCTCGTGGGAACCCGACTACGGTCGGCTCGCGGAGGCTCAGGTGCGCTGGGAAGCTGAGCATGGCCGGCCGCTCATTCCGTGACGGCTCTCCTCCGGCCTGCCGTCGACAGTGACTTGCTCGAGATCGTTCAGATCGAGCGAAGCTGCTTCGCCGATCCGTGGAGCGAAGAATCCTTCCGGCGTCTCCTCGCCGCTCAACCCGCTATCTTTCTGGTAGCGGTTTTTCCGCCCGATTCCGCGGTGGCCGGATATGCGATCGCGTTTGCGGTTGGTGAAGACGGCGAGCTGCTGAACGTCGCGGTAGAGCCGGAACGTCGCGGCAAAGGTTTGGCGGGGCAGATGGTCGACGCTCTGCTGATCGAGCTGGCCGCCCGCGGAGTGCGAACGGCATTTCTCGAAGTGCGCGAATCGAATCGCGCTGCCAGGGCTCTGTACGGCTCGAGGGGATTTACCGAGATCGGACGAAGGAACGCGTACTATCGTCGCCCGGTCGAGGACGCGCTGGTGATGCGAAGGGTTCTGGAAGTCGCTGAAGGAGACGAGGAACGATCGGCGGGAACTTTTGCTGACCGTTGAAATTGTTGGTTTGCCCGGGCTCTGAGCCCATCTATACTATTCTGGGCGGGAAATGAACTCTCGCCAGGAGGCACAGTGAGTAGAAGTCTGAATAAAGTGCAGCTGATCGGAAACCTGGGCAGCGATCCCGAAGTCCGCTCGACGACGGGGGGCAACAGGGTCGCGACGTTCTCCCTGGCGACGAGCCGGACGTGGAATTCGCCGAGTGGTGAGAAGCAGGAGAAGACGGAGTGGCACCGGTGCGTGGTGTGGAACAGCAAGGGCTCGGGGCTCGCCGACGTCGTCGAGAAATACTGCAAGAAGGGCGACAAGATCTTCGTGGAGGGCCGCATCGAGTATCGTCAGTGGCAGGACAAGGAGAACCAGACCCGTTACAGCACCGAGATCAACGTGCGCGAGCTGATCATGCTGGGCGGCGGTCGCGGGGCCTCAGGCGGGGGCGATTTTGATTCCGAGAGCAGGAGCCGGGCACCGGCGGCAGCCGGAGCGAAAGCGGGCGCGGCGGGCGCGGCGGGCACGGCTGGAGCGGACTTCGAGGATTTCCCCGGGGCACTTGAGGCTGGGGATGACGATCTCCCATTCTGAGACGACGACGGCCCCGCATTGCGGGGCCGTTTTGTTTTAAGGCTCACGGCTGGCAGCTTTGAGCGGGCAGCAGGCAGCTTGGCAGTTCTCAGTTGCAGTTGCCCTATCGGTAGCCCGAGGGCTCCGCCGTGACTTTAGCCTGCCACGCCCCGTCCAATGATTGCCATCTTATCTATCCGTCAAGCTCCGGGAGCACGAGTGATCGGTCATTTCCTGAAGGCATCGTCAAGAATCGCAACGAGATCCGGCGTTCGCGCCTCCATCCTCGGTGCCGCACTGGTATTGGCGGCGGGTGGGGTCAGCAGCGCGCACGCACAGGTGCCGAGCACTCCCGATACCGTTCGACCTGTCCGCACCGACACCACCAACAACCTGATCGTCACCTCCGACACCACCAGGGAAGTGAAGCACGTGGTGAAGAAGGGCGACACGCTGTGGGATCTGGCGCAGTTCTACCTCAAGGATCCGTTCCGCTGGCCGGAGATCTTCCGCCGCAACACCGACGTCGTTGAGAATCCGCACTGGATCTATCCCGGAGAAGTCATTCGCATCTGGGGTCATGAAGTAAGGACTGAGGCTCTGGCCCGCGCTGACAGCGCCGGCGAGATCGTTTCCCACGTAGTGACGCGCGCCGTTCCGATGCCGCCTGTTACTACGACCGGTGGCGGGCCCTCGGATCTGACCGTCTTTGCATCGCCACTCAGCCGCGCCGCAGCCGCAATTACTGAGGATGTGGTCGGCCGCTCGCGTGGCGGCGGGGTTCGCCGCGGCGAGGTTGAGGCCGCTCCCTATGCCGATCGCGATGGCGGGCCGAGAGGCGCTGGTAGACTCGTCGCAAGCGTCGATCGTCCGGGCATCAAGACCAGCATTGTTCAGTCGAGGTACCAGCTGAACGACGATCTGTACGTCGATCTTCCATCGGGCCGCGCTCCTCGAATCGGTGATCAGTACATGTCCTACACCCTGGGGATGAACCTCGGCGAGTTCGGACAGATCGTGACGCCGACAGGAATCCTTCGCATTGAATCGCTTCCAGCCGGGCAAAGCCCTGTTGCGCGCATCATCCGCCAGTTTGCCGAGATAAAGCTCGACCAACGGGTGATCACCGCCCCGGATATATTCTTCCCGACCGGGACGCTGGCGCCGGTCGTTGGCGGAACGAGAGGCAAGGTCGTCATGGTTTACGGCGAGCCGGTGCTGCCCTCCATCGGTCACTACGTTCTCGTCTCCCTCAATTCCAAGAGCGGCGTGAAGGTCGGAGATCAGATCACTTTCATCGACAACGCCACCGGTCGTGAGGACGAGAATCCCGCTCCCGCAGTGATCGCCGCTGTCGGTCAGGTCGTGCGTGTTACTCCGTACGCCACAACGACGATCATCGTCAAGCAGACACAGCCCACAGTCCGCGACGGAATGCCGGTGCGCTTGACCGGGAAAATGCCCTAAAAGCGTAGCGGGGAATTAAATTAGGGCGATCAGATGATTGCGATCGCCCACTTCATTGCCGTCAGCTTTTACCTCGGCGCCACCGCAGTCGCGGCGCTGCCCTTCGCGCGCCGCGTAAAGGCACCTGTTAGCGCGGTAGTAGTCGCCCTGGTGCTCGGCCTTGGAGCTCATGCGACCGCGCTCGTCGGCCTCACTAAGCAGGCCGGGGCAGCTTCCCTTACAGGGCTCGGACCGGGCCTCTCATTCGCGGGCCTCGTGTTGGCGCTGTCGCTCGTCATCGTGGAGAGCCTTGCGCGCGAAGTCAGTCTCACGCTCGTCGCGGCTCCGCTAGCCGCGCTCGTGACGATGGCCGGCAATCTCACCGGCATGCATCCTTTCCTGGAGCCGCAGGGCGCGCGAGCCGCTTGGCTGACGATGCACATCGTGCTGAGCTTCATCGGGATCGCAGCGTACGCCACAGCGGCCGCGGCCGGGACGATGTACCTCGTGGCACGTCGCGAGCTCAAGTCGGCGCACTTCGGGGCAATCTTCAGATCCTTTCCGCCCCTCGATACTCTCGACCGAGTGAACCATCTAGCCTCGATCGCCGGGTTTCTCGGACTCACCCTCGGACTCGCTCTGGCCGCCGCGTACTCCTTCCAATATCGCGCCCTCGTCGTCCCACAGATCATCTGGGGGCTCAGCGCGTGGGCGGGTGTGAGCGCCCTCGCACTCGGACGAGTGCTCCGCGGGTGGCAGGCGCGCCGCGCGGCCCTGATGTCGGCGGTGACGTTCGCGAGCGTAGTCGCGCTTTATGTCGTGTTCAGAATGGCGTCCCTCAATCGCGGGCAGTTTCTGTGAGTGATTTCCCGATTGCACTCCACGGTGAGCGCATCACCGCCGTCGTAATCGGCGGTGGCTCGGTTGGCACCCGCAAGGCGTTGTCGCTGCTGGAGGCCGGTGCGCAGGTGCGCGTCGTCGCCCCTGAGGTGACTCCGGAGCTGGAAGCAGCAGAGAGCGCGCGCGAGCTGACGATCATGCGTGAGCCCTACAGCGCCGAGCAGCTGGGTCGTTCGCTGCTCGTAGTCGCTGCGACGGATTCGCGTGAGATGAATGCCCGAATTGCTGTCGACGCTCACGCGTCGGGCAAGCTCGTCAACATCACCGATTACCCCGACGAAGGAAATTTCCATTCGATGGCCATCCACCGGTCGGGAGATGTGACGATCGCAGTTTCGTCGGGTGGAGTTCCGGGAGCCGCCGCCAGAATTCGTGACGCAATCGCCGAGCGGTTCGACGGACGATATGAACGGGCGGTGTCGGCACTGCGAGGCTTGCGTTCACGCCTCCTCGCGAACGGAGACGACCAGTGGCGAGACGCCGCGCCGAAGCTCGTCGGTGATGACTTCTGCCGCTCGGTCGAGGATGGATCCCTTGCCGACAAGGTGGATTCGTGGCGTTAATCGTGGCCGGAGTCAGTCACGAAACCGCGCCGATAGAAGTGCGTGAGAAGCTCGCTTTCCGCCCGGCCGAAGCGCTCCTTGAGCTCGAGAGGCTGCGAGAATCGGAGATCATCCGCGAAGGTGTCGTGCTGTCGACGTGCAACCGCACCGAGGTCTACGCTGTCGAAGAAAACGGTGATGCGCTTCCGCACATCTCGGCGATGCTGTCGAAACGTCTCGGGGACGACGCGACTGGTTTCATTTACGTCCGGCGGGATCGCACCGCCGCGGCGCACCTGTTTGGCATCGCTGCCGGACTCGAATCTATGATACTTGGCGAGGCGCAGATTCAGGGTCAGGTGAAAGAAGCATGGGAGCAATGCAAAGCCGAATCCGGGCCGATTCTCAACCGAATGTTCCAGAGCGCGCTGCTAGCCGGCGCGCGGGCAAGGGAAGAGACGGGAATCGGGAGGGGCGCGGCATCGGTCAGCTCGGCAGCAGTGCAGCTCGCCAAGAAGATCTTCGGTGGATTGGGCGGCAGGCGGGCGATGATCCTCGGTGCCGGCGACGTGGCTGAGATCGCGTTGGAGTGTCTCCTGAAGGAAGGGGTGCGAGTTGCAATCGTCGCAAACCGCACGTACGAACGGGCTCAGGCGCTCGCGGAACGTCACGGCGCGACGGCGATGCATTACGATGAGTGCTGGGAGTCGTTGAAGGATGTGGATGTACTGCTTTGCTCGACTGCGTCACACATTCCGGTCGTGACGGTGGCGCGGATTCGAGATTCCGTTGCCGCGCGCGGCGACCGGCCCCTCTGCGTTCTCGATATTGCGCTGCCGCGGGACGTTGAGTCGGCGGTTGGAGATCTGGAAAACGTTTTTCTCTACGACCTCGACGATCTTCGTGCCGCCGCAGCGGCAAATCTCGAGCGGCGTGAGGAGGATGTGCCGGCGGCACGGCAGATCATCGCGCAGGAAGCGGAAAAATATTGGGACTGGGTTGCCGGCCTTGCGGCGGTGCCCGTCGTGCGCAGCTTCCGGGAAGAGATGGACAAAGTGCGTAGAACGGAGCTTGCGGCGGCTTTCCACCGTCTCGGTCCGTTGTCGCCCGAGCAGGCCGATGCGATCGAGCATTTTTCCAAGGCACTCATGAACAAGTTCATGCACGAGCCAAGCGTCAGGTTGAAGGCGGCCGCCGCCAACGGTCGCGGGCTCGGCGTCGTCGATGCTGCGCGGTACCTGTTCGCGCTGGAAGACAAGACGCAACCGAGTGCTCCGTCAACGACGGAGGACGATGCCTAAAGTTCTCGTCACCGGAGGAGCGGGATTCATCGGCTCACACGTGGCCGACTTGTTCATCGCCAACGGCTGGGACGTCACAGTCGTCGACGACTTGTCCTCCGGAAAACGCGAGAATCTTTCAGGCAAGGCCGGGTTTCATGAGATCGGCGTGAACTCGCCGGAGTTCGCACGGCTGGTGAGCACGCGCAAATTCGACGTCGTCGCGCACCTTGCCGCCCAGATCGATGTGAGGAAGAGCGTCGCGGACCCCATCGCCGACGCTCAAACAAACATCCTCGGCACCCTCAACTTGATGGAATCGCTGCGGAAGAGTGGTGATGCTGCGCGCGTTGTCTTCAGCTCGACGGGGGGCGCCTTGTTCGGTGACTTCAACACACCGCCGAATTACGAGATTTCTCCGAAGGATCCGGAATCGCCGTACGCAATCGCCAAGCTGACAATCGAGTATTATCTCGCGTACTACTCGCGCGTGCACGACCGCGAATATGCCGCTCTGCGATTTGGAAATGTCTATGGCCCGAGACAGGATCCCCACGGCGAGGCCGGTGTGGTCGCGATCTTCTGCGGCCGGATTCTCGACAACCGGCCGCTGACTGTTTTCGGGGATGGCCTTCAGACGCGCGACTACGTCTATGTCGCTGATGTCGCTCGCGCCGTCTTGCTAGCCTCGACCAAACCCCTTCCGGAGAAAGGGCGGCTCGATGCGCGCGGATTCAACATTGGGACCGGCACAGGCACCAGTGTGCTGGATATCGCCAAGGTCCTGCAGCAGAAGGCCGGCAGCAGCGTACCGATCGAGTTTGCCCCTCAACGCCCCGGCGAGCAACAGGAATCCTTCGTCAACGCCGACAAGGCAGCCGAGCTGCTCGGATGGAGTCCGGAAGTGACGCTCGCCGACGGACTCGCGAAGAGCTACGACTGGTTCGCTCGACAACGCAAAGGAGTGACGGTTTGATCCATTCGCTGTTCCTGCAGGCCAGTCAGGGGATACCGAGCTCGCCAATGGAGCTGATCACCAGCTCCACGGGCGCCACCAAGTTCGTGCTCGGAATTCTGGTCGTGCTGTCGCTCATTAGCTGGGGAATCATCTTCGCGAAGTGGGCCGAGCTCCGACGCGCGGCGAGGATCACTTATAGCTTCGCTCACGAGTTTGCCGGCGCGCACACTGTCGAGGCCGCCGCCCAGATGGCGCGAGGAAGCAACGGACCGCCGGCGAGGATCATGGAGCGCGCAATGAGATTCATCCAGGAGACGACTCCCGCGCTCTCCGGAACCTCGGAGCGCGCCGCTCGCTTCAGCGGCTCGCAGGTCGAAGCGCTGCGACTCGTGCTCGACGCCGAGACGACGTCGGAGCGGGACAGGTTGAGCAGATGGGTTCCTTCCCTGGCGACGATCGGTTCCGTGAGCCCGCTCATCGGCCTGCTCGGCACGGTCCTCGGCGTCATCGACGCGTTCGTCGGCATAGCGTCGAAGGGATCAGGCAACATCGGAGCTGTTGCGCCCGGTGTCGCCGAGGCCTTGATCGCCACCGCCGCAGCGCTGAGTGTCGCAATTCCGGCTGTCTTCGCCTACAACATCTACGCGTCGCGTCTCAACAAGATCGAGGGACAGCTCGAGAGCTTCGGCTCGGAGCTGATCGCGCTTCTCGTCAGAGAGGGTAAGATCTGATGGCGCGTCGAGGACGTGGTCGCGACAGGCTCGTGCTCAACGCCGAGATCAACGTCGTTAGCCTGATCGACGTGATGATGCTTCTGATGATCATCTTCATGATCACCGCGCCAATGATGCAGGGTGGTGTCGACATCTCGCTCCCCAAGGCGCAGGCGCGCCCGTTGGAATCGAAGAGCGGCCTGTCAGTGACGATCGACCGCAACGGCACCATCTTCGTCGACGATGCCCGTCTCACCTTCACGCAGTTCTCGGCCAGCTTCAAGGCGCTGGCGCAGCGACGAGGACGGGGCGGCGTGTACTTGCGAGCCGACGATCGTGTCCCCTACGGCTCAGTGGTAAGGGTCCTGGCGATCATGCGAGCGAGCGGCGTCGGGGATGTTGGACTGGTGGCTGAGCCTACTGAGGCGAAGTAAGAGACAGAATGATGAAGCGCCGAGTGAATGGGTCACGACAGATTACGCCATTTACGCTATCGGCGGCGCTGCACGCGGTGATCGCGATTCTGCTGTTCAACACGCTGAAGGAGCGGAAGCCCGTCGCGTTGCCGCCGATGTATCGCGTGGAAATCGTAGCCGCTCCCGCCGGCGAGCGTGCGATCGGAGAGGTGAAGAGCGAGCAAGCCAGGGCGACGACCACCGTTACCCAGCCCACTGCGTCACAGTCATCGGTCAAGGAACTGCCATTGCCGACGGCCAAGCCCGCGCCAAAGACACCTGCGCGCGCAACTCCGTCGGAAGTGAAGCCCAAGCCAGCGGCCAAGGTGGGGGCTCCGGAAGCGAAGGCCGTTCCGCAGCCGAAGACGGAAGCGCCGAAAGCTGGTGGTGGACCTGTAGGGGATAAGGGGACGGACGTCGCGACGGTGCGCAGCGATGGGATCGAGTTCCCGTTTCCAGGGTATCTCAACAACATCGTTCGTCAGATAGCTCTCAACTTCAAACCAAGAAATCCCGCCGCGCGGCTCAAGGCGGAAGTACGGTTTCTGATCCATCGCGATGGCTCTGTCTCAGACCTCACGTTCGTGAGGCGTTCCGGCAACTTCTCCTTCGACCTCGAAGCACAGGGCGCAGTGGAAGCTGCTTCGAGCGCGCGCAGGTTTGGACCACTTCCAACCGGATTTCCAGATGACGCTCTGCCAGTCGTATTCAGCTTCGACCCCGCTTTCCTTAAATGAGTAGCTTCGCACCTGGAACGGCGCGAACCGGCAGAGCCAGCGTGCGCAGCTTCTACATGCTCGCGCTGTTCGGGTCGTTGCTTGCGCCGAACCTGCTCCGGGCCCAGGATACCGCGGCCGCTCCGGGCGTGCGGTTGGGGCTCAATTACGAGGCCGGCACCAAGCCCGGCGTGATCGTCCTGCCTGTGCACGATGAGCTCGATGACGACTCGCTGCGTGTGATCGTTCAGCGGGATCTCGACTACGGCGATCGGATGAACGTGATCGCGCTCGACGAGTCAACGCTCTCCGGCCTGCTGCCCGCTCCCGGTGAAAAGATCAATTTTGCGCTGGTGGCCAAGTTCGGTGCCGCGCTCCTGCTGCGAATGACAGCTACGAATCAGGGGCTTCACGTTGCCGCGTACGATGTTTCGAGAGGGCAGCTGCTCCAGTCGGAGCACTTCCTGTTCGACCGGCGCGACAGAGACTGGCGCTTCGCTTTGCACGGAGTCTCCGACCACATCGAGCAATGGGTATTCGGCAAGCGCGGGATAGCGCAGACGCGCATCGCGTACGTCAACAACGGCATGCTACGGATCGTGGACAGCGATGGTTCCGAGACCCGCTCGATAACTACCGGCAAGGGTGCATTGTCGCCGGCCTGGTCTCCGTCCGGCGAGTCCGTCGTCTTCACCGTACTCGGCAACAACGGCACTCAGGTGCACGAGCTCGATGTCCGGACCGGGCGCACCCGCAGAATCAGTCAGATTGGTGCCGGTCTCAACATCACGCCGATCTACCAACCCGATGGCAGTGGAATTCTCTACGCGCAGGGCACGGGGCACGGGACCGACCTCATCTTTGCCAGCCTCGAGGACTCGAGTGCGTCGCGGAGAATCACCGCGGGAAGGGGGACGGATAATACTTCGCCATCGTACAGTCCGGATGGCCGGCAGATCGCTTTCATCTCCGGTAAGTCCGGGCAGCCCCAGGTGTATATTATGGATGCGGACGGGTCGAACATTCAGCTGCTGACGCCGTACACGGCGGGGATGCGCAGTTATCGGGCGAGCCCGGACTGGTCACCCGACGGTCGCGCGATCGCCTACGAGCAGCAGAGTGGGAATTTCCAGATCTGGATGATCGACGTTCGTGACCGCACGCCGAAGCAGCTCACGAGCGAAGGTGAGAACGAAGATCCGTCCTGGGCGCCCGACGGGCGGCACATCGTGTTCACCTCCACTCGGAGCGGTGACAAACAGTTATGGATTCTCGACACCGAGTCAGGTCGCAGCCGGCAGCTCACGCATAGCAGAGGTGCGAGACTGGCAGCGTGGTCGCCGATTCTCGCAAATCCCGAAGTAGGAACATATTCCCAATGATTAGCCGCGCCGGGTTCCCCAGACCCACCAGGAAAGAAAGTTTGGATAGGAAAGCCCTTCTGACGGTGCTGGCAATTCCGTTAGTGGGCGCTAGCTGTTTCTTTGCCACGAAGCAGGATTTCGATAAGCTCCAGCAGGACATTGCTGTTTCGCGCGCAACCTCGAATGCGTCCGACTCGGTTCAGCGGAGCCAGCTGATCGAGGTCAGTCGCTCAGTGAGAACGCTCACCGACTCCATAAACGCGCTCAGCAAGCGAGTCTCGGCGATGCGCACCGCGTCCGAGAGCGAGATGAATGCAATGAAGGAAGACATCTCGCAGCTCCAGGATCTGAGCGGACAGAGCGAGCAGAGGCTGCGCGACGTGCGTGCGGCGCTCGAAGAGAAGCGGCAGCAAGAGGCCGCGCCCCCGCCGGATAATCCGGCGGCGAGCAGTGCTGCTCCGGCAACCGGACCGGGCCCGCTCCAATTGCTGCAAGCCGGACGTGACCAGCTGCTCAAGGGCGGGAACGTCGCGGCGAGAAGCGCCTTGAGCGAGCTGATCACGAAGTATCCGAACTCGGAGTACGTCCCCGAAGCGATGTTCTATACCGCTCAGGCCTACACTGCCGAGCGGAACCTCGACGCTGCCGATGCGCAGTACCTCGCGCTTATCAGTCGCTTCCCCCGCTCGCCCCGCGTTCCGACGGCGATGTACAAGCGGGCACTACACCTTCAGTCGCAGAAGAAAACGACGGAAGCGAAGAAGATCTTTCAGGACATCATCAAACGCTTTCCGCGCTCCGACGAGGCCGCGCTCGCCGACGAGCGTCTACAGTCCATCCGGTAGTACGAGGCCGGCGGTATGAGCGAAGCCCCCGGCCACGAGATGCCTTTCCTGGATCACCTGGAAGAGTTGCGTAAACGACTCTTCTGGGTGGGCGGTGCGATCCTCGTTGGGATCGCGATTGCCTTCGTGCTACTCTCGAATCTCGACATCATTCGGCTGCTGGAGCGACCGATTCTACCCCTGCTCCACGGGCAGAAGCTGATTTACACGCACCCAGGCACGTCCTTCAGGATCCTGCTCAACGCTTCGTTCGTCCTCGGGATGATTCTGGCGTCGCCGATCATCGTAGGGCAGATCTGGGGATTCCTGGCGCCGGCGCTCTACGCTCACGAGAAGCGCGTCGTCATTCCGGTGCTGATGGCGATGGTCGCGCTCTTTCTCGGTGGTGTGGCACTCAGCTACTTCGTGGTGCTTCCGCTCACGCTCCGGTTCCTCATGAGCATCGAGTCGACCGCCCTCACCCCGATGATCTCGGCCACCGAGTACTTCGACTTCGCGATCAGCATGTGCATCGCTTTCGGATTGGTCTTCGAGGTTCCGATCGCGATCCTCGCGCTCACCGCCCTCGGGCTCGTGACTCCGCAGTTCCTGTCGAAGTACAGAAGGCACGCGATCATCATCTGCCTGGTTGCCGCCGCATTCATTACACCGGGTGCGGACCCGTACTCGTTGTTCGCGCTGGCGGTGCCGCTCTATGTGCTCTACGAGCTGAGCGTATTCGTCGCGCTGTTTACGTACCGGCGGCGCGAGAAGCGCCAGGCTCAGCGCGACGCCGAGGACAGCGGTGCGCATCAGAGTGCGAGGGCACCGGCGTGACCCGTCGTCTCAGCCTGGCCATCGCGGTTTCGTTTGCGTTCGTGGCACCACACGACGTTCCCGCACAAATCAAGAGAGTCACGCCGTCGCTCCCGACTCCCAGGCGCGACACCGTTCGGGCGCGGCCAGACACAGCGCGCCGCGATTCCACGGCTGCGGATTCCGCGAAAACGACCGATCTGATCAAGTGGAATCCCACCGATTCCGTGATGGAAGCGCTGATGAAGCGACCTGGCTACAGCGCCACGAAGTATCAGGGAGACGAGGTCGTCTTCAACGCTCGGACACGAACGCTCGAGCTCAAGGGCAAAAAGGCGGGCATCACGCGGGATCAGACCGTCCTGGTGGGAGACAGCATTATCTACAACGACTCCACCAAGATCATGATTGCCCGGGGCGATACCGTGATACTACGCGACCCGCAGCGTCAGGCAGCGGACGTTATCGCCCGAGGTCAGATGGCGTACAACGTCGCGCTGCACCGTGGAGTCGTCACCAACATCAGTACTTCCGTTGTGACAGGGCAGACGTGGTTCGTGAGCGGAAAGCAG